>Ga0265314_10002349_pt1 | contig 19526 bp, 16 predicted proteins | sample 4126metaG_FD_203106 | JGI IMG/M metagenome (GOLD analysis project Ga0265314, IMG submission 203106) | Rhizosphere microbial communities from Carex aquatilis grown in University of Washington, Seatle, WA, United States - 4-1-26 metaG | ecosystem: Host-associated > Plants > Roots > Rhizosphere >... | reverse complement strand
CGCCCGTTGCCGCATATGCCGACACCCGGCGCGCAACCCGCGTCGGCCTGTGGGCCCTCGCCATCGGCCTCGGCGGCTTCCTCATCTGGGCCGCGTTCGCGCCGCTCGACGAAGGCGTCGCCGCGCAAGGCCAGGTGTCCATCGACACGCACCGCAAGTCGGTGCAGCACTTGACGGGTGGCCTCGTCAAGGAAGTCCTCGTCAAGGAAGGCCAGATGGTCAAGGAAGGCCAGGTGCTCGTGAAGCTCGACGAAGCAATGTCGAAGGCCAACTTCGAAGCCTCGCGCCAGAAGTACTTCACGCTGCGCTCGATGGAATCGCGCCTGATCGCCGAACAGGCATATTCGCGCACGATCGCGTTCACGCCCGAAGTGCGCGAAGCTGCCGCGAAGGACCCGATGATCAAGGCGCAGCTCAGCACGCAGGAACAGCTGCTGGCCGCGCGCCGCAACAACCTCGAGAGCGACGTGCTCTCGCTGCGCCAGCAGATCCAGGGCCAGGAAGATTCGATCAGTGCCTACAAGCAGATCGTCGAAAGCCGCAAGAGCCAGCTCGACCTCCTGAACCTCGAACTCAAGAACACGCTCGAGCTCGCCGACGAGGGCTACGCGCCTCGCACCAAAGTGTGGGAGCTGCAGCGCAACGTGCAGGACGCCAACGCCGCGATCTCCGATGCGACCGGCAACATCCAGCGCGGAATCGCCAGCATCGGCGATCTGCGCAGCCGCATCACGTCCGCGCAGCAGGCCTACCTGAAGGACGTGCAGCAGCAGATGTCCGACGTGAAATCGCAGGTCGATGCCGAATCCGACAAGATGCACGCTCTCGCCGACGACCTCAAGCGCACCGAGATCAGGTCGCCCACCACGGGGCAGGTCGTGGGCCTGCAAATGCAAACGCTCGGCGGCGTCGTGCAGGCGGGCGCGAAGATCATGGACATCGTGCCCAACAACGAGACGATGCTGCTCGAAGCGCACGTGCAGCCGAACTTCATCGATCGTCTCCAGGCCGGCCAGGACGTGGACATCCGCTTCAACTCGTTCGCGCACACGCCGACGCTTGTGGTCGAAGGCAAGGTGGTCTCGGTATCGACCGACCTGATCACCGACCCGGACAACAAGCAGAGCTATTACCTCGCGCGCGTTGAGGTCACGCCCGAGGGCATGAAGACGCTCGGCGATCGCAAGCTCGAATCCGGAATGCCTACCGAAATGGTGTTCCGCACCGGCGAGCGTTCGCTGCTCACATACATCCTCGGCCCGCTGTACAAGCGCATGGCCGCCTCGATGAAGGAAGCCTGAAGATGCGGGCATCCCTGTTGAATGTGGTGGCGGCTGCTGCGATTGCCTGCATCGCTGCCCCGGCGTGGTCCCTCGACCTGGCCGAAGCTTATCGACTGGCCTACGAACGCGATGCGACGATCCGCGCGTCGCGCGCCGCCAGTGAAGCGGGCCGCGAAAAATTGCCGCAGGCCCGCGCACAGCTGCTGCCGACGTTGTCGGCCAGCGCCACGCGGTTTCGCAACGACCTCAATTCGACGTCGCTCAACGTCCTCGGCCAGGTGAGCTCGACCGAAAGCTTCTACTACAGCCGCAACGAGACGCTCAGTTTGCGCCAGCCGCTTTACCGGCCCGCGCTCACCGCGTCTTATCGCCAGGCCGAGGCGCAAGTGGCGGAGGCGAACTCGCAGCAGGAAAAGGACGAGCAACTGGTCGTCATGCGCGTGGCCGAAGCCTACTTCGAAGCATTGCAGGCCGAGGAGCAACTGCGACTCATCATCGTGACGAAAGATGACTACGCAGGGCAAGTCGACGCAGCCACGAAGGCCCTCAAGGCCGGCATCGGCACGCGCACGGACATCGAAGATGCGCAGGCGCGCTACGACATGGCCGTCGCGCAGGAACTCGAAGCGAAGCAAGGCATCGAGCTGACGCGCCGCAAGCTGCAAGTAATCATCGGCCAGCCGCCTGGAAAGCTCGCGCAGATGGATCTGAACAAGATGGTGCTCGTCGATCCGCTGCCGAACGACTTCGAATACTGGACCTTGCTCGCGGAAGACACGAGCCCCGAGATGATCTACGCAAGGGCGCAGGTTGCCGCATCGAAGGAAGATGTCGAGAAGGCGCGCGCCGGCCACTTGCCGACGCTCGACGCCGTTGCGCAGGCCACGCGCAGCAGCAGCGAAAACGTCACCGACGTGCACAGCCGCTACATCCAGAAAGAGATCGGCATCCAGCTGTCGGTGCCGATCTTCAATGGCGGCTACGTGAATTCGCAGGTGCGCGAAGCGCTTGCGAACCTCGAGCAGTCCGAAGCGAAGCTCGAAGAGCTGCGCCTTGACCTCGGCGTGCGCGTGCACACCGAATTCCAGGGCATCGCCGACGGCGTGCAGAAGGTCAAGGCGCTCGAACAGGCCGTGCGCTCCGCGGAACAGCTCATCATCTCGAGCCGCAAGTCGTTCGATGCCGGTGTGCGCACGCGCATCGACATCCTCAACGCCGAACAGCAGGCAGGGCAGGCACGGCGCGACCTGTCGCAGGCACGCCTTGCTTACATGCTCTCGCGTGTGCGCCTGAAGGCACTATCGGGCGGGCTGAAAGCGGACAACGTTGACGAAATGAACGCCTGGCTCCAGCATTGATCCAACCACCATGGCCGGACGAGTCGAAGTCAAGGATCTGCGCAAGTTCCCGTTGTTCGCGAACTTGCCCGAGGAAGAACTGAGCGTCACGGCGGGCTTGCTGCGTCTTCGCAACTTCGGCCGGCGCGAAATCGTGTGCCGCAAGGACGACGACGCCGACGGCCTGTACCTTCTTTTCACCGGCCTTCTGCAAGCGGTCGACATCGCGGAAGACGGCCGCGAGATCGGCCTGAACCTGATCAAGCCCGGCAACTTCTTCGGCGAGCTGTCGGTGATCGACGGCCATCCGCGCTCGGCACATGTCATCGCGCTTCAGACATCGAGTGTCGGCGTGATCCCTCAGCATTCCGCGCGCGACGTGTTCTACAAGCTGCCGGCCACGGCCGAAGCCATGATGAAGCACTTGGCTTCACTGGTGCGCAATCTCTCGTCGTTTCGCGCGCTGCTGGCGATCCCGAATGCACAGCAGCGCGTGTTTGCGCTCCTGCAGCAGCTGGCGCAGCAGATGCCCGGCGGCCTCGTCGCGATCCAGAACCTGCCCAAGCAGCAGGAGATCGCCATCATGATCAACACGAGCCGCGAGACGGTCTCGCGCGCGATCGCTCACCTTGTCGCCACGGGCGTGGTCGAAAAAGATTTCCGGCGCCTGATCGTGCGCGACCCGAGCCGCCTGCGCCGCCTCGCGTCTCAGCAGTCCGCGAGTGCGCCGGTCAAAAACGGAATCCCAGCGTCGCGCTGATCACCTGTTCCTGGTAGCGATACAGCGCGATCGTGTCGTGAGCCCAGCGCGCGCGCCATTCGAGCGACAGCGTCATCGAGTCCCCGATCGGACGCTCCGCCTGCAGATAAACCTGCCGCAGGCGATTACGACGCGGCACGTCGAGCAAGCCGGACGCGAAAACATCCGCGCTGTTCCACGACGAATATCCCAGCTGCGGCCGAAGCCGCCAGCCCTGCGTGAGCATCACCGCGCCCACTTCGATCTGGTAGCCGGACCTGTCGCCGCCCGGGCGTGAGCTGTGCGCGTCGTCGCGCTGAAGATTCACCCGGACATGCACCGATTTCGCGGGATCGAGCCGCCATTCGCGCAGCACGCCGAGATCCCAGATCGTCGCGTTCTGCGATGGCTGCGTGGTGTATTGCACTGCGGTCGACTGGAACGTCGCCAGCCACGCCCCGGTGGGCGAGATGTCGAGCCACTGCATGCCGGCGTTTTCGCTGTGCTGATAGGCGACGTTACCCAGCCAGATGTTCGACAGCTCGACTTGCGCCCGCAGCGCCCCGACCGGCAGCGCGAACTCTTTTGAAGTGGCCGCCGAGATCGTGCGCAGGTCGAAAGCGGATGCGCCGAAATTGATTCGCTGCCCGAGCGCGAGTTGCAGGTTCACGCCGGCGCGTGGAACCTCGAGGGTGTAGTCCACGCTCGCTTGCGTGAACGCTGCGGCCCGCGGGCGATAGCTGGGGTCGAGCTCCAGCTCGATGGTGTTGTCGCCGCTGCCCAGCACCAGCGTGCGCGCGCTGATGCCCTGGCTCACGTTGCTGTCGTAGCCGCCGCCGACCTGCAGCCGCAGCGATGATCCCCCGGTGATCGGGCGCGTGCTGCAGCCCGTCGCTTCCATGTCCTGGACCAGGCGCAGGATGGCCGGCGGCGGGTCGAGCTGTTCGCGGATCGACTTGAAAAGTGCAAGCGCCTCGCTGCGATCACCGTGGCGGCAATGTTCGACCGCGAGGTCCATGATCTCGCCGGACACTCCCGGCTGCGAGAGTGCGTGTTCTTCCGCCGGCGGCTCGTCGGCGCGTGCGAGCATCGCACCGCCAAGTAGTGCATACACGAGCGACGCAACCGGTGCGAGCCAGCGCAGCACCATCACTTTGCGTCGGGCAATGAACTGCCTAGGGATGGGAAGGACCAAAGTTGCGACGCCTCTTGGTGACCCGGCAGCTGCACCTGCGCCACGGGAGCAAGCGCGCTGGCGGACGCAAGTCGCGCGGCCACCGGCCCGACGACCAGGTCACAGCTGAGGGTCTTGGCAACTGCCTGCAATTTGCTTGCGGTGTTGATGCAATCGCCGACGGCAGTATAAGTGCGGCGAAATCGCGTCCCGAGGTCGCCGACCAGCGCAGGCCCCGACTCCACGCCGAGCCGCACGCGCGCCGGTGCAAGCCCCTGTTCGATACGCTTTTCGTTCCATGCGCGTACGTTGCGCACCATCGCTTCGGCTGCGCGCAGGGCTTGCGCCGCATGCTCCTTGTCGGCGATGGGCGCGCCCCAGAAAGCGACGAGCCCATCGCCTGTGTACTTGTCGAGCGTGCCGCCGTACGTGAGGATCGGATCGGTCAGGCATTGCAGGAACTCGCGCGTGAGCAGCGCGGCATCCTGCAGCGACGACCGGTTCGTCAGGCCCGTGTAGTCCTGCATGTCAGCGGAGATCACCGTGATGTCGCTGTGCTTGGGCACCATCGGGTTGTCGAGGCCGAGGCGCAGCATCTCCTTCAGCACCGACGGCGCGACATAGGTCGCGAACGAACGCAGCAGCTGCCCTTGTTCGCGCTGCGTCATCCACAGCTCCACCGAGATCACGAAGAGCATCAGCACATATGCAATGAGCGGCGCGCTCGGGCTGAACGCGGCGCCATGAAGCACGAGCCACGAAGCGACACCAATCCATGCGGCGACGGCGACCACCGACGCCGGGATCAGCCACCATGCCTTGAATCGCCCCAGCGCCCACGCGCCGATCGCGAGCGTGAGCAGTGTCCATAGTGCAGCGATCCATCGGCCGCCGATGGGCAGCGTGGGGTTGCGGCCTTCGACCGCGTCGAGCAGCGACGTCATCGCGGCCGCATGGACCATCACACCCGCGGTGCTCGCGGCCAGCGGCGTGGCCGCGCGATCGCTCAAGCCCAGTGCCGACGACCCGACCAGCACCCAGCGTCCCTTCACGAGATCGACGGGCGCGCTTGCATCGAGGATCGCGCGCGCCGGGATCACGGTGTACGCCTCCCATTGCCGCGCGAACGGCAGCACCCACTCCTCGTTGTTGAGCGAAGAATGCGGCATTCGTTCGAGCACATTCACCGGTGTGCCGCGTTGCAATGGACACGCCAGCATCGCAACCGGCAACAGCGCAGTGGATCGGCCGGACCATGTCGCGAGCAGCGGCACGCGCCGCACGCGGCCATCGTTGTCGGGCAGCAAGCCGATGTTGCCGACGCACTTTGCCTTCGCAAAGCCCGCATGGTTGCCGAGATAGCCGGTGGCTGCGGCGCCGGGCTCCTCGCCCCTGACGCGCGGCGCGTCGAACACGGGAACGCCGCTGGCCACGGCCGGCGTGCGCTCAACGAAATCCAACGCCTGCGCGAGCACGAGCGGCGCGAAATCAGAAAGTGCCGCGATGCGGTCGTCGCCCTTCGCGTCCGCCGCAGAAGGAAACACGATGTCAACACCGACCATGCGCGCACCGTAGCTGCCCGCCAGCGAGTCGAGGAGGTCTGCCACGCGCGCGCGCGGCCACGGCCACGGGCCGAGAGCTGCGATGCTGCTCTCGTCGATGTCGACGACGACGATGCGATGTTCGGGCTCGGCCGACGCGAGCACCTGGTGCAGTCGATCTTCGATGAGGTGGTCGAGCGAAGATGCCACGGGGACCGATGCCGAGACCCATTGCATCGCAACAGCGAGGATCGCGAGGACGGCGACAAGCGCCCAACGGGATGATGCGCGGGGATTGCGCAGTGCAAGGCCCGTCCGCGCCACTTTTCAGCCGCTTACTTGTGCCAGGACGTCGCCCCGAGCGCCGTGTAATGGTCGTTGAAGGAGCGCTCGTACAAGTACATGGCCTCGCTCGCGTTCTTGCCGCCGACGATGCCGCTGATGATGCTCGTCGAGACGAACAGGTCGGAGTGGAAGGTTCCGGAAGCGTCGACCGACCCTTGCGCCGCGACTTGCGTTGACAGCGAGCCTGCAGCCACGTCGAGCGAAGTCGAGAAGCGGCGCGCGCCGAAGTCGATCGCGAGCTTGCCGTTCGACGCGACGGACGCGACGGTCGTGCCCGTTGCGTTGTCGGTGATCACACCGTCGTGCGCGGCGAGCGAAAAGTTGCCGACGCCGTCGCCCGGGAGCGCGAACGAAGTCATGTCCGGGTTCGCGGCGAGAACATAGAACCTGTTGATCGCGACGAGGTTGCGGCCATTGAGGATGTCGTCGATCTTGACGGTGCCGGTGTCGTTCGCGGCGATTGCTGCCCAGCGGCCCCACACTGCAGCGGGAGGATCGGGCGGCGGCGGCGGGGGAGGAGGAGGCGCCGTAGCCTTGTCGATCTGTTCCACGACATCGCTGCCGCGTGAATCGGCCAGGTGCACATCGGGCGAATTGAGAGGACGCTGCGACACAGGCTCGCCGTTCGCGGGCGGCCGCGTGCGATCGGGCGCTGCCGCGGGATCGTCGATCAGTTCGGGACGGCGCTCGCCCGCGCGAACTTGCAGCAACTTGTTCGCGGCACTGGCGAAAAGTTCGACAGCCGACGAGCCCTCGCAGGGCCCAAGTCCTTCGGCGCGGCAGCCGTTGCCGAAGCCGCCGACGATCACGCCGCCGGACTGAACGGACACGCGCGTCACCGCTGCATCGGCGAGGACGGTGAAATCGGTGCCGCGCACGCCGATCGCGGCCATGGGGGTGTTGAAGCGGAATTTGTCGCGCGCGGCTTTCGCGCCCTGGCCGGACACGTGGCGCGCAACGCCGTTGTCGAGCGTGTACTTGATTTGCGAGTCCTGCGGCCGGGCCGGGTCATAGCGCCACAGGTCGACATGCAAATCGGATGCGGGGCGCACGACGAGCAAGCCGCCGTCGCGCAGGCGTACATAGACGTGGCTGTCGGCGTCAGTGCGGATGCGGTCGCCTTCGAGCAGCGTCATGCCCTTGGCGACAGGGCCGGCCTGCCCGTCCTTCAGCACGCGTTCGGCCTTGCCGGAGACGAACATCACTTCGCCGCCCACATAGCTGGGGGCCGTCTGCGCACAGACAAAGGCGGGCACAGCAAGCGCCGCCAAGACAAAGGCAAGGGACGGACGAACGTTCATTTCATCAAAATAGCACGCAAAGCGATCGCGAAAAGTGATGGCCAGCACAGTTGGGCCGATAGCGAGCATTGCTCGTGTGCGATTACAACATGCCCCGGCCGATGGGCCCGCGCGTTTGTCGGGCAAAATCGAACGCTTGTCGCAACAAGCGAAGAAAGCAATTTCGATGGGCAAGACAGCCGTGGTCACCGGCATCACCGGCCAGGACGGGGCCTACCTCACGGCGCTCCTGTTGGACAAGGGTTACACGGTCTACGGCACGTACCGCCGGACGAGCTCGGTCAACTTCTGGCGGCTCGAGGAGCTGGGCCTGGGCGCGCATGCCCACCTGAATCTCGTCGAATACGACCTGACGGACCTCGGCGCGAGCATCAACCTGCTCAATCGCGCGCGGCCGCAGGAGGTCTACAACCTTGCAGCGCAGAGCTTCGTCGGCGTGAGTTTCGAGCAGCCGACCACCACCGCGCAGATCACGGGCCTCGGTGCGCTGAACCTGCTCGAAGCGATTCGCGTCGTCGACCCGAAGATCCGCTTCTACCAGGCATCGACGTCCGAGATGTTCGGCAAGGTGCAAGCGGTGCCGCAGCGCGAGGACACGCCCTTCTATCCGCGCAGCCCGTATGCCAACGCCAAGCTGTTCGCGCACTGGACCACGGTGAACTACCGCGAAAGCTACGACATCTTCGGCGCAAGCGGCATCCTGTTCAATCACGAATCGCCGCTGCGCGGGCGCGAGTTCGTCACGCGCAAGATCACCGATTCCGTCGCGAAGATCAAGCTCGGCAAGCTCGAGGCGATCGAGCTCGGCAACCTCGATGCGAAGCGCGACTGGGGCTTCGCGAAGGAATACGTCGATGGCATGTGGCGCATGCTGCAGGTTGATGAGCCGGACACCTTCGTGCTCGCCACCGGCCGCACGGAAACCGTCCGCGATTTCGTGAAGATGGCTTTCGCCGCGGGGGGCATGCCTGTCGAGTTTCGCGGCACCGCAGAAAACGAAGTCGCGATCGACCTTGCTTCGGGCCGCACGGTGATGCGCATCAACCCGCGCTTTCTTCGCCCGGCCGAAGTCGATTTGCTCATCGGCGATGCGACACATGCGAAGGTCAAGCTCGGCTGGGAAGCGAACACGACGCTCGAAGAGCTGTGCCAGATGATGGTGGCCGCCGACCTTCGGCGCAACGAACGAGGCGTGTCGTTTTGAGGATCGCGCTGACCGGCGCCGACGGGTTCACCGGCGGCCACTTCGTCGAAGCTGCGCGGCGTGCCGGCCACGACATCATCGAACTGCGTTCGGACCTGACCGACGGTGTGCGCCTTGCAGCAGAGACGCGCTCGCTCGAAGCCGATGCGGTCGTGCACCTTGCGGCCATCAGTTTCGTCGGCCACCAGAACGACCGCGCGTTCTACGACGTGAACCTGTTCGGCACGATGAACCTGCTCGACGCCCTCGTGAACACGCATCGTCCCTTCAAGCGGATCCTGCTTGCGAGCAGCGCGAACGTTTATGGCAACTCACCGCACTCGCCGATCGTGGAATCGCAAGCGCCCGAGCCCGTCAATCACTATGCGATGAGCAAGCTCGCAATGGAGTTGATGGCGCCGGCGCGCTTTCCCGATCTGCCGCTGGTGATCGCGCGCCCGTTCAACTACACGGGCCCGGGGCAGGCAAAGGATTTCGTGATTCCCAAGCTTGTCCAGCACTTCCGCCGGCGGGCGCGCACCGTGACGCTCGGCAACCTGCACGTGCAGCGCGAGTACAACGATGTGCGCTTCGTGTGCGATTCCTATCTGCGCCTCATCGAGAACGGGCCGAAGGAAGGCGTCTACAACGTCTGCACCGGCATCACCTACGATTTCAATGCGGTGCTGTCGATGCTGGGCGAAATCACCGGCCACGACGTCGACGTGCATGTGGACCCGATGCTCGTGCGAGCGAACGAAGTGCATCGTCTCTGCGGCGACCCTTCGCGCCTGAAGCAGGCCATCGGCGACGTTCCCGCCCCGCCGCTCGAAGACACGCTGCGCTGGATGCTCGCCGCTTAGTGCGATGCGTATTGCGTACAACGCCACGTCGCTGATCGGTCCGCTCACGGGCATCGGCCAGTACGCATTGCAGCTCGCGCTGCGAATCGAACAGCGCAAGGACGCCGAGCTGTTCATGTTCTACGGGTCGAATTTCGAGCGCAAGGTGGAGCCGCGCGGGCATGCCTACGCATCGCGCGCGCGCCAGGCGATTCGCCGAATGGCCCCATTCATGTTCGACATCGCGATGTATCGGCGCCGTCGCAACTTCGCACGCGGTGCGAAGGCGATCGGGATCGACGTCTATCACGAGCCGAATTTCCTCGCGCTCGATTTTGACGGGCCGCTCGTGCTCACAGTGCACGACCTGTCATGGATTCGTTATCCGCACACGCACCCGCAAGAGCGCGTGCGGGCGATGCACAAGTATTTCGAGCCGAGCCTGCGCCGCGCGAACATCGTGCTCACGGTGTCCGAATTCGTGAAGCGCGAAGTCATCGAAGTCTTCGGCATCGAACCGTCCACGATCCGCGCGATTCCGAATGGGCTCGACCCTGTCTTCCGTCCGCGCAGTGAGCACGAAGCGCGGCCCGTGCTCGCGAAGCACGGCCTGGAATACGCGCGCTATCTCCTGTCTGTCGGCACGCTGGAGCCGCGCAAGAATCTCGAACGCACAGTGCAGGCGTACAGCACGTTGCCTGCGCAACTTCGCGCGCGATTCCCGCTGGTGATCGTGGGCGCGACCGGCTGGCACACGCAAGGCATCCGCTCCACGCTTGCACCCCTTATCGAGCGCGGCGAAGCGAAGGTGCTCGGATTTCTCGATCGCGAAGAGCTCGCAACGCTCACGGCTGCCGCGGCGGCGCTGGTCTATCCGTCGATCTACGAAGGCTTCGGTCTGCCGCCGCTGGAGGCGATGGGGAGCAGCGTGCCCGCGATCGCGTCGAATGTTTCGTCGCTGCCGGAAGTCGTCGGCGACACCGGCCTGCTCGTCGATCCGTTTGATGTGGATTCGATCGCCGCCGGCATGCGCACGATGATCGAAGACGAAGCGCTTCGATCGTCGCTCGCACCCAAGGCCTTGGAGCGCGCCCGCGCCTTCACCTGGGAAGCCTGCGCGGAAAAGACGTTCGCCGCCTACGGCGACGCCATCAAGGGCTCGCGGCACAGCTCAAGATAGAGCTCGTGATACGACCGCGCCATCGCTTGCGCGGTGAAGTGTGACGTGAACCTTGCGCGCGCCGCCGCGCCCATCTGCGCTGCGAGCTCCGGTTCGCGCAGGAAACGATGCATCGCATCCTGCAGCGCCGCCGGGTCTTCCGGCGGAACGACAAAGCCCGTCTCGCCATCGACATTGATGTACGACGTGCCCGTGCCGATTTCGCAGCAGATCATCGGGCGTGCATGCATCGCGGCTTCGAGCAGCGACATGCCGAACGCCTCCGACCGCAAGTGCGAAGGGAAAACGAAAGCGCGCGCGAGACGCAGCAGCGAAACCTTGTCGGCATCGCTCACCGCGCCCACGAAGCGCACGTTGTCGATGCGATGGCGCGCCGCATATTCCTGCAGCGGCTTCGCCTCGGGCCCCGTGCCCGCGATGACGATGCGCCCCTCGAAGCCCTGCGCAGAGCGCAGCAGCGTCTCGAGACCCTTGTAGTAGCGCAGCACGCCCACGAAAAGAAAGAAGCCTTCACCGAGGATTTCGCGCCACGCGGTGACGCGGTCCCGACCCGGTTCCGGATACGACGCCTCATCGATGCCGTTGGGGATCACGCGCACTTTGCGATCCAGCTGCGAGAGCACCGGGCTGCTGTCGCGATAGTGCGGCGATGTTGCGACCACCGCATCGGCATCGCGCAGGAAGCGGTACATGAGCGGCGCGTACGCATGCAGCAGCACCTTCTGCCGCACGATGTCCGACTGGTACGACACCACCGTCGGCTTGCGGACGCCACCCGCGAAATGCAGCAAGTCCGCGAAGGGCCAGGGGAACTGGTAGTGAACGACGTCGGCCCATTGCACTTGGCGACGGAACTCCGCGAACGCGGGGATCGACAGCGGGTTCGACGAAATCTGCACGGTGGTGCGGCTGCGGTGAACCTCGCCTTCGCTGCGCGAAAGGACCGGCGGATCGGCGCTCGGACTCAGCGTGAAGATGCGCGACTCGTCGCCGATCGCATGCAATGCCGTGCACAGTTGCGCGATGACCTGTTCAATGCCGCCGACCGTGTCAGGGTAGTAGCTCTTATAGACGTGCAGTACTTTCAAGACGTCGGCATTGTAGTTGCCGACCTCTGATCGGCTCCTGACCTCAGAAGTGAATGCCGCGCATCATCTGCTGCAACGCGACGGCTTCGGGCGACAGGTGAGGCTTGGCGTGCTTGTCGCCCTTGGCCGCCGACGAGTCGGGGAACATGCGAAAGCTCGTGTTCATCACGATCTGCGCCACGCGCGGCAAGAGCGCATGCAGAACTTCGCCCGCAATGCCCAGCCGCGTCGCGACGCGCACGGGCTTGGTAATGCACGCGTCGGCGATCAGGTCCGCGGCTTCCTCGGGCGACAGCGTGGGCACGTTGTTGTAGATGTTGGTCGGCGCGATCATCGGTGTGCGCACCAGCGGCATGTTGATGGTCGTGAATGTCACGCCGCGATCCGCGAATTCGCTCGCGGCACAGCGCGTCCATGCGTCGAGGGCCGCTTTCGATGCGACATAGGCCGAAAAGCGCGGCGCATTCGTCAGCACGCCGATCGAGCTGATGTTGACCACATGGCCCTTGTGCTTTGCGGTCATGGCGGGCAAGAGGCCCATCGTGATGCGCAGCGCGCCGAAGTAGTTAAGCTGCATCGTGCGCTCGAAATCGTGGAAGCGGTCGAAGCTCGACTCGATCGCGCGACGGATCGAACGGCCGGCGTTGTTGATGAGGAAGTCGACCCCGCCATGCTTTTCGTGCAGCAGCGCGACGAAGCGGTCGCAGTCCTGCATGTCGGCGACGTCGGCGGGGTACGCGACGAATTCGTAGCCCTTGTCTTTGGCTTCCGCGCATGCGGCGTCGAGCTTGTCCTGGTCGCGTCCGCAGATGATCGTGGTCGCGCCCGCTTCGGCGAACTTGTGCGCGACCGCAAGGCCGATGCCCGATGAGCCGCCCGTGACCAGCACCACCTTGCCGCCGACCGTGTGCCGCAGCGTGCGGTCGATGTGCAAATCCGAGTCGAGGTGGCGCTCCCAGTAATCCCACAGGCGCCATGCGTAGTCCTTGAGGTGCGGGCATTCGATGCCTGAGCCTTTGAGCTGCGCGAGCGCATCGCGCGCGTCGAAACGCGTCGGGTAGTTCACGAACTCGAGGATGTCCTCGGGCAGGCCGAGGTCCTTCATCACGGCATTGCGGATGCGCCGCACGGGCGCCAGCCCCATCATTCCCTTCTTCACGCTCTTGGGGATGAAGCCCAGCAGCGCCGCGTTGACGAACAAGCTGAACTTCGGCGCATGCGCGGCGCGCGCGAAGATAGCGAGCACGTCGCCCACACGATAGCCATCGGGATCGACAAGATGGAACGCGCGCTTCGCGATGCCTTCCTTGTGCGAGATCCAGTCGAGCGCGTTCACCACGTAGTCGACCGGCACGATGTTCACGCGTCCGCCCTCGAGCCCGATCGCGGGCATCCACGGCGGAAGGATCTGCCGCATGCGCTGGATGAGCTTGAAGAAATAGTACGGGCCGTCAATCTTGTCCATCTCGCCCGTGTGCGAATCGCCGACCACCATCGCGGGGCGGTACACCGTCCACGGCACTTTGCATTCGGTGCGCACGATCTTCTCGCTCTCGTGCTTGGTCGCGAAGTACGGATGGTCGTAGTTCTCGGCCTCGTCGAACATGTCTTCGCGGAACACGCCTTCGTACAGGCCGGCAGCCGCAATCGACGACACATGATGAAAGTGAGCCGCGTCGATCGCCTTCGCGAACTCGACCGTGTGGCGCGTGCCATCGACGTTGACCGCGACCTGGCTCTCCTCATCAGCAGCGAGGTCGTACACAGCCGCGAGATGGTAGAAGTGCGCGACCTCGCCCTTGAGCTTCGCGATGTCTTCTGCCGAAACACCGAGCTTCTTTTTTGTGAGGTCGCCGTACACGGGGATCGCGCGCTGCGCGCTCACGCCCCAGTATTCGCGCAGGCCCGCGACCTTGTCTTCGCTTTCGCGGCGGAGCAGAAAGTGGACGACCGCGCCCTTGCGGTCCAGCAGTTTGCGCACGAGCCGCTTGCCGATGAAGCCCGTCGCGCCGGTGACGAAATAGTGCATGCAGTGCTCCTCTTATTTTTTCCGGGGCCATTGTTGCATTTAGAAGGTGAACCCTACACGGCGGCGGCGGACGCGAATACATTGCACGAATCGCGAATCATCAATCAAGGAGCGAACATGGTCACGAAAGTCAAGAAGGGTGAAACCTCCAGTGCAGGCGCATCGAAATTCGGCGCCGATTTCAAGGGCACGGTGAAGGATTCGGCGCAGCAGATCTGGCTCGCGGGCCTCGGCGCTTTCTCGAAGGCGCAGGAAGAAGGCGGCAAAGTGTTCGACGCGCTTGTGAAAGAAGGCTCGACGTTGCAACGCAAGACGCAAAGCGTCGCCGAAGACCGCATCACCGAAGCAACGGGCCGCATGGCGTCGATGGCCAGCGACATCTCGAACAAGGCATCGGGCCAGTGGGACAAGCTTGAGAACATCTTCGAAGACCGCGTCTCGCGCGCACTCAAGAAGCTGGGCGTGCCGACACACAAGGAGATCGAATCGCTCATCGGCCGGCTGGAAGAATTGAACCGCCTTGTGGCGAAGTTCTCGGGCATGACGGCGGCGAAGCCCGCTGCTGCAAGGAAGACCCCGGCAAAGAAGACCCCAGCAAAGAAATCCGCAGCAAAGAAGACTCCGGCGAAGAAGGCCGCCAAGCGTCCCGCGCGCAAAGCGGCGTGACGCGTCTCCACTTCGCATCAAAGGGCGCCTCGGCGCCCTTTTTCATTTTGAGCTTGCTGCATCGCAACAGGGAGCAGCATCGAACGTCCCTACACTGCCGCACATGACACGAACGACGAAGGGGACGACGAAACAGAGGCCGCGCATCGCCCTGGCCCTGGCCGGAGGCGGCCCGCTCGGTGCGATCTACGAGATCGGCGCGCTGTGTGCAATTGAAGAGTCGCTGGAAGGGATCGAATTCACGAAGCTCGATCACTACGTCGGCGTATCCGCGGGCAGCTTCATCGCGGCGGCGCTTGCGAACGGCATGACGCCGCGGAGCATGTGCGAGTCGTTCATCGAAGGGCGCGGTGAAGCGCTCGACGTCTTCGACCCTGCGTGGCTTCTCGTTCCAGCGTGGGGCGAATACGCGCGGCGCGCGGCGATGTTCCCTGCGCTTGCGGCATCCGCTTTCTGGCGCGTGACGATCGGTCGAAAGCCGATCGCGCAGGCTCTCGAACACCTGGGCCGCAGCTTGCCCACGGGCTTGTTTTCGAATGCTCTCATTCATTCGCGGCTCGCGGCCGTGTTCGCGCGTGCGGGGCGCACCAACGACTTCCGCCGACTCAACACGAAGCTCACACTCGTTGCAACCGATCTCGACACCGGCGAAGCCGCGCCGTTCGGCCGTCCCGGGTGGGACGACGTGCCGATCTCCAAAGCCGTGCAAGCCAGTTCCGCATTGCCGGGCCTTTTTCCGCCGGTGGAGATTCAGGGTCGCCACTATGTCGACGGCGCGCTCAAGAAGACGATGCATGCATCGGTCGCCCTCGACGACGGCGTGGACCTGCTGCTGTGCCTCAACCCGCTTGTGCCTTTCCACGCACGCGAGTCCGGCATCCCGCGCATTGCCGAAGGCGGCCTGCCCTCGGTGCTGAGCCAGACCTTCCGATCGATGATCCATTCGCGCATGGAGCTCGGCATGAGGCACTACGAGCGCGCGTATCCGCAGACCGACATCGTGCTCGTCGAGCCCGATCATCGCGACGCTGAGCTGTACCTCGCCAACACATTCAGCTACCGGCAGCGCGGGCATCTCGCCGAGCACGCGTACCGGCAAACTCGCGCGATGTTGCGATCGCGACGCGAAGAGCTGGAGCCGCAGCTGGCGCGTCACGGAATTCGCATCGATACGCGAGTGCTGGGCGATTCGCGGCGGCAACTCCTGTCGTCGCCGAAGCCCGTACGCCAGCAGACGACACGATTGGGCCGCGCGGTCGAAGGGATCGAGCTTGCGCTCGACAACCTCGAAGCAGCGTTGCAACTCGCCTGACAGAACAGCCATGCCGAAGAAAGCGCCGCGCCGAACCGCCGAGCGAATCCTCGAGATGTCGCTCGACTTGTTCAATCGCTTCGGCGAGCCCAACGTTTCGACGACCCTGATTTCGGCCGAGCTGAACATCAGCCCGGGCAATCTTTACTATCACTATCCGGCGAAGGACGAACTGATCAATTCGCTCTTCGATCGCTACGAGCGCGCACTGGGCGAGATCCTCAATGCGGCCGACGGCATTCGCAACGTCGAAGACGCATGGTTCTTCATGCACACGCTGTTCGAGCTGATCTGGCAATACCGGTTCCTCTATCGCGACCTGAACGATTTGCTTTCGAAAAACCGAATGCTCGAGACGCATTTCCAATGGGTGCTGAAAAACAAAGCGCGCGCGATCCGCGCAATGCTGGACGGCATGGGGCATGCGGGCGCGATCGCGATCGATGCGCGCGAAGTCGATGCCACGGCGACCAGCATGGTGGTCGTGCTGACGTATTGGCTCAGCTACGAATACGTGCGCGACCCGCGCCGCGCGCTCGAGCCCGAAAGCGCTCAGCAAGCGCTGATGCGCGGCGCCCATCATGTGCTGAACCTGCTGGTGCCGTATCTCGAAGCGGGTCAGCGAGCGCACCTGGTGCAACTGGCTTCGGCCTATGACCGCGGACCGGCGTGAGGCAAAGATGGCGATGGGCAAATGGTGCACAAACCCGCACGCAGGCGAATTCACCTACGACCGAGTGAGCCTGCGCAAGGCATGGGGCCGCCTTCACGCCGGTGACGCGGAGCCGCTGCCGCAGGACGACGCCGTGCTCGATGCATGGGCGCTCTTTCACAACGGCGAATTCCAGAAGGCAGCCGAAGCCGGGCTTGCCGCGGGCGGCGCGGGCATCACCGTTGCCAACAAGGCCACCGCGATCCATGCGAACTACCTCGAGAAGAAAGAAAAGAACAAGCTCGAGCTGCTGATGCAGGTCGCCGAACGCGCAAAGGCGCAGGCCGCGCAAGACGCGACCAATGCGAACGCATGGTATTGGCAAGGCTATGCGCTCGGGCGCTACAGCCAGAGCATCAGCGTTGCCAAGGCGCTCGCGCAGGGGCTGGGGCATCGCGTGAAGGAAGCATTCGAGACAACCATCCGCCTGCAGCCGAACCATGCCGACGCACACGTGGCGCTCGGCGCGTTCCACGCCGAAGTGATCGACAAGGTCGGCTCGCTGATCGGCAGCATGACCTACGGTGCGAAGAAAGAGGCGGGGCTGCGGCTTTTCAGGCGGGCGCTCGAAATCCATCCGGAGTCGCCCATCGCGATAATCGAATGCGCGAATGGATTGCTGATGCTCGAAGGCGAAAAGAAATTGAAGGAAGCCACGCGCCTTTACGAACAGGCGGCAGCATGCATACCGATGGACGCCACGGAGCAACTCGACGTGGGTCTCGCGAAAGCCGAACTGGACAACTAGTCGCGCCGCGCGCCTACGCCGGCCGCGCGCGATGGGCCCGATCATGCACGGCATGAACATCTTCGAAGCACTTCGCCTGTCGCACGACACACAGCGGGCCTTGGCCGCGCAACTGCTCGCCACGGAAGGCGATTCGCCCCAGCGCGCGCGGCTCTTTCGCGAGCTGAAGCACGAACTTGCCGCGCATGCAGGCGCCGAGGAGCGCTGCTTCTACGTGCCACTCATCGATCACGATGAGAGCATGGCGCTCGCGCGCCACGGCATAGCCGAGCATCACGAAATGGACGAGATGGTGCAGGAGCTCAATCGCACGGATCCCAGCTCGCCGGGGTGGATCGTGCATTTCCGCAAGCTGCACGACAAGATTCATCATCACCTGAGCGACGAGGAACACGCGTTCTTCCAGCTCGCGGGCAAAGTGCTGAGCGAAAGCGAAAAGACAGCGCTTGCGCGGCAATACGAAGAAGAGTTCGCAGACCGGCGCCTGGGCCCGATGCCGCTCAGCTCCGCGGAAGGCTAAACGTCGTCGCCCCAGGGCAGCATCAGCGTCACGAGCGCGAGCTTGGCGAATTCCGGCTCGAACTCATCGATGATCTTCTGCGGGTCGGGGCACAGCGTGCTGTCGGTGATCACGCCGAACTGCACGCCGCCGCCGTAGCTCAGGATCGAAACACCCAGCCCGATGTCGCCCGACTGCGGCACCCAGAACATCTGCTGCTCCAGCGTCGAGCCGAGAAATTTCAGCTTCGTGCGCGGGCCGGGCACATTGGTCATCACGGCCGTTGTCTTGCGGCCGAACATGCTCATGATCGCATCCTGAGCCGACTTGATGAGCAGGCCCGACAACGCCAGCACTAGGAACGCGAGCACGGGCTGCGTGCTGCCCTTCAGCGCTTTCATGCGGCGCCGCACTTCGTACACGCGCTCGATCGGGTTTTCGACGCCGATCGGCAGCACCAGCGGCGCGAGGCCGAAGCGGTTGCCGAGCTTGTGCGCATCCTCGATCGGGCGCAGGTTCACCGGCACCATCGCGCGAATCTCCTGGCCCCTCACGTCATCGCCATGCGTCCGCAGGTACTCGCCGATCGCGCCCGCCACGCACGACAGCAACACGTCGTTCACAGAACAGTTGAGCGCCTTGCCGACCGCTTTCACTTCCTCGAGCGGCATCGGTGGGCACCATGCGACGCGTTTCGTGCGGCCGGGTTTGCCCTTCAGGCGCGTCTTCGAATCGTCGGGCATCAGGAGCATCGCAGCTGCGTCGCTGGCGACTTGCATGCCGAGCTTTGCGAGGTCCATCGATTTCGCGGCGCCCAATGCCTTCGCCGCGATGTCGGCGATGGGCTTGACCAGTGTGTCGGTCAGCCAATTTTCGGAAGCGGCGGCCGACGGCTTGCGACGTGCCTGCGGCGGCGGCTCACCGCCGTCGACCAGCGACAGCGTGACCGAGATCAGCGCGATGCCATCGGCAATGCAATGGTGAATGCGGAAGATCATCGCGCTGCCGCCCTCGTAGTCCTCGACGAAATGGATCTGCCACAGCGGCCGTTTGGGATCGAACTCCTGCATCGCGAGTTCGCCCACGCGCTTTTGCAGCGCGTCTTGCGCGCCCGACTTGCGGTGCGACGGCAGCTTTTCGCGCACGACGTGCTTCCTGAGATCGAACTTCGCGTCGTCGATCCAGGTCGCGCCTGTGGCGTCCTGGGCGACGCGCTGGCGAAAGCGCGCGTACTTGAGCAGGCGCTCTTCCACGCGGCGGCACAGCTCTTCGTAGCGGATCGCGGGCTTGAGCGCCCACACGCCGACGATCACCATCAGGTTGCTCGGCGAATCCATCCGCAACCAGGCCGTGTCGACCTTCGACATGCGTTCGCTTGCGAGTCGCGTGACCATCCGATGTTCCCCGTCGTAAGATATCGCGACACTACAGTACCGGCCGCGCACCCCCAAGAGGGTCTACAAGAGGATCACGCCCCATGTCCGATATGCCCGACCTGCAAGCCAAGTTCGACTCCGCCGTCGCCAATTCGAAGAACTTGAGCGAGC
>Ga0265314_10002348_pt1 | contig 19528 bp, 17 predicted proteins | sample 4126metaG_FD_203106 | JGI IMG/M metagenome (GOLD analysis project Ga0265314, IMG submission 203106) | Rhizosphere microbial communities from Carex aquatilis grown in University of Washington, Seatle, WA, United States - 4-1-26 metaG | ecosystem: Host-associated > Plants > Roots > Rhizosphere >... | reverse complement strand
TGTTCGTGCACGCTTCGCCCCGCGATCCGATTTACGAATACGTTCTGCGCGACGATTTCCACGATTCGGGACTCGGTCCGACGCAAAAGGCGAAGGACATTTTCGCGTGCATGGAGTGGCTGGCGTTCTGCGGCCATTCGCACCGTCCCGGCGTGGTCAGCGAAGATTACAAATGGTGGCGCCCGGCAGAGCTCGAGAACATGACCGCCACGATCAAGAAGGGCATGAAGACGATCGTGAACGTAGGCTCGGTCGGCCAGCCGCGCGACGGCATCCCGCTGGCCTGCTATGTCCTGTTCGATTACGAAGAGCCGAGCGACCAGACCAAGACGGGCGTCTTCAAGCCTCTGCCGGCACTTCCGGACATCGCCAGCGATGCGGAAACGATCGTGGTTCACCGCGAGCACGTCGATGTGAAACTCGAAGACGACGAAGCGACGAAAACGAGCGAAGAACTGAAAGGCCTGCGCGATAAGATCATGAATCTGCCGCGCGTGACGTTCAGACGAGTAGCGTACAATATTGAAGAGGCGCAGTCACGCTTCCGCGCGATTCCGGAATTGCCGGACAGCAATGCGCAGCGTTTGGCGAAGGGACTATAGATCGGAAGGCAGAAGGCACGAAAGCAGCAGGCAGGTTTTCAAGAAACAGCCGTCAAAAAGTCACGACCGCTTCCACCAATCCGCGTCCTGCTCCCAGGGCTGGCGCGGGCCGTCGTCGTGGCCGCCGCCGGAATCGCCGTAGAGTTCGATCTGCTGGCGCAGTTTATGATTGCTGTACGCGATGGATCCGAAAAGGAAAGCGGGATAGAGATTTCGAAAGTCTTTGCCGTCGAATGCCAGGAAGAGACCGATAGAGACCACGGTCGCCGCGAGCGCAGTGTAGAAAGAGATTTTGAAAGCGAACGCATCTCCGCGCTGAGGCCGTTTCCATTGCACCCACTCACGTAGAATCTGGCCACCGTCGAGCGGGAAGATCGGAAGAAGATTGACGAAACCCCAAATCATGTTGATCCAGACCAGCGCGTTCAGCGTCACCAGCAGGTAGTACTGCTCGTTGCTGGAGGTGAAGACGCTCTGGATCGGAAACTTCGGGCCAAAGAGCACCGCGCCGGCGATGTAGGCGGGAACGCCGAGCAGAAAGCCGGCGCCCGGCCCCCACAGCAGACTGGCGATACGCGGCCAGCGCGGCGGAGTTCCGGTACTGATGCAGAGTCCGCCCATGGAATGGAGCACGATGTACATGTCGCGCGAACCGTAGTGGCGGTGGCTCAGAGCGTGGCCGAATTCATGAACGAGAATCGACACGAACATGCAGGCGATGGAGATCAGCACGGCGGGGAACGGAATCTCCTTATTGTACGAAAACCACAAGCAGATCAGCCAGAAAAGCGGGTGCACGCGGACGGGAATGCGGAACATGGACCACCGGAGGTCCCACGCGGTGCGTTGCGGTTCCATCCGGATTTCCAGCATCTGCTTTCGTTTCCTTTCCGTACTGGCCAGCGTAGATTAACGTAACAGCGGGTAAACGAAATGTCACGACCGATCGCAATCATAACCGGCGCGTCCGGCGGCATTGGACGCGCGTGCGCTCTGGCGCTGGCGGCGACGCATGATGTCGCCCTGCATTTTTCCAGCCAGTCCGCTCCGGCTGAAGAATTGGCGCAGGAAATCCGCAAGAACGCCTCCGCCCGCGCCGAGATTTTTCAGGCCGATCTCGCGGCGAAGGGCTCCGCGGAAACGTTGATCGAGGCTGTGGCCGAGAAAATGGGCACGCCAACTGCGCTCGTTCACGCCGCCGGACAGATCATCGAAAAGCCTATCGCCTTCACGCGGCCGGAGGATTGGGACGCGCTGTTTGAACTTCACGTGGTTTCAGCGGCGTTGCTTTCAAAGGCGCTTTTGCGCCACCTGCGAAAAAGCGAGCACGGCCGCATCGTTTACATCGGCTCGCTCGCCGGCGTCGTCGGTTTAGGAAATGGAGCAGCGTACGCGGCGGCCAAAGGCGCGCTGAACGGGCTCTGCAAAAGTCTGGCGCTCGAAGTTGCGCGCTGGAAAGCCACGGTGAATGTCATCGCGCCCGGCTACGTCGAGACGCACATGACGGCCAACCAGGAACCCGAACGACGCGCAGAGCTCTGCAAAAACGTGCCGCTGGGACGTTATGGAAAACCGGAAGAAATTGGGGCGCTCGCGGCGTTTTTGTGCTCGCCGGGAGCGGCGTACGTGACGGGACAGACGATCGTTGTCGATGGCGGAATGAGCCTGGGATAGGAGCCGTGCGAAACGAATGATCAGCGAATCCACGCTCCTTGTCCGGCCGGAACATTTGAATCACCACGGATTCCTCTTCGGCGGGCGTTTGCTGGAGTGGCTCGACGAACAGGCGTACATTGCGGCGATGATGCGGCTGAAACCGGAGGCGAATCTGGTCACGGTCGCGATCGATCGCGTCGAATTCCGATTCTCGGTCAAGCAGGGATCGCTGCTGCGTTTTCGTTCGATGCTGGTCCATCACGGACGCACGTCGCTGACGGTTTTCACGCAGGTGTACAAGCATTCCGGGCATGAGGATGAAGAAATCTTCCGCGCCTACGTCTCTTTCGTGTGCCTCGACAAAAAAGCCCGGCCGCGCGCGGTGGCGCCGCTCCTGGTGAAGCCATTTGGCAAAGACATGCTCAGTTCGCAGGAAGCGAAATTTCACTGGGCCGAAGTGGAACGTGCGCGCGCCCAGCGTTCGCTCGTGAAGGACCAAAAACCGAAGTAGTGGGAACCGCATGGCGTTGAAATCTCGACCTCTTCATTTCGTTCAAGCTGCGCTTGCGCTCATTTTTTTCTACGCTGCGGCGCGCGGCGCTGAAACCGGCCTGGTGATCGATTCGGATTTCGGCGCGGCCGGCAACGACGTCTCGCGTGACAAAAACGATCGCGCCGCCGGGACTTTGCCGGGCGCGTGGCACGACAATTCAACCGCGAACGTGTGGGTGAATTATTCGCGCCTGGAAGAGCAGGGCCACGGCTTCCAGCGCATCCATGTGACGAAGCTTGAAGATGGACAGTGCCAGGTGACGCACCCGCTTCCAGGTCTCGACGCGGATGCTTACTATCAGCTCAGCTTTCGCGCGCGCAGCCGGACCGCGTTGCGCGCGCAATTCGGTGTGCGCCAACTCTCGCCGCCGTTCAAATTTTTCTGGGATGTTTCGCCGAGCTTGAAACCGGAGTGGCAGGAGTTCAGCTACGAGTTTCATCTCGACAAAAGCGGCGATCCGATCGGCTTCTACATTGTTTTGCCCGGAACCGGCGAGCTCGACATTTCAAATCTGTCGCTGACGCAGCGCAACCGGTTGCAATACATCGACACGATTAAGGCGAAGCCGGTGAACGGCCCGAAAAATCTGGTGCGCAATTCGCGCCTGCCACTGGGGCTGCCGTGCGGCTGGTCGCTCGACCGCGATCTTTCCGATGGCGACCAAGTCGTGATCGACAGCGACGACGGACTGCTGGGCCCGAGCGGCGCGCCGCCGCTACGCGTGAAATTCGCATCGACGCTGATCAACACGCTGATGCTCGAGGACAAGTCGGAAAGGCCGGTCGTGCTGTACAGCGCGCCGTTCGGCATTGCGCAGGGATTTGAAGGACACGTCGCGAGTCTTTCGATGCGCGGCGCAGAAAAAGTGAAACTTCAGGTGATTTGCGACGGCCGCGTACTCGCACAAAAGCCATTCACGCCGAACGGTTCGGACAAATGGCAGCGCATGGAAGTTTCATTCAAGCCGGTTCTTATGGGCCGCGCGTACGGCCTGCGCATCGAAGCGACGGGCAAATTCTGGATCGATGCGCTGCAGGTCGAACGCGGCGAGCAGGCCACGGCGTACGAATCGGCGGGCGCGTGCGAGGTGGCGCTGGCCTGCGATTCACCGGCGCGCGTGCAGTTCGACGACGAGAACGCGGAGCTGCATTGGTGCGTCACCGGCTTGCCCAACCGCGGCACGCTGAAAACAAAAGTCGTCAACGTGTACGGCGAAGAGTCGCTGCTTCCCGGAATTCCGCTCACGCGCGAGTTTTTGCAGAAAGGGAAGCTGAAATACGATCTCGACAAAGAACGCAATCTCGGACCGTTCCGCGTTGAAGCGTGGGTCGAGAACGCCGAGCACGACCGCATCAGCCCGTTCAGCGAAATCGTGGTCTATCGCCTGCACCGGCCGCGCTACTGGAAAAAAGACGCGCTGAATTCTCCGTTCGGAACGCACACGCTATCGACGACGCGCCACAGCCTGATGGCGAAAGCCGCGGGCATCAACTGGGTGCGCCTGCATGACGCCGGGACGGAGTACGTCGGCTGGTACCATCTCGAGCGCAATAAAGGACAGTGGACGTTTCACGATTCGGAAATCGAGCGCTACCGCCTGCATAATTTGAAACTGCTCGGCGAACTTTCCACCGCGCCGGAATGGGCCAGCTTGCTCGAGAAAAAACGCAACACGTATTACGACCGTTATTACGCGCCGAAACATCCAGAAGATTTCGCGCACTACGTCAAAACCGTGGTGAAGCATTACAAGGGAAGCATTGGTTCGTGGGAGGTCTGGAACGAGCCATGGCTGCCGCAATATTTTCATTCGAGTTTCGATGCCGTCAAAGGCGCGGCGAATCTCGGCTACCTGCACGGCGAAGACCCGCATGCCGATTACGCGCTGTTGATGAAGACGGCGTACAAGGCGGCGAAGTCCGCCGACAGCACCGCCTTGATCGCGGGATTCAACACCACCGCCGGCGGCGAACCGTGGACGCGCGGAATCCTGGCGCAGGATGGACTGCGCAGCTGCGACGCAATCAGTTACCACCATTACACCGGGGGTTTTGCGGGCGCGCCGGGCGATGTGGTTGAGCAGGGTTGGAAGCAGGCGGTCGGAACCTTACTCGATAATTCCGGCCGCGCTCCCAAACCCATTTGGCTGACCGAGGGTTCGCCGACCGCCGGAACCATCGGCGCGGGATTTTACAAACACACGCTGCCCTATGCCGACGGCGAAGATGTCATCGACACCTCCGACCGCTTGTGCCGCTACGTCGTGAGCCTGCTTGGACAGGGCGTGCAGAAAGTGTTTCTGTATTCGATGCACAACCATTCGTACTTCGGACCAAAATCGGAATGGCGAACGCTGGTGACGGAAGAAGGTTATTTGCATCCCTGCGCCGCCGCGCACTCGGCAATGGCGTGGCAATTGGAAGACACGCATTGCATCAAGCGAGCGGAACTCGCAGAGGGTTTGACGGGTTATTTCTTCGAGGGCAAAGAGCGCTCGGTAGTCGTGCTCTCGCGCCGCGCGAATGGCGCGGAACTGGTGCTGCCGGTCGGAAAGGGACTCGACGTCACCGATCTGTTTGGAAACCCAGTCGAAGGGAAATTGGGAACGACGCTGGTGTACGTCGCCGCGAAAGAAATGCGCACGCTGACGCGGTTGTTCGGACAATAACGATTTTTACTTGTCCGAATACGGCAACTGATCCCACATGCAGCGGCGGCCGATGAAATAGAATTCGGCGTCGGCATAGTCGGCAACGCTACGTCGTGAATGGCAATCGCGGCTGAAATCCAGGTAGCACATGCCGCCGAACCAGTGCGCGCTGACGCCGTCGAAAAGCACTTCGCGCGTCGTGTGCGGCACCTGGCGGAGCTGGAAACCCTCGAGACCTTCAACGCGAAAATGAAGATTGACCCACTTCTTCTCGCCCGAAGTCCGCACACTGACGTCGATCACGCCGTGCGATTTTTCGACACCGTGATGGCCGTAGTCGATGCTCGCGCGGCGGATCAGGCCGTCGGTGAAAATGTAGCTCTTCAGGAAGTCGGGCATTTTGTGTTCGTTTAGCTGATGCATACGCTCATCCTTGAGTCTGCTATCGGCATTTTATGGCTTCTGCACGTAGCGCGAAACGAAATCGCGGCTTTTCTTTTGAAATCCTTTGGGCTCGGGGTATGTTGATTCGGCTTTTGCGGTCCCACGAGATTGGACGACATGACGACAGAACACGGTCCTCAGAAAGGAATCATCGCCCTGCTGGCTCATCACAGCAGGGGAGTGATTTAACGCCCGCCTCCCCTCCCCTGGCGGGCGCAGGTTGTCTTGCGCCTTTAACTTCCATGCTTAAACTAGTGCGGCGAAAAATTCGTCGCGGTGACTTGCACGCGAACGCGGCAGTCGGAAAGGCTTAAGGCACATGAAATCCAAGACGGGCGTACATTCCAATTCAAACGGCAAATCGGGCACCTCGGTCCTGAAAAAAGAGAGCTCGCTTCCGCGCATCGAAATCTTTGACACCACGCTGCGCGACGGCACTCAAAGCGAACACATCGCGTATTCCCAGACCGACAAGATCCAGATCGCGCATGAACTCGACGCGCTCGGCGTGGATTACATCGAGGGCGGCTGGCCGGGCAGCAATCCCAAGGACATGGGGTTTTTCGATCAGGCGCGCAAAGAAAAATGGGATCACGCGCGCATCACGGCGTTCGGTTCGACGCGCCACGCGAAAAATGCGGTCGGCGCGGATCCGAATCTGCAGGCGCTCGTCAGCAGCAAGGCTCCGGTGCTGATCATCTTCGGCAAGAGTTGGGATTTTCACGTCACCGACGCGCTGCGCGTGTCGCTCGACGACAATCTGCAGATGGTGAATAGCAGCGTCAAATATCTCGCCGGCCATTGCGAAGAAATGCTCTATGACGCCGAACACTTCTTCGACGGCTATAAGAAAAATCCGGTGTACGCGATGAAAACGTTGCACGCCGCGGCGGATGGCGGCGCGAAATGTCTGATCCTCTGCGATACGAATGGCGGAACGCTGCCGGGCGAACTGAAATTGATCGTCGAAGTGGTGAAGCGCGAGTTCGGTTCACTGCGGATCGGCATCCATCCGCACAACGATAGCGGCGTCGCGGTCGCCAATGCGCTCGCGGCAATCGAAGCCGGCGCCTCGCATGTGCAGGGCACGATCAACGGCTTCGGCGAGCGCTGCGGCAACGTGGATCTGCTGCCGGTCATCGCGAATCTGCAATTGAAGATGGGTTACACCTGTCTGAACGGCCGCGCGAGCCTTGCGAAAATCACGGAAGTCAGCCGCCAAGTGTATGAAGTCGGCAATATGCCTCCGCGCGACAACCAGCCCTACGTCGGGCGCAGTGCATTCGCGCATAAGGGCGGCATCCATGTCAGCGCCGTTGCGCGCGTTTCGGCGACCTACGAACACGTCGAGCCCGAAATCGTCGGCAACACGCGGCGCGTGCTGATCAGCGAACTGGCCGGGCGCAGCAACGTCGTGGCGACGATGGGTGGAAAATTCGGCCTGAAGGACCGGCCGCACGATCTGAAAAAAGTCGTCGACCGCGTGATGGAACTCGAGAATAAGGGCTACGTCTTTGAAGCGGCCGAGGCGAGCTTCGAACTGCTCGTGCGAAAGGCGATCAACACGCACAAGCCGTTCTTCGACCTGCACGGCTTCCGCGTAAGCACCGAGGTCAACGACATCGGCGAGAGCAAGACCGAAGCGACGGTGAAAATCGAAGTCGGCGGCCAGATCGAACACACCGCAGCGGAAGGCAACGGCCCGGTGAACGCGCTCGACGGCGCGCTGCGCAAAGCGCTCGAAAAGTTTTACTCCGAGCTGAAGGAAGTGACGCTGGTGGACTACAAAGTCCGGGTCTGCAATCCAAAGGAAGCGACGGGCGCGAAAGTGCTGGTGCTGATCACTTCGAGCGACCACAAGAGCCGCTGGACGACGGTGGGCGTGAGCGAAAATGTGATCGACGCGAGCTGGCACGCGCTCGTCGACAGCGTGGAATACAAGCTGTATCAGACGCGCGGCGAGGAAAGGTTGCAGAAGAAGGAACGGAAGACGTCCGTGCGCATATAATGATGAATTGAAATATCAGCAAGGACGGTCCGTATGAAACGAAACGTCTGGCGGATCGTCCTTGCTTTTTCTTGTTTGTATTTCTTCGGCCTGATTCTCGTTCCCGAGGTGTTCTTTCCCGGGCTGGCAATCATGTTTTTTCTGTCGCCGTTTGCCGGCCTTTTCTGGCTCGTGTTCAAGCGCTGCAAATTCACAATGGGGCAACTGATGGCCAGCTTGCTCTTCTTTGGCGCGACCATGTCGGCATTGTCCAATCTCAATTTTGCAAAGGAAAGCGGAGCAGTACTTGGATTCGCTATCGTACTAACTCCGCTCATCGGAGTCGGCATGTTTCTGGGTGCGCGCGCGGCGTTGAAAAGTGATCCGAAAGATAATTTTCGGCGCTGGAGATATTTTCTCTCTGGCCTGTTTTTACCGAGCAGTTTTTTAGGATTTCTGGCACTGTTGTCGCGAATCAGCGATCCAAATTGGCAATTCGCAATCGCGATGGATTTTACCGTTCTGATGGTGTCCTTCTTCACCGTCATTCATTGCATCAACAGGACGTCGGAACCGTTGAAGCCACCTGATCGTGTCGTACCGAAAATATGCCCCGACCGGGTTTGATGCGCATCCATTTTTTCTATCATAGCCGCCGAAACGTCGCGCGATGAACGTGTGGCTTCGGTCAGATTAAAATGGAGAAACTGGTTGACGGAAACTTGAGCGACGAAGAAGCCGGGCGGATCAACCAGGAAGTTGCGAAACAGGGCGCGCTCTCGATTGAAAAGATGGCGTGGATTTCTCTGTTTGAAGCAGCGCGGCTGAGCATTGAGCATAAGACGGCAATCGTGTTTTCGTAAGGTTTGTCGCCTTATTTAAAAGCAAAGTTTATGAGCGGTGACTCAGCGCAAATAGAGTATAATTGCGCACGGAGTCGATGAAAACTCAACAGAATTGTCATCCTGTTCAGCACTAGCAATAACAGTCATAGAAAGATTCGCATGGAAGGCTCTTCAACATCTAGTTCGTCTTGCGGCTGCGAGAGCACCGGGCTGAAAAAGTCGCCGGCGTGGCAGGGGCTGACGCTCGCGTCACCGTTGCCGGGCGTTCGCGACGGCGTTGTGGATTCGGCGGAGGCGGCGCCGGAGCCGGAAGGCGCGCAGGGCGAATACAATTCTGAATTGCCCGAAGCGCCGCTCAGCGTGCCGTTGGTCGAGGGGCAGGCGGCGCAGCATCCGGTGGAGTTGCTCGCGCCGGCGGGCGGACTGGACGCGGGTTACGCGGCGTACCATTACGGTGCGAACGCCATCTACCTCGGATTGAAAAAGTTTTCGGCACGCGCGGAGGCCGAGAATTTTACGCTCGACGATCTGGACGCGATCACCAGTTACGCCCATTCGCTCACGCCGCGGCGCAAAGTGTTTGTCACGGTCAACACGCTGATTCTGCAGGAGGAAATGCGCGAACTGGTCGAAGCGCTCGGCGCGATGGCCGACATCGGCGTTGACGCGCTGATCATCCAGGACCTCGGCGTCTATCGCGTTGTCCGCAAGTACTTTCCGGAACTTGAACTGCACGCGAGCACGCAGCTGGCCGTGCACAACCGCGCCGGCGCGGAAGCGTTGAAAGCGCTGGGTTTCACGCGCGTGGTGCTGGCTCGCGAATTGACGCTCGAAGAAGTGCACGACATCACCGCGACGAGCGGCATCGAGACCGAAGTCTTCATCCACGGCGCGCTGTGCTATTCGTACAGCGGACTGTGCCTGTTTTCGTCGCAGACACTCGGCCGCAGCGGCAATCGCGGGCGCTGCGCGTATTCGTGCCGCGACGAATTTCAGGTCAGCGGCGCGCCGGAGACGTTGCGCAGCGGAGCGCCGACCAAGCGCGATCCGAATCACGGTTTCGCTTTCTCAATGAAAGATCTCGCACTGCCCGATCACATTCCGGCGTTGCGCGCGGCGGGTGTGTCGAGTTTGAAAATCGAAGGGCGCAAGAAGAGCCCGCTGTATGTTGCCACGACGACGGATTATTACCGCAAGCTGCTCGACACGGGCTTGAACGAAGCCGAGCGTGCGTCGCACGAGGCGGACATGAAGGCAGTGTTCAGCCGGCCGTGGACGCGATTGTTCGTTCAGTCGCACAAGGACAAAGAAGTCGCCGACCGCGACACCGTTGGCCACCGCGGGACGCCGATCGGAAAAGTTGAAGCGGTTTTGAACGCCGGATCCGAAATGCCGGTGCTGCGCTTCACGACGTCGCGCGGCATCGAACGCCACGACGGATTGCAGATCGATATTCCGGAGCTCGGCAAACCGTTTGGATTCGCGGTGGAAGATTTGCGCGTTTCCGGGCGGAAAGAATCGGCGAAGGGCCGGAAGGGCGAGACGGAGAAGAAGCCGGAGTCGGTTTTCGAGGCGCCAGCCGGAGCGATCGTTGATGTTGTGATGCCGGAGGAGCATCCGCCGATTCCGATTGGCGCGGCGATTTATTGCTCGTCGTCGCAGGACGTGAAGCGGCGTTACCGACACGCGCGGCCGAAGCCGGGACAGTTCCGCGCCCGGCGCGTTGCGGATGTGACGGTGCAATTGACCGCCGAATCCTTGAGCGTGACGGCTCTCGTAAGCGGCCGCACTGAGCCGGAATTGGCCGTCGACGTTGCAAAGTCGCTCGCGGGTCCGTTTCAGCCGGCGAAAGACGCGGCGAAAATGGACGCGGCGGTGCGCGGCGCGTTCGAGAAACTAGGTGAGACGCGGTTGGCGCTCGGGGAGCTGACGTTCAGGAATTCGGCGTCGCTGTTCGTGCCGGTTTCGCAGCTCAATCAAATTCGGCGCGACGTCGCGGTAGAGTTGGAGAAAAAACTCGACGCGGCGCAGTCGGCGCGGATTGAAAGGGTGTGTGGCGATGTTCTGCCGAAAAAGGGAACGACTAAAGTCGTTACTACGATGGCTTGGTCGATCAAAGTCGATCGCATCGGGTTCCTCGACGCGTTTGATGCGGACGATTGGCGCGAGATCGATGAAGTCGTTGTCGACGTCGCGCGCGATCATCTCACGTTGTTCTGCGAAAAGATTGAGAAGCTTGGCGCACAGATTGGGCGCGACAAAATCCGGCTGGCACTGCCGGCGGTGACGCGCAAGTGGGAAGAAAAAGGGCTGCTGCTGAAAATTCAGAAGCTGCGCGAACTCGGATGGAGCAAGTGGGAAGCGGGGAATGTTTCGGCGTGGAGTTTCCTCGATTTCGGAATGACGAACGCCCTTCCCTCACCCCGCGTTCGCTCCGCTCACGTCGGCCCTCTCCCGGGGGGAGAGGGAACTGCGGCGAGCGCTTCGCGCTCAGAATCGCTGGCCACAGATTGGTCCGTGTACGTGATGAATCGCGCGGCGGCGCAGCAGGTTGTGGAAATGGGCGCGGAACGTTTTGTGCTCTCGCCGGAAGACGGAATCGACAATATGCGCTCGCTGCTCGCGGAGTTCGGAGCGAAGGCCACGGTGATTGTGCACCAGGATACGCCGTGGTTCATGGCGGAATCGTGCGCTTACGCAAATTTGATCGGCGGCTGCCCGGGCAAAGCGAACTGCAAATTCGAGAGCATGGAAATGGTTTCGAGTTACGGCGAAAAAGTGACCGCGATCGATTACCACTGTCGCACGATTGTGCTGAACAAAGGCGCGTACTGTATTGCTCCGCGGCTGAAGGAACTGGCGGCGGCCGGCGCGACGCATCTGCGCGCGGATTTCATTTATCGCAAATACGCGCCGGAAGAAGCGCGCGAAATCTGGCGGCTCCTGCGCGCAGGACGCAATGTTCCCGACGGCTACGTCGCGAATTTCGATCGCGGACTTAAATGATTTCGGATTGCGGAATTCGGATTGCGGATTGGCTATGGATGCGCAGAAACAGTTTGGTGCGTTCTGGCAGCGCATTAAAGCAAGCGGCGATTCCGCGCCGGTTTTTCAATTGCTGAAGGCGCGTTATTCTGAAAAGCATCGCGCTTACCATAATTTGAAGCACATCGACGATTGCCTGGACGAGTTTGAAACGGTGCGCGGGCGCTGCGACGATGCGGACGCGGTCGAATTCGCGCTCTGGTTTCACGATGTTGTCTACGATCCTAAAGCCAAAGACAACGAAGAGCTGAGCGCGGCGCTGGCGAAGCGTATTTGCGGCGACGTAAAACTTCCGCCGGCGTTTGCCGAACAGGTTGAAACTCTGGTTCTCGCGACGAAACACACTGGCGAACCCGCGGGAAATGATGCGCAGATCATGGTGGATGTCGACCTGTCGATTCTCGGCAAAAGCGAGGCGGCGTTCCACAAGTACGAGCGCAACGTTCGCGCCGAGTACAGTTGGGTTCCGGAAAGCCAGTTTCGCGCGGGGCGGGCGGCGATATTGAAGGGCTTCCTGGCGCGGGAGCGGATTTATTCGACGGCGTATTTTAACCAGAAATACGAGGCCGCTGCGCGCGCGAACTTGGCGCGGTCGCTGCAAAAACTGGGGGTTCGGGCGGACTGAAAGAGTCGCGATATTTAACGCGGATTTCGTGCAATAAAACACGGCTGAGAACGTCTCATATTAGGGTTCCACAAAATTCAGTTGGAATGGGTATATTTAAGTTGCACTTGTGCAACATTTTTCAGCCAAACGGCGCGATTGAGCGGAAGTGGCATTAAGCGAACTGAACAATGTGCGTTCTTGGACAGAATTTAAAATCTCTTTTTCATAGGCGAATTAGCGGACGCGCCTTGATGGTCGCGATTCTAATGTCCTCCACATGTGCAAAAGTTTTCAGGAAATAGGGCGCGAGTTCGCCCAGCGACGTTGGTCTTTGGTGGTTCAAATCAGTTCAACTCGTGCACTGGTTTTAGGGTTGTGGGGTGTCGTAATCGACGGGCGGAAGAGGCTTGGAAAATTAGATCGTGTCTGCGGTCAAAAAATAGCTACACCTGGCGCGAACCTGACACCGGTGCGGGTTTGGTTGTCTTTTTTACGCGCTCACCTATACTTCTCGGCCGGAGGTTTTGGAGTGGCCGGTGAAGGCGGCGGCAAACGCGAGCGGTTATCCTATTCCCAGCGTCTGCACGATCCCAAGGAGTTTCAAACGGTCTATGCGGCGCAGACGGTGATCCATGCGCCCAAGGTGGTGGTTTTTTTCTGCCCAAACGGGGCGCGCGCGGCGCGGCTGGGCGTTTCGGTCGGCACGAAACACGGCAACGCGGTGCGACGCAACCGGATCAAGCGCGTGTTCCGCGCCGCCTTCCGACAGGTTCAAGGTTTGCTTCCCGCGGGATACGATTATGTTCTCGTGCCGCGAAAAGGTGTGAAAGATTATGAGACCGCCGTGATTCGGGCGGCGCTGGAAAAGATGGTGAAGGAACTGCGCGCGAAGGGTGTGAAGGACATAAAGTGACGCGCGCGAAATGAGATTGGGGTCAGTCAAACTGACGTGGTGGGGACTGAAACCGGAAAACGGGTGTCGCGTGGACGCGGAACGCCGGACAGTACATGACACCCAAGATTCCACGAAGATTTCATGGATGCGCCGCGCGGCGATGTTTCCGATCCGTGTCTACCAGGTGACTCTGGCCTGGTTTTTGGGAGGACACTGCCGGTTCACCCCCAGTTGTTCGGTCTATGCGCTCGAGGCCATTCAGGAACATGGTGTGATCAAGGGTTGGTGGATGGCTGTCTGCCGCATCTGCCGTTGTCACCCGTTTTGCAAAGGCGGACATGATCCCGTTCCGCCGGCAGCGAACAAGACGCAGCATTAGGTAGTTTGATTTTAGAACTCATGACTTAGGACTTTTGTCGAGATGGCCGAACCGAAAAAACTTGATCCTGTCACCATCGTGGGGCTGGCGGTCGCCATTGCTCTGTTCCTTGGCGGCAACCTTTGGATGAGCAAACAACGCGAGACGCAGCTTCACCTGCAGGCCGAACAGGCCAAGCAGGACGAAGAGCGCAAAGCGAAGGAAACTCCGAAGCCAGACGTTGCTACGAACGGCGGCGACACTCAGAAACCGACGCTCACCAACGGCGAAAAGCCTGCGCCGGCCCCGACGCCGACGCCGGCCCCGGCCGACGTCGAACCGACCGCGGCACCCGATATTACGACGAAAACCGATGAGTTGACGCTCGAGTTCTCCGCACACGGCGGCAGCTTGCGCAAGGCCATCTTGAACAACGCCATGGTCGATCCGTCGAAAGGCCGCGTTCCCGAAAATCTCGGATTGGAAATGCTGACGGAGATCGAGCCCAAACGTTTGAGTTTCGACCTTCTCTCGCTGGACATCGGCAGTTCCGACCCGGCCAAGCAGAGCCAGCGCGTCGTTTTCGGCGCCGCGGACGGTCCGCAGCGCGCGCCGAATCTGCGCGTCTGGAAAATGGAGAGCGACAGCGAAAGTTTCGACAAAGATGGCGTGCGGACGATTGTTTACAGCCTCACCCTTCCTCAGAAATACACGGTGACGAAAACATTCAGCGTTTACAAAAGCCGCCGTTACGTTGCCTTGGATATCGGCGTGAAAAACGATTCGGGAGAACCGGTTTCGTGGTCGTATACGCTGATGGGCCCGGCGGGGCTGCTGCTGGACGGACCGCCGGAAAAGCCGAAAAGCACGACGTACGTGACGATCCAATCGCAGTTCGCAGGACGTTCGTCAGCGCTGACCGGGCAGCGGCCGGATTATCCGGAAGTAATCACGGTGGACGCGGCGACCGCGGCGAAAGCGACCGAAAAATCGTTCATCAGCCGCGAAGAAAACCTGTGGGGCTCGGTAAAGAACCGATTTTTCACCGCCATGTTCATTTCGCTGAACTCCAATCAACTCATCAAGCTGTCCTCGGTTGAAATCAAGAACAAGCCCGGCGACGCCGATAAGCGCCTGTCCGAACCGAACATCGGCATCGTGGGCCAGCGCAAACTGAGCGGAACACTGGAGAACGGCAAGTCCAGCGCGGCGGACCGCTACGCGCTTTACCTCGGCCCGACAAACGAAGCGCAGCTTGAAGAGACCGAAGCCGATCTGAAACCGGATCAGCCGCTGTACCTGATAGAAGCGGTGCAGTATGTCGAGTATTTCGGCTGGCGCTGGCCGCGCGTGGACTGGATCGCCGGACAGATGATGTTTGTGTTCCGCCATCTCTCGTGGCTGTTTGGAAATTACGGCATCGCGGTGATCTTCCTGACGCTAATCATCAAACTCTGCCTGCATCCGACGCAACGCAAAGCCACGATCAGCATGAACAAAATGCAGAAAATCCAGCCCGAGATCAAAAAGCTGCAGGAGAAATACAAAAACCAGACCAGCAACGAAGCCAAGATGCGGATGTATCAGGAACAGCAGGATCTGTTCAAGAAAGCCGGCGCAAGCCCGACCGGCGGCTGCGTGCCGATGTTGATCCAGATCCCGATTCTCTCGGCGCTATACGGAATTTTTAATCACGCGTTTGAAATTCGCGGCGCGCAATTTTTATGGGTGCGCGATCTCTCGCAGCCGGACCATTTGACGACGCTGGGATTCTGGCCGCACGATTTGAATCTGCTGCCGCTGATGTATTTGGTCCTGCAACTGCTGCAGATGAAGTTCGCGCCGCAAGCACCCAAGAGCGACGATCCGCAGCAGGAAATGAACCGCAAGATGATGAGTTTCATGCCCATCATGTTCACGTTCATGTTCTACCAGATGCCGGCGGGCCTTATGATTTACTTCGCCACCAGCGCCATCTTCAGCATCACCGAAGCGTGGTACATCCGGAAATTTCTGATCAAGGATCCGGGTGCGGGATCGCCTCCGCCGGTGATGCCGGTTTAATCTAAAATCAATCGCGGTGGACGGTGTCCATCGCGAACGCCGGCACGCAGACGGCGATGTATTCGGCGCCGCCGGCTTCGGGCGTGCTGTACTGAATCCACTCGCCCTTGTTCGCGACGACAGCCTGTCCGGCGCAAACGTCGAAACTTCCGCCGCGGTGAGTGACGCGCAGCAGGCCTTTTAGTACAACCGTGAATTCGTCGAACTCGGGAGTCTGCCCGGGCTCGACCCAGCCCTCGGGGCTGCGCATATGCGCGACGCTGGCCTGCGAATGCTTTGAGTTAACCCGGCCGATGTATTCGTCGATCAGTTTCGGTTTATTGCCGGCGGCTTGAACGCGAGTGGGCTGCGAAATAAGTGTGGGCATGATGCTTTTTCTCCTGAGCTCTGTTCCAAAAGTTAACGCCGCGCACGCTTACCGCGCAAGCGCGCGCTGGTTGAGTTTTGTGAAGCGTTGCGCGTCAGCGGATGTTTTTCTTTCGACTCGGTCGAACGCGCGGTGCGGTCTTAACAATGCAGAGTTTTTCTTTCTCCGCCTTCGACAACTGCTTGATGCGGTACTCGTGTTTCAGCGCGGCGCCGTGATCTTTCAGGCGGCGGGAGTACACGAGACACACCGGCCGGCGCGAGCGCGTGTATTTCGCGCCGAGGCCGGAATTGTGTTTGTCGACGCGCGCGAGCAGATCGTTGCTGATGCCGCAGTAAAGCGAATCGTCGCAGCAACGCAGCAGATACACGTGCCAGGTCGTCTTGGGCCTGCGATTCACTCAGACTCCCCCGCCCCAATGGACGATCTGGTCGAGGCGAAATCCCCAGAAGCGAAAGCGGCCCCATTTCGCGTAGCGCCGCCGAATGAACGATTCGGCGTTCCGCGCGCCGAAGGCTTTGCGCACGAAACTCGTCGCAACGGTATCGATCGGGATGTGATGAAAATGCCCCGCCATCATCAGCAGATGTCCCGTCGCGTAAGGGCCGAAACCATCGAGCGCGTTCACGGCGGCGTATGCGTCGTCGTGCGCAGTGCCAGGCGATTCGAGATTCTTCAGTCCCGGATCGGCGGCGAAATTTTCGGAGAGCGCGCGCAAAAATCCCGCACGGTAGCCCACGGGCATCATCGCCTTGAGCGCCGCCGCGTCGTGCTTCAACAGAGCTTCGGGCGCAGGAAAGGGGAACCGTCCGGCGGGGGACGCGACGGAAAACCGTTCCGTGCACGCGGCCTCGGCCATTTTGATCGTCAGTCCCCATGTACAGTTCGTCGTAAAGAGCGTTTTCGCTGCGTCCTCCCACAACGTCGCGCCGCGGTGTCGCCGGCCCGCGCCGCCGCGGATCATCTGCGCGTAGTTTTCTCCGGCCGCGTGCGCGGCGTCGAGCAGTTCGCGCGTGTCCGCATCCAGATCGAGACTGCGCCGCACGCGTTCAATCACGATGGACCTTGCTTTCGCGCTCAATCGGCGATGCGAAGTGAGCGCGACATCGATCTTGCGATTCTGCCGCACCGAAACATCGATCGCTTCGGCGCCATTCAGCACAGGAAACTCGAGCTCGCCGCGTTTCTCATCCCATCGAAACGGCGCGAGCTGATACCAGCCGTGCGCGTGAATCGTGTGGCGGAGGCTGTAATGCCGGGGCGGAATGAGCGAGATTTTTTCGATCGGCATTCGACGAGTTCACCTGAAGTACCGCAACATGCGGGATTACATTTTCTGCCAACGGCCTTCGACATCCATGATTTCACACGGCTTGAACCGCGCTTTGTACTGCATGCTGGGGCTTCCGTTCACGAAGTATCCGAGGTACACCCAGCGCTTGTCCAGCTTGCGCGCCAGCTCGATGCAATGCATCACACACAACGTGCCCAGTCCGCGATCGGCACAATCGGGATCGTGAAAATGATAGACGGCGGAGACGGTGTTCGGCGTCAGGTCGTTGATCACGACCGCGCGCAGAATTTCGCCTTCCCAAAAGCTGATCTCGACGCACGGCACCGGATTCTGGACGAGGCTCATCTCGTATTCTTCCGCGTCGACGACCTGCTCGGGCCAGCCTTTGCGCGCCGTCTGCGCGGCGTGATAACGATGGTACAAATTCAAATGCTGCGCGTCGCAGACCGGCTCGCCAATTTGGATTTTCAGATCCGCGTTGCGTTTCCAGGCGCGGCGCTGGCTGCGGTCGGGAACGAAATTCTCGACGGGAATGCGGATCGGCCGGCATTCGCTGCAGCCCGCGCAGACCGGCCGGAAAAAGGCGGAGCCGAATTTGCGGTAGCCCTTGTTCATCAGATCTTCGTATTCCTGCGCGGCCAGAGCCATCGCAAAGGAATACTCGAGCTTCGCCATGCGCTCGGGCAGGTAGGCGCAGGCGTGCGGTTCGGTGGTGAATTGCTGCACTACCAACATGTCTATAATGATGCCGCGCCGCCGATGGATGTAAACGGGCTGAATGCGAAAAAAGCGGCGGCCTTTCATGTTTAAGGAATTTACGAGAGGCCCGCGCAGCCCTACACTTTCGGCAATGCATCCAGTTATTCGTTTTTCGAGCGTGCTGATCCCGCTGATCATCGCGCTGGCCAGCATCGTGTATTCCGCAGGCATCAATCCGCATTCGGCAAGCTGGCTGGCCGGATTTTATGTCACGCTCTTTTTGTTCATTCGCGCGCTGAAATCGGCGGGCAAATCCGAAATTCATCGCGCGTACTCGATGTATCTGTCGATGCTGGGCCTTTATCTGCTTGCGGTTTGGCTGCTGCACGCGATGGTTCCCGGAGCCGATCCCGACGCCACCAAGAAAACGGTCGCGTTCTGGACACGCATCCTGTGCATCGGCAGTGTCTACATGCCGGTGACGCTGTTTCATTTCACGATCCGTTTCGCCGGTGCGAAATGGCGCCCGCTGTTCTGGCTCGAGGCGATCGGCTGGGTTCTCACGTGTCTTTTTTATGCCACCAACATCACCGGCAGTTTTATCGAAGACTACAAATGGGCGGGCGTGACGTGGGTCCCAACCATGGGCGGCATGTACGCCTATTTTTTCGTCATGACCAGCTTTTACGTGTCGCTGGGCGTGCTCGTTCCGCTGGTTTGCATCGTTCGCACGGACGACAGGCTGCGCCGGCTGCAGCTCAGCTACTACCTGCTGGGCGCGATCCCGCTCTGGGTTTCGTGCTGGGGCCACTTCCTGATCAGCCTGGGAATCAATATTTATCCAGCAGGCGGAACCATTTTTCTGCTGCATGCCGCGATCATGGCGTACGCCGTTTTTCAGCACCGCGTGTTCGATTTCACGCTCGTTCTGCGGCGCGCGCTGATTTACGCGGCGCTTTCGGCGGCACTGGGCATTCTTTATGGCGCGGTCGTCGGCGCTGTGCTGCTCTTCCCGACGATTCTCGCGATCGGCGCGCACACGCAGACGATCGTCTTCATCGTTTTTGCCGGATTCATCTTCGCGCCACTGCACAGCTACTGCCAGCGGCTCATCGACCAGTTGTTCTATCGCGAACAGCGCAACCAGCAGCAGATCCTGCAGAATTTCGCTCAGGAAACGGCCTCGAGCGTCGACATGAAACGGATTGCCGGCGCGCTCTGCCATTGCGTCGACCAGGGCCTGCGGCTGAAGTCCGTCCAACTCTTTATGACCGACGAGAAAGGCCGCACCGCATTGTTTGCGCGGCTCGAAAATGGCATTGCGAATTTTTTCGACTGGCCGGAATCCGAAGGCCTGCCCGCCGTGATCACAATCGATCCGGCGCGCGCGACCATCGTCCAGGATGTCGCGCTGTCGCAGAGCGGTTCGGGAAATCGCGGCGTTCTCGTCACGGAGCGAAAC
>Ga0265314_10002341_pt1 | contig 19565 bp, 18 predicted proteins | sample 4126metaG_FD_203106 | JGI IMG/M metagenome (GOLD analysis project Ga0265314, IMG submission 203106) | Rhizosphere microbial communities from Carex aquatilis grown in University of Washington, Seatle, WA, United States - 4-1-26 metaG | ecosystem: Host-associated > Plants > Roots > Rhizosphere >... | reverse complement strand
TGTCGTCGCTGTTCAGGTAATAGAACCACTCGCCGGTGGCCTTGCGGAGCCCGAGATTGAGGGCCGCGGACGGCCCGCTGTCTCTCTGGGAGCGCCACCCCGAGAGGCGGCCCTCGTAGTTTCGGATGACATCGACCGAGCCGTCGGTTGAACCGGCATCGAATACAAAGTACTCAAGATTGGGGTAGCCCTGGTCCAGGACGGACTTGATCGCATCCCCAAGGAAACGACCGTAGTTCAGGTTGGTCGTCACGATGGTAAGCCTTGGAAAGTCCATAGGTCTAGTGGCACCGGCGTGCGTCGCGCACGGCGCGGGCGGCAAGGCCCAGAAAGGTCCAGGGGGCGACAAATATCCCAATTCGGCCGTATCGCTTACGGCAGATGCCCACTGTCGCCCAGAACCCAACCGCAAAGAGCGAGCGCGTAATCCCCCATCCGAGTATGCGCCGGTTCTTCGCCGCGAAGTAGAGGTGCATGCGCTGGTCGTTAAGCCGCTTGGCGTCCGAACGCTCGGGATCGCGTGTGGCGAAACCGCCCTTCAGAACCGCGAGATGGGTTATGGGGATCGTCGTGTCGAGGTAGCCCACGTAGCCCGCGGCGCGGATCCGCACGGCGAGGTCCGTATCGTCACCCACTCCCCCGGTGAAATACGGGTCAAACCACCCGGCGCGCTCGACGGCCTCCCTTCTGTACGAAGCCGCGCACGTGGGGGCCCAATCCACGGGGACGAATTCACCGAGCGTGGGAATGGACTTCAACCCGAGGAGCCCCGCATTCGCGCAAAGCGCCTGGTCGGCGGTCTCGTCGGTGCGCGAACGGGTTAGCGACGTGACGAACCCCACGCTGGGGTCAGCGTAACGCGCGGCGTGGCGTTCGCCGTAGTCGGTCCCAAAAAGCACATCGTCGTCGACTGACAGCATGATGCCCCCCCTGGCTGCACGGATGGCCGCATTACGTGCGGCGTTCACGTTGGGATGGGGCAAGTGGAGCACGCGAAGGCGGTCCGGATGCTGCCGGACCATCTCATCAAGAAATGCCGGAGGCTTCAAATCCTGGGTGGCGACGATTACCTCAAAGTCGGGGTACCGCTGCGCGAGGGCGCACTCTATCGTGTCACGCAGTGTCGCCGCGCGTCCGTAGGTCGGGATGATGAACGACAGCGCCGGTTGCATCTTCATTCCCTTAAGGTCCATCTTCCCTGATCGTCGAGCGACGCCTCGTAAACAAGGCGTCCGCCTGAATGAGCGGGACGCCGGCCGATGCGCCGTAACCGAGTGCAGACAGATGGAACCCTCGCTCCCGGAGATAATCGAACACCTCCGTGAAGAGGGGTTGGCCCACGTAAAATTCGGCGAAGCTGACCTCGGTGAGGATGAAACTCACGAGCGGAAGCGTCGATTCTGCACCGCGCAGGGCCTCCAGCTCGTAACCTTGGAGGTCCAGCTTGAGTAGGTCGGGCGGAGGCAAGTTGTGCGTCGACCTCCAATCGTCGAGCCGCACCACCGGAACGCGTTCCCGAATGCCATTTTCGAGTTCGAAATATTCCCTGCTGGCCCGAGCCAAGGGCAAGATGCTGGCGGCGTCCGAATAGCTCGTGAGATCCATCTCCGCCTCGCCGGGCTTGGAGCCAAGCGCGACGCGATGAAGTTCGACCCACTCCCACCCCTTTGTCCTCCTCTCGAATCCCTCAATGTGGGCGGCAACGGGCTCGAACGAATGGATGCGGGCCGAAGGGAAGATCGAACGTGCTAGCGCAGTCCAATGCCCGACATTCGCGCCCAAGTCGTACACGACTGAGATCTTCGGTTCGACGCTATCCCTGAGCCATTCGAGGATTTCCAAGGACTCGATGCCGGACGCCTCCAACTCCGCGGCTGGGGTGCCGCGAATCCGCGCCTGCCGGCGGCGCAGGCGGGCATACCTGCCCATGCGGTCAAGAACCGCCAGGGCCGTCGAACTCATGCTAAGCTTCAACGGCATCCTCTCTCCAGTCCGCTCGCTGCAGGGCCTGGCAGGGGTCTAAAGGGTTCTTCGCGCGGCGAGCGACACATCATTATCCGGTGAGCCGGAAGCAAACACTCAAAACGGGGATTCAAGTCTTTGGGCACGGTCGGATCTCTGTCTCCATCGAATTGAGCACGACACCGACTCCGAATGTTTGCGGGAAGAAACCGGAAGGATCTTCGCCATCGATGTCGAACCGGATGGCCTCGAAGCTCTGGAGAATGCGGTCACGCTCCATAAGCGTGACGTACATCTGATAGGCGCCCGCCTCGAGGAATACGCGGTTTTGGCGGAAGAGTACGTTGTAGTCGCCAGCCTCGAGATCGCGCGGCTCGCTCCAGACAGACTGGATGTTTGTTCCCTCCGCCGTGACAATCTTTATGGAGGCGACAAATTGCGCGAGCTTGCGCACTGCGCGCACCTTGAAACACACCTGCCAAACTCCCCCCACCTGCCCTATAGACTGCGGGCGGCCCTTTCCGTCCTCCATCGACACCGCCAGCACGTGGCAGGACGTGAGCGCGTCGCCGGAGGGATCCGGCACTCGGACCGGTTCGGGCTCAGCGATACCCTTAAGATATAGGTCCAGCACATGCTGTGTGGGTCCGGCTGCCTGAAGCCGACCGCCCGAAAGCAGGATGGCCGACGGGCAGAGTTGCCGAATGGAGGCCAGGTTGTGGCTGACAAATAGCACCGTGCGCCCCTCGCCTTGGGACACCGACTTCATCTTACCCAGGCACTTCTTCTGGAACGCCGCGTCACCCACGGCAAGAACCTCGTCAATTATCAATATCTCAGGGTCGAGGTGCGCCGCGACGGCAAAGGCAAGTCGCACGTACATGCCGCTCGAATAGTGTTTTACGGGTGTGTCGATAAATCGCTCCACCTCTGCGAACGCGACAATTTCGTCGAACTTTCTCCGGATCTCCTCCCTGAACATCCCTAGGATTGCGCCATTGAGGAAGATGTTCTCCCGACCCGTGAGTTCCGGATGAAACCCGGTTCCCACCTCAAGCAGGCTGGCGACGCGTCCCTCGATCGTTGCACGCCCAGTTGTCGGTTCGGTTATTCGCGAAAGAATCTTTAGGAGCGTTGACTTGCCGGCTCCGTTGCGGCCCACGAGGCCCACGACCTCTCCCTTTTTTACGGAAAACGTTATGTCGCGCAGTGCCCAGAAGTCGGCGGGGTCGGCCGTGGCGCCTCCGCGGATCCGTCTCAGTGGCGAGCGGACGATGTCTGCGATGCGGTCGCGCAGGGTGTCATGCGTCCTGCCCCCAAGGACATATTTCTTACCGAGCCCCTCGACGTTGATAACGTTCTTGCCCATGGGTCAGATCGTGTCGGCAAAGGAACGCTCGGTCCTTCGGAAATACCATATCCCCGTCCACAGCAGGATCCCTCCGGTGACGATCGAGGTCACAATCACGTAGGGGTCGATCCGGAAGTCGCCCGCAAGCAGGCACCAGCGAAAGCCACTGATGACGCCCGTCAGGGGGTTGAGCGCCAGCAGGTCACGCCAGTTCGGAAATATGTCAGTCCGGTATCCGACGGGTGTAACAAAGATTCCGACCTGGAGTATAAAGGGCGTGATGAACCGGAAATCCCGGTACTTCACGGTGAGCGACGTGAGCCAGAGCCCGGCGCCAAGCGCCGTCATCAGTCCGAGCAAAAGGAATGCGGGCAGTAGGAAAATGCGCCATGTGGGCCAAAGGCCGTACCAGACCGCGATCACCGCGTAGAGGCCAAGGGCCAGCAGGAAGTCGACCAAGGCAACCCCCAGCGCCGAGAGGGGCACCACAAGCCTTGGAAAATACACCTTGGAGACTAGGTTTGCGTTGGATACGACGCTCCCTCCGGCACCCGAGAAAGCTGCGGAGAAAAGCTGCCAGGGCAGCAGGCCTGCCAGGACCAGCAACGGATAGGGCACATTGCCACCGGGAATGCCTGCCAGCTTGCCAAAAACAAACGTGAAAATGACCATCGTGACCGCCGGCTGGATCAGGGCCCAAAGTGCGCCCAGCATTGCTTGCTTGTAACGCACCTTCACGTCCCGCCACGCCAGGAAGAACATCAGCCCTTTGTAGCGCCATAGGTCCCGCCAGTAATGGGCATCCGCACGGCCGGCTTCCAAGACGATGACGGTGCCGTCTGAATCAGGCTTTGACACGTCGGTCATACACTTAGGAGGGAAGCGAGACGCTGTTTAAATGGCGAATAGGAAAAGCTTCGAGCGCGGTCAAGGATCGGCGCCTCCGCCCAGTCCCGGCGCAATGCGCCTACGCACCCCGCAGCAATTCCCGCCACGTCACCATACTCGATAAGGACACCGGAATCACTCGAGATGACCTCCGGGAGGCCGCCGGCCCGGGCACCGATGCACGGGCGCCCGTGGGCCATCGCCTCGATCAGAGCAAGGCCGAATCCCTCGCCCTTGCTGGGCAGGGCAAACAGGCGGCAGCCGCGAAGCTGCACGTCCAATTGCCGATCATCGAGAAACCCGAGGAATTCAACGCCCGTGCCCAGTAGCCCGGCGCTGTTGGCCAACGATTGAAGCCGCCCTAGGTCGTCGCCGCTGCCCACCACCCTGAGCGTCGCTCCCGGCACCTCTTTCCTAATCGCCGGCATCGCCTCGATAAGACTGTCGATGCCCTTGTAGCGGTCGGCATAGGTCAGGCGTGAAACCGTCAGAATCGTCGGAGGGCATACAGTCAACGGCTGGCCCGGTCCAATCACGAATCGGGGGTCGAGCGCATTGTGAAGAACGACCAGACGCGCAGGGTCGAGAGAAAGGTTTTGCAGCATCTGATCGCGCGTGAATTCGCTCACGCAGAAGATCCCGTGGGCCCCTCGGAGGGCCATTCGCTCGGCAGCGGTAAAGGGCCGCCAGACCTCTATGCCGTGCGCGACGAGGTAGTAGCGCAGTCTCGGATTGAGCAGGCTGCCGAGCCACGCAACGGGCAGCTGCGCCACGTGGCCACAAACGAGCCGCTCGCACACCATGGCTTGCCGAAGAGCGCTGCCGACAAACCCCAACTTGCTATAGCCACAAGCCCTCCAGGTATCGAGTCGCTCATTTGAGTATTCCCGAAGCAGATCGCCATCGACGGTCCGGTCATTGAGGGCGACGAACCGGACATGGTCGGCCGGGTCCGCCAGATCGCAGAGGGCCTTGAGATAGAGTCGAAGCGTGCGCGGAATACCGCCATTGGAGCCGAATAGCTCGGGGGCGAGCAGCAGCGTATTCATGCTTCAAATGTTTGCCTAAGAGCCATAGCGTATGAATGTTACCCGAGCACAACAGCCTATCGATGAAGCCTTCTAGGACACAATACCTTTGGTGGTAGAAGTATTACCTACCCGCCGCGATATGGCATCAACCTGGATGTGGGCTAGTCCTCCTCCTACTTGCGAGTCTTCAGCGCGCGGCAAATCCGAAGAAATTTGCCTCGATAGGCGCGCATGGCGATTGTCGTGGGTCATCGCCGGACGCCCCGCTCTCTCATCCACTCAAGGGGATCTCATGATCTTGCACAGATGACTCTCGCCCAATTCCTCTTCCGAATCCGCCCGATTGAACTCGCTGAAATGCTGAAGCGCATTCTCGGCATATCCTATCGAGAAGTGGAGGTCGGAGGGCGAACGCTCTGGCTGGACCCGGCGAGCGACTTCGGCAACAGGCTGATCGAGAATGGAACCTACGAGCGGGATTTCACCGAATCGCTCCTAAGGCTCCTAAGCCCGGGAGGTTCCTTCGTCGACCTGGGGGCAAACGAGGGCTGGTTCTCCCTTGTCGCTAGCGAGGCCGTGGGGCCCCAGGGCATGGTCTATGTGATCGAGCCCCAGCGAAGGCTGTGGCCGGTCATCCTTCAGAACTTCATTCTCAACAAACGCACGAACTACCGCCTCATTCCCTATGCCGTCGGACCGGCTGAGGGTGTAGTCGAAATGATCCTTCACCCCTCGCTGAACACCGGCGCGACAACCGCCGTTTCGGATCTCCGCCGCCGGTTCTTCAAGAGGCAGAAGGCCGCAATGCTCCCCTTGAGGAGAATCATGGAGCTGTACGCCATCCCGAAGATAGATGTTCTCAAGATTGATATCGAGGGCTACGAGCTGAATGCCCTCAGAAGTCTCGGCCCGCGGCTCGGCGACGGCTCGATCGCCGCCATTATGATAGAGTTTCACGAAAAGCAGCTGGCGGCTCTGGGACAATCGATTGAGGAAATCGGCCTGCTGCTCAAGGGGTCTGGATTCAGCTGCCGGGACGGCAACGTGACCGTTTGGACTCATAAAAGTCGTGCTTGAAGGACCCGGCCGTCGTGTCAGGGACCGCCGCCGGTTGGGTCGTTAGAAGGAGACCGAGAGCGCGATCTCCGGGCAATAGGTTACGAACTTGCTCGCTAGGTCTCGGTCGGGCCCCGATACTGGATCGAGAGTCCAATTCGCGCGCTTAACAATCCAAGTCCTGCGAGATGCCTCAGCCCGACTCACCACGCTTCCTGATTCTTGGCACAGCAAAGGGTTACCGATGGGAACAGGTTGAGCCTTTTTTGATGTCCTGGCGCGCAACATGCCCGCACGCTTCCCTGGTATTGCTGATCGATGAGACCTCTTCTCCTGAGTTTCGAAAACGCTTAGAGGACTCAGGCGCCGGCTACTTTCTATTGCCGCGGCTTTGGACCGAGCGTAGCAGGCTCATACGCCGAATTTTGCTGAGCTTTCACGCGGCGCCGCTCCACCGATGGCTGGCAAATCGTATTGGGGATCCTCTCAAGGCCGCACCGAATGACATATTGAAATGGCGCCGGTTGGCCGCGGAGTTTCACCACATCGGGTGCAGCCGGTTCTTTAGCTATCTGGCATACCTTGAGGCCCACAGCCAGGAGTTCTCCCACGTGCTGCTTACCGACGTGCGGGATGTCATATTCCAAGCAGATCCATTTGCCCATGCGCCCGCCGCGGGACTTGTCCTCGCATTGGAGACGCAAGGCGCCACATTGCTGGCCCAGACCACCAACTCCCGTTGGCTCGACTACGCATATGGCCGCGGACGTTGGATGGCCTTTGGCGATCGAAGGGTGAGCTGCGCCGGCACAACCCTCGGAACCGCTCCGGCAATCCGCGAGTACCTCACGCGAATGTCCGCCGAAATCATTCGGCTTACACCCCGGTTGGTCGGTCAGGACGGTCTCGATCAAGGCGTTCACAATTTTCTTCTCAATATGGGTCAGCTTCCACCGAGCCGCCTCTCGGAGAACGGCCATGGGACATTTGCAACTCTCCACGGCGAGGACCCGGCACGATTCCGGCGCGATGACCGGCTGCGACTCCTCAACGACGACGGCAGCGTCATTCCCGTCGTGCATCAGTTCGACCGACATCCCGTCCTTACTGCTGACCTGATTCGTTCTCTATCAGATCAGCTCCCGAGAGCTGTCGGCGACTAGCCGTCCGGAGCCGCCAAAACTCCTGGCATTGTTCTCGTACCCATTGGAATCGGCAAAGAGAAGCTCTCCGTGAATCTGTCCGAAAAAAACAAACCGACGGCCCTTCTGACGAAACTCCCGCTTTGGGCACCTGTCAAAAAGCTCCTCAGGAAGGTGTTTCGCCCGAGGAGCGAGATGACAACCTTGGACGTGTTGCAGACGTTCCCCGCGTTCCGCCCCTATAGCCCCGGGCATTATCTGGATCGGGTCAAAATAGCGACTAGGACGATCAATCAGACCGTCCCCCTACTCGGCTCACTCGCCCACTCTCTCGGCGCGCGAAAGCTTACCGCGATCGACATTCATTCATTCCCATCTTCAAGCAGGGACCTTGAGGCGAGCGATAAGCTAAGGACCTGTTGCGAGAGACATGGAAGCGACAAGGCAAGTGGCCACGACTACCATTTCTTTTATGGTCCAGTCCTGGGTAATCGCGGCGAAATACGAGGGCTCCTAGAAATTGGCCTTGGTACAAACAACATAAACGTCGTCTCTCACATGGGGCGTGCCGGCAAACCCGGCGCGTCGCTCCGAGCGTTCAAGGATTTTCTCGGAAGTGCCAGGATCTATGGTGCGGACATCGACCGAGAAATTCTTTTTCAGGAGGACCGTATTGAAACGTTCTTCGTCGACCAGACCGACCCAACGTCGTTTGCAGAGCTTTCGAATCTCGTTCCCTCCGGGTTGGACATGGTGATCGATGACGGCCTGCATTCACCTGATGCGAACGTTGCCACACTGAGCTTTGGTCTTTCCAAGGCACGAGTGGGAGGTTGGGTGGTGATTGAGGACATAGGGGCCGACGCGTTGCCTATCTGGGACCTCGTTTCGGCAATCCTTCCAGATCGGTTTGAAACCAGGCTTTATGAAGCCAAGGGGGCCTTTCTATTCGCGGTGAGGCGGATTTCCTGAAGAAATCCCCATTGCGAACCCCACGCACTTGAGTTCCCGTCGGATGCAAGATGAGCAAGCCTTGGCGAATTAACATTGGCTGCGGACAGCGCCCGACCGAGGGGTGGCTGAACATGGACAATTCGATCAGCATCAGGCTTGCCCGAGTGCCATGGCTCACCTGGCTGCCGCAAAAGCTGGGCCTGCTCGACCGCCTTCAGGTGTCGAACCTCGCGTTCAACCGGAAACACAGCCTCATCTTTTGCGACGCCCGCAAGCGCATTCCTGTGGAGGACGGATCTGCAGAGGTCGTCTATACCTGCCATATGCTCGAGCATCTCGATCGAGCCGAGGCCCTGCAGTTCATCCGCGAGGCTAAACGCGTCCTGTGCGCGGGCGGCATCCTGCGTATCGCGGTCCCAAACCTGAGATTCCACGTGGACAACTACCTGCGCACGGGCGACGCCGACACATTCATGGAGGCCGCGAATCTCGAGCGGCACCGTCCCAAGAGCCTCCTGGAACGCGCGAAGGTCTTTCTCATCGGGGACAGGGAGGGTCACTGCGTCATGTACGATCCGGCCTCAATAGGCAGACTGCTCACCAACGAGGGATTCGACCCGGTATACGACCTTCAACCGGGCCAGACTCGGATTCCCTCCCCAGAGCCCCTCGATCTGAGCGAGCGGTTTCCAGAAAGCCTGTTTGTTGAGGGGGTAAGGGGCCCGCGAGAAACCCGGTAACAATGGTGCGGGTGCGGGGAATCGAACCCCGATTTCAAGCTTGGGAAGCTCACGTGATAGCCGTTATACTACACCCGCGACAGAAGGAAAGTGCTCTACAAAATTGCTCCGATGGTCAAGACGCATTCGGGCCGGGGCTATGACCCTTAGCGAGACAGCACTCTCTGGCAATCGGTTGCCCCTTGAAAAGATACGAGGCCGTGCGTCGCCCGCCCGCGGTCACCGGTCAATTGAACGCCCGTCGGCTGTCCAAGGCGCTCTTTAGGGTCACCGAGTCGGCATAGGTGACGCCGCCACCACTCGGAATCCCGAATCCAATCCGGGTCACGCGGACCTCGTGGCCGGGCGGAATGTGGTCCTGGAGGTAGTGGCACGTCGCCTCTCCTTCGACGTCGTTCGACAGCGCCAGGACCACCTCGTCGACTTCGCCGGACCTAATCCGCTCGAAGAGGCTGACCAGATTCAGCTCCTCGGGTCCCACTCCGTGGAGGGGTGAAAGCTTGCCATGTAGCACGTGGTAGCCGGACCTCCACGACCCTCCCCGCTCCAATGCGACCAGGTCCGGGACGTTCTCGACAACGCAGACGCAGCGGTGGTCGCGCTTCGGATTTGAGCAAATCTCGCAAAGATCGGCCTCGCTAAGATTGCCGCAACGGCTGCAGCGGCGCACCGCGCGCGCGGCTTCCGAGAGGGCCTCTACCAACGGGGCCAATTGCTCGGGCTTGCCCACGAGGAGGTGCAGGGCGATTCGCTCGGAGGAACGGAATCCGACCCCCGGAAGCTTGCGCAGGGCCCGCTGCAGGTTTTCAAAAGCTCCAGGCACGTCAGAAGATTCCCGGCATCTGGAAAGCCGAGGTGACTTTCTGCATCTCGCTCTCGTTCAATTCCTTGGCCTTCTTGGCGGCATCCTGGACGGCCGCGAGGATGGTATCCGACACGACCTTTGGGTCCTCCTTCAAAAACTCGGGGTCAAGGACAAGAGAGATGAACCTGCCCGAGGCCGCCACTTTGACCTTCACCGCCCCGCCTCCGGCTGCGACCTCAATCTCCATGGAATCCAAAGCCGTCTGAAGCGTCTCAATCGAACGCTGCATCTTCTGAGCTGTCTTTAGGAGTTTGCCGACGCCTGCCATAAGGACGCCAGTATGCTCCACGCGTGGGGAATAACGAGGCGTTTTTGGAGGAATTTCCGTGTGAATCCCCAGGCGGAGGTATTGAATGGCGACATGGCCGCACCCACAGTCCTGGTGGTTCTTGCCGAGGGATTTGAGGAAATTGAGTTCGTTACCCCCGTCGATCTTCTCAGGCGTGCGGGCGCGCTGGTGACGACCGCGTCACTGGGCGACGGGATGCATGTGACGGGTCGCTCCGGCGTTACGCTCCACGCCGATACTACGCTGACGGCGGTTGAAGGCGCTGTGTTTGACTGCATCCTTCTACCCGGCGGACCCGGCGTCGCACGCCTACGGGCAGACGCCCGCGTCCTGGCCCTCTTGCGGCGCCAGAATGCGTCGGAAGGTTGGATCGCCGCCATTTGCGCCGCTCCCGTCGTTCTCAAGGATGCCGGTGTCCTGGACGGGAAGCGGCACACGGCCCACCCCTCCGTCGCCGCGGAACTTCCCTCTGCGCTTGGTGGGGAGCGCGTCGTATGCGACGGACGCCTGATCACTTCCCGCGGGGCCGGCACGGCACTGGACTTCGGTTTCGCGCTGGTCGCGGCACTCGTTTCCAACGACAAGGCGGCCGAGATTTCAAAGTCGGTGGCTGCGTGAAACTACGACCCCCTGAAGGGTTGCGCCAGCTAGGCCATGCCGTTGGTATCTCAATTGGCCAGAACCCGATGTGCGAGTATTCGCGGTATCCGATCGTCGTTTTTCTCAGAAGCGACGGGGCGAAGCTTTTCCAAGAAATATGTGCGGCATAGCTGGACTCATTGACGAGCGCCTACCAATGGCGTCGCGGGAGGCATCCGTCCAGGGGATGTGCGCATCAATGATCCACCGAGGGCCCGATGACTCGGGCCTTGCGTCGTCGGGATGTGCAACGCTCGGGATGCGCCGCCTCGCTATTTTTGACCCGGCAAACGGGCATCAACCGATGTCCACTCCGGACGGACGGTTCACGATCGTGTTCAATGGGGCGATTTACAACCACCGCCAGCTTAGGGACGAGCTTGAGTCGCTCGGTTGGCCGTTCCGCACCCGCTGTGACACCGAGGTCCTGCTTGCGGCCCTGGCCCAGTGGGGAGAGGAGGCCCTCGCCCGCCTTCGGGGAATGTTTGCCTTCCTGTTGTGGGATTCGCACGCACAGGAGCTTCTTGCCGCCCGCGACGCCTTCGGGATCAAACCCTTGTATTTCTGCCTGGACGGGAAGCGCCTTTCCCTCGCCTCCGAGATCTCAGCCCTGATCGCCGGACAGCTGGTTCCCGCTGTGGTCGATCCCGAGGCGGTCGCGGACTATCTCGCCTGGCTCGCGGTGCCGGCCCCAAGGACAATCTACCGCGGGATCTCGTGCCTGCTGCCGGGACATTGCCTGAGCTTCCGCTCGGGGGAGCTAACGGTCCGACAATGGTGGAGCCTGGCGTCCATACCCCAAGGCGGGAAGGCCTGCTCGACCCGAGGGGAGTTCATCACCGAATTGAGGTCCCGCCTTGAGAATTCGATCCAAGCGCACGTCCTTGCCGACGTCCCCGTAGGCGCATTCCTCTCCGGAGGCCTCGATTCGGCGGTGGTCGCCGGCCTCATGTCGCGGGTTTCGAGCAACGCCCTCCAGACCTTCTCGATCGGCTTTGAGGAGGACAACTACTCGGAGGCCGACTACGCCGAGATAAGCGCAAGGCACTTCGGCGCCGTGCACCACACCAGGATCCTGACGGGCGACGAGGTTGCGCGCGACCTCGACAAGATACTTTCAGCCTATGACCAGCCGACCGGAGACGGCGTCAACACGTTCTATGTCAGCCAGACGGCCCAGGAGGGCGGCGTCAAAGTGGCGCTCTCGGGCCTGGGCGGCGACGAGCTTTTCGGCGGATACCCTTCGTTTCGGGCGCTCCCGCGTATCGCTAGCGCCCTGCCTGCATGGCTCCGGCTCCCCGAAGCGCTGCGTAGGATGCTCCTGAAGCCGCTTGAATCCGGGGGCGTTCGCGCGCGCAAGCTCTCGGACTTTCTCAGGAACGCCCGCGACATTCAGGAGCTGGCGAGTCTTCAGCGAAGGGTATTCTCGGAATCGAGGCTCAATTCCATGCTGGCCCCTGACCTTCTCGAAGGGTCAAGGTCCTCCACGCCATTCCACCCCGCCCTCTCGGCGCTCCGCGCGGAGGTAGGCACAGGTGATTCATTCCAGACACTGAGCGCATGGGAGCTTCGCACCTACATGGCCGACGTCCTTCTCCGCGACAGCGACGTGATGAGCATGCGCCACTCCATAGAGCTGCGCGTGCCATTCATCGACCGTCCCCTGATAGAGTGGCTGTGGGGCCAGCCCTCTTCCTTCAAGGACGACCGGCGGCGGCCAAAATCTGCCCTCGCAGAGGCCACGGCCGACATCCTGCCGCCGGGCCTGCTCAAGCGGAAGAAGCGCGGCTTCACCCTTCCTTTCTCGATCTGGATGCGCAAGGACCTGCGCCCCTTTCTTGAGGAAACGTTTTCCGATTCCAGTGTGGCCCAGAGCGGCTTCTTCTCACCGCAGCCGGTTCAGGGGCTTTGGCGGAGCTTCAAGGTGGGAGGCGATGACCGTGAATGGTCCCGTGTATGGAGCATTGCCATTTTGATAGCGTTCACCAATCGCCGGAAAAGCCCCCTATGACGGCCGGCTCCCACCCACCGGAATCCACCGTCCCTGTATGCTCGCGGCGCCTTCGCACCATTAACCCGTGAGCGTGACGATATTTCAATCGAGCGTGGCGCCCTCAATTCAGCAGGCCGCCCGCGCGCTAAACGAGGCGGGCCAGCTCGATCGGCTCGTCACGTCTGTTCGCGACGATCCTTCGAGCGCACCGCAACGTATTGCCGGGGTTGTCGGCCGCCTGGTCGGACGCGACCTGTCCTCCCGGTTCCGAAGGCGGACAATCACCGAGGTACCCCTGAATAAGGTTGAGACACACCCTTGGGGTGAGCTCTTGAGGCTGTCCGTCGCATCGCTCGACAAAGGGGGGAGGCTGGCCGACTACGTGTGGGAGCATGTGGAGATTGCATTTGACCGGACCGTGGCGCGAAGCCTTCGGGAGGGCCTAACCGGAGTCTACGGTTTTGAGCACGCCTCGTTGCACACGTTTGAGAGGGCGAAGCAACTCGGGATTAAGGTGATCTACGAGATCCCCTCACCGGACACGCTCCTCGTTGAGCAGATACTCGAGGCGGAACTGGAAAAGTTCCCGGAACTCCGGACAGCGTACGTCCGCTACATTGAAAAACAGAAGGACCGGCGCACTGCAAGGCGCCGGGCCGAATGGCGACTCGCCGACACCGTGATTGTAAGCTCCGAGTACACTAAACGCAGTTTCGTGAGTGCAGGGCTCGACGTAGGCCGGGTTCGGATCGTTCCCTTGGGGGCGCCGGCAACGATTCCCAGGTCCGAGGCCCTGCATACGAGGGCCGGTGAGAACACAAAGCCGCTATTCATCTGGGCGGGAAATTTCAGCATGCGAAAGGGAGCCCACTATCTCCTTGAGGCATGGCGTTCAGGCGGCCTTGGCCGCCATGCCCGCCTTAAGGTGTACGGCACAATCGCACTTCCCGACCGCGTCATTCATCCCGTGCCCGAGGGTATCGAGTTTGTGGGGTCGATTCCCCATAACGAGCTTATGGAGCGCTACCAAGAGGGCGACGCGCTCATGTTCCCGACGCTTTGCGACGGGTTCGGCATGGTGGCGACTGAAGCTTGGTCGCGCGGGCTGCCCGTGATCACGACAAGCAGCGCGGGAGTCTCCGACCAGGTGGAGAACGGCAAGAATGGCCTGCTGATAAGGGCCGGCGACGCGGACGCAATCGCCGGGGCCATTGAATGGTGCATTTCCCACCGGGGCGAGCTGCGGGCGATGCGCGAGCAAGCGCTCGAGACCGCGGCGCGCTGGCAGTGGTCCGACTATCGCAGAATGCTGACCGACGTGCTTCGGAGCGAGGGGGCCTTTGGCCCGGGAAAATGACCGAGAAGACACCCCACATCTGCCTGATCACGCCAAGCCACGTCGCGTCCGCCCCGAGACTCGTCAAGAGCGCCGATGCGCTGGCGGAGGCGGGCTACGCGGTGCATGTGATATCCGGGGCCCCATTTCCCCCGGCGGACGCCCTTGACTCCGATATCCTCCGCGGCGCGAGCTGGAAACATACCCGGGTGAACACGCGCACGGGCCCTGCCGTCCGCGCCAGAAAACTTGCACGGCAATTTGCCCGCTACCTGATCCGTTTCTCCGGCTCGGACCGGTTGGGCATTGCCGCACGCGCGCAGTACGCGGAATCGTTCCATCTTGCGCGCGCCGCCGCGCAAATCCCGGCCGAGCTTTATATCGGGCACTCCCTCTCGTCACTCCACGTGGCGGCCACGGCGGCGAGCGCGCGCAGCGCCCGTTTTGGCTTCGACATCGAGGATTTCCATGACGCCGAAACCAACGAGGCCATTGCCGATCCGGTCGAGGCACGAGCGCGCAGCATCCTTCAGGCCGCGCTTCTCCCCCGCTGCCAGCCGTTGACGTGCTCATCCCCGCTGATCGCGCAAGCGTATGCGCAGTCATATGGGGTGCATCCGGAGACCGTGCTGAATGTCTTCCCACGCTCGATGGCTCCTTCGGAGGCGAGGATTCCCATGGAGATAACGGAGGAGCGGCCCGCGATTCTCTATTGGTTCTCCCAGAGCATTGGGCACGGACGCGGCCTCGAGGAGATCATCAGGATCGCTGGGCGGATGCGCACACCTGTGGAGCTGCATCTCAGGGGATTCGTCACACCGGGGTACTCGTCTCTTCTCGGCTCCCTCGCCCGCAACGCGGGGTTGAAGCGGCCCGTTCGGTTCCTTCCGCCCGGCCCGCCAGGCGAGATGGCAAGGCTGGCCGCGGCGGCAGACCTGGGGCTATCCATCGAGGAGAAGGCCCCCCTTAATCGGGACCTCTGCCTCACCAACAAGGTGTTCACGTATGTCACGGCCGAAATTCCACAGCTCCTGTCGGACACCTCCGCCCAGCGTGCCCTCGCACCCGAACTGGGCGATGCCGGACTTTTGTCCGATATCACCCGCACCGTCGAGACGGCATCGCTTCTGGACTCGTTCTTTGCCGACCCTCCTCGAATGGCGCGGGCCCGGATCTTCGCCCGGGAGCTGGCCCGGAAACGTTTCTGCTGGGACATCGAGAAGGGGGTCCTTCTTCGTTCGGTCGGCCGCGTCCTTCCTCCTCCCCCGTGAAAAACGCCATCTCGGCCAGTCCCCGGGTTCCGGAGTCGCCATTTGCCTACTGGGAATACGAGCACATTGCCCCCTCATGCGATCCAGCTGGGGGCGGACGTGCCGTGCGAACCCTCTTCGACACTGAACTCCGCGCTGGGCAATACATCACCTCCTGCAGTGTGACGACTCCATGAGCACCGCTCACTTGAGCTCTTCCGTCGACCGACACGCTGAAATCGGCGCATTGGGCCAGATGGCGCGAAAAGCCATTCGCCGGCTTATCATCCCGATTGTGGGCTTGGTCCTGGTTGAGGTGCTGCACCTGACAGGGGTGGGCTCGCCGGGCGCGAGCGCATTTGCCTTCATCGGGTTCGGGACCTGCCTCGCACTTGGCATTTGGTGCAGTCGTGCGACCGGCCTGCCGCTCGTGCCCCTCATGGCGGTGCAGAACCTGATCATTTACGGGATTCCGATCGTGACGAACCACGAGACGATCACGACCTACTCACCCCTGTTCGTATTCAACGCAGGATTGGAGGTCTTGTCCTTTGACCTTGCGATGGCGGTCTCGTGGTGGATGGCAATGCAGGTCTTCTCCCCCTCGCGCCCCGTCTGCCATGCGTTGCGCGAATACAAGAAGACAGGATCCAAGGGCATGACCCAGCTGGGGTTTGGCATGGTGATCGGGTCGACGGCATTCCTTGCCCTGCAATCACAGAACCTCCTCGGCGCCTTCTACCTGTTTCTCCCCAACGGCGCCGACTCGATTCTGAACACGCTTCTCTCCGTGATGAACGCCTGCGGGGTCTTCTTGATCTCGATGGAGGTGGGAAGCGGCGAAGCATCGCTTGTCCAGAAAACCGTCTTTTACGCATCGCTCGTCATCAACACGATGATTTCGGCGGATGGCTTCCTCCTGGCCGCGGCGGCGGCAAACTTGATCACCGCCGCCATCGGCTTCTTCTGGGGAAGCGGGCGAATCCCGTGGCGCTATCTGACCGTGACGATGGCGTTGCTGTCGTTCCTGAATATCGGCAAGACGACGATGAGAAGCCGTTATTGGGGCAACGATGACCGGTCGGCTGTCGAAATTACGACGGTCCAGCTGCCCTCGCTCTACATGGAATGGGCCGAGGCCAGCTACAACGGACTGCTGGATAACAACGTGACTCCCGTTTCCGCAAACGACCAGGGTCTCGCGCTGACAAACAAGAACCAGACCCTTCTCGACCGGATCGACAACCTGCAGAACATGCTTTTTGTCATCGATGCGGTCCAGGCGGGCCACATCGATACGCTCCACGGCGCGAGCTACTCGCTGATCCCGCCCCTTCTGATCCCAAGGGTCCTTTGGCCCAACAAGCCCCGCAGCCATGAGGGGCAGGTGATGCTCAATGTGCACTTCGGTCGCCAGGATCTTGCGTCCACGTTCACGACCTACATCGCCTGGGGACTGCTTCCCGAGGCCTATGGCAATTTTGGCCCGATCGAGGGTACGGTCCTACTGGGCATATTTCTGGGGGTCTTCTTCGCCTGGATCGAGAAGGCAAGCGCCAGGAAACTGATCGTCTCAACCGAGGGATTCCTCTGCCTTTGCATGTTACTGAGCCTCGTGAACTCCTTCGAGATGGTGGCCAGCGTTTTTGTCACCGCCACTTTCCAATCCATGATCGTCATTGTCGTGGCGAGCTATCCCTTCGTCCAGAGGACGGTGATCACCAGATCTGACCCGGAGCCCGCAGCAACCTCGAACTAAGAGGCTTGAAAAGCACCTACCAATTCATCTCAGGGACCGCCGCTCTCGTCACGATGGGCTGGTCGAGGACGAAGCGGGGTAAGCGCTTTCTGCGAAGGGCTGCCTCCGGAGCGCTCGGCCTAGCATTGCGCATGAGAAGCCGCCGTTTTGGGTGCGCCGGCATCCGGAGGGCACTGGTGATTTCACCCCACCCCGATGACGAGACATTCGGCTGCGGTGGAACGCTCGCCGCCATGGGAAGTGAGGGGGTCCACATATACATCCTTTTTGTGACTGACGGCGGAGCCTCGCACTTGGGCAACCCTGCGGTTTCAAGGGCCGAGATGGTGAGCCTGAGAAGGGCTGAGGCCCGCTCCGCGGCCGAGGCGCTCGGGGTGGATTGGGCGAACGTGTCCTTTCTCGATGTGCCCGACGGAAGCCTTGCGCACCTCTCCGTCGAGCAGTCGTCGAGCATTGTCGATCGGATATCGGAACGGCTGCGGGTGGTTCATCCCGACACCTTGCTCCTTCCCTACAGAAACGACGGAAGCTCTGAGCATGAGCAGTCGTTCGTCCTGGCCAGCCGGGCGATCGGGAAATCCGGCATCAAGCCACGTGTTCTGGAGTTCCCCGTTTGGTCGCTGTGGAACCCCGTTCTCCTCCTGCCGGCCGTCCTCGAATCCGGCCGAATCTGGCGGTCAAGGCTTGGGTCGGTTCGCGCGACCAAGGCCCGGGCAATCGCGTGCTATGCCTCGCAGACCCGGGCTATCGCCCCCGACACTAGACCCGCGCTCCCGGCCGGCTTTGAATCTATGTTTCTTGGCGTCGAGGAATTTCTGATCGAGCATCAGGGCAACAGATGACCAACCCGCATCTTCGCAAGGTCCTGATCGTCTCGCCCCATTTTGCGCCGGTAAACGCCCCCGACATGCAGCGGACAAGGCTCTTGCTGCCGTACCTCAGGGAATGCGGCTGGGAGCCGACCGTGCTGGCCGTGACCCCGGAAAGCGTCGAGGGCGGAGTCGTGGAGCCTTTGCTCGAGAAGACCTACCCTGCGGACATCCGGATTATCCGGGTGCGGGGCATCTCGCCGAGGTACACCCGGTGTTTTGGCATCGGCAGTCTATGGCTTCGTTGCGGGAGGGCCCTCCGAAAAGCCGGCGAGGAGCTCCTCAAAAAGGAGCGATTCGACCTCGTCTTCTTCAGCACGACCCAGTTCGAGGCGTTCCGCCTCGGTCCCCTTTGGAAGACGCAGTTCGGCGTCCCCTACTTCCTCGATTACCAGGACCCATGGATCAACGACTACTACTCCCGGTCGGGAACGCCCCCCCCCGGGGGTAGGCTCAAGTTCGCCTACTCGCAGTGGCGCGCGCGCCGAAGTGAACCCGAGGTGCTCAGAAGCGCCTCGGGGATCATCGCCGTGTCCGACGCCTACGGCCCCACCCTCTCGAGGAATTACAGCTGGTTCGATTCCGACTCCGTGAAGCTCCTTCCTTTCGGGGCATCGGAAAAGGACCTCGAAACCGCGAGGACGTACATGCCACCGAAACCGCTCGTGCCCTTCGGGGACGGCAACTTTCACCACGTGTACACGGGCCGTTGCGGTCCGGACATGTCGAGTTCGCTGTCGATCGTGTTCCGGGGATTCAAGAAGTTCCTCGCGGAGAGTCCCGCCGAGGCCGAAAAGATGCGTTTCCACTTCATCGGCACGGACTACGCGCCTCGCCCGCTCGGGCGCGAATGGGCCATGCCGATCGCTGTCGCAGAGGGCGTCGAAAAGTATGTGGTCGAGCAATGCTATCGCGTTCCCTATTTCGAGGCCCTCCACTACCTCCAGCACGCCGACGCCATCCTCGCCGTGGGCTCAAACGATCCCACCTACAGCGCATCAAAGCTATACCCCTACATTCTGGCGCGACGACCGATGCTCGTCATCTTCAACATCAAGAGCCCCGTCATAGCTATCGCCAACGCGCTCAACTGCGGCATGCGCGTCTCGTTCGTTAACCCGGGCGATATCGACCGTGAAGCCGAAATCGTCGCAAACGAGTGGTTCAAGGCGGGACGGAAGAGCATTGTAACCGAGTACGACAGGACAAAGTTCGCCCCATTCACCGCAAAGGGAATGACCCACAGACTCGCTGAGCTTTTCGATGAAGCGGCCAGTCCTAGACCGGGAACTCCGTGAACAGCGATCCCGCCAGGCCCGTGCGGCTCGCTGTCGTGCTCTCCCATCCCACGCAATACTACAGTCCCTGGTTCCGCTGGCTTCGCCAGAACACGTCCCTGGAGCTCCGGGTCTTCTACCTCTGGGATTTTGGCGTCACCCGC
>Ga0265314_10002339_pt1 | contig 19579 bp, 17 predicted proteins | sample 4126metaG_FD_203106 | JGI IMG/M metagenome (GOLD analysis project Ga0265314, IMG submission 203106) | Rhizosphere microbial communities from Carex aquatilis grown in University of Washington, Seatle, WA, United States - 4-1-26 metaG | ecosystem: Host-associated > Plants > Roots > Rhizosphere >... | reverse complement strand
CGCCAGCGGTTTGGCCAGCGCGGCCCTCAGGATCTTCAGGCGGCTGAACCGCCCATCCTTGCCCCGGAGCGTACTGAAATCCAGACCAAACTCCTCTTCCGCCCGATCCAGGACCGCGCGGATGCAGTAGAACGGCAGCCCGGCCCGTTTCGCCGCCAGCGCCAGCGCTCCCGCCTCCATGTCCACGGCCAAGGCCCCGGTCTCGCGCAACCGGCGCTTCTCGGCGATTCCGATCACCCGGTCCGAAGACGCCAGGGTACCGGACTTCCAACCGCGGTGACCGGCTGCCGGAACGGACGCCGCGAAGGCGCCGTCATCGGCCTCGACTCTTACCGCCACGAACAACTCACCCGCGGCCAGCCCGGGATCGAGGGCGCCGCAATACCCGGTCGAAATCACGGCTCCGGGGCGCCAATTCCGCAACGCCACCGCGACCGCCTGAGCCGCCAACTTAGGCCCTGGGCCGTTGGCCACCATCACCAGCCGGTTGGCGTTCAGGTCGCCAACCCGGGCGAACCAAACCGGCCACTTCAGCTTCCGGACGCCCCGGCAGCGCCGCAAGATTCCATACAACTCCCGCGGCTCGGCCGCCACCACGAGCAACTCCGCCACTAGTGTCCAATCTCAGACGGTGGGGCGGTCCACTCCCTCACGGTCGCGGTTCGGAACCGATTCACGTTCAGCAATATCCTCCTGCGCGAAACCACGCCACGGCCCGGGCCAGCGCCTCATCGGCGGGCGCGGGCGAGAAGCCCAATTCGCCGGCTGCCTTGGCATGCGAAACCCACATCTTCTTGCGCGCCATCCGCACCGCGTCGAGCGGCGCCCTGGGCTCCTGTCCTGTCACCGCCGCCCATCCGGTCGAGGCCGCTCCGGCGGCGTAGGCCAGCGCGTAGGGAATTCGGTGCGCCGGGGCCTTCACACCGCTCGCGCGCTCGAGCAGAGCGAATATCTCCGCCAGCGTCACGTTCCGGCTTCCCAGGATGTACCGCTCGCCCGGTTTGCCCCGCTCCGCCGCCAGCAGGTGTCCTTCGGCCACGTCCCGCACATCCACCAGGTTCAGCCCCGTCTCGATGTACGCCGGCATGTCGCCTTTCAGAAAATCCAGGATGATCTTGCCGGTCGGAGTGGGCTTGAAATCGTGGTCTCCTACGGGCGCCGTGGGATTCACGATCACCACCGGGAGCCCGGCCGCGGCAAACTTCAGCGCCGCCTGCTCCGCCAGGAATTTCGAACGCTTGTAGGGGCCCGTCATGTCGTCCAGCCCTACCGGCGTTTGCTCGTTTCCTTCCCCGTCCCTGGGGATTCCGATGCAGCCCACCGTGCTCGTATACACCACCCGCCCGACGCCCGCGTCGCGTGCCGCCGTTAGCAGGTTCCGGGTGCCGTCCACGTTCGACGCGAACATCTCCCGCGGATCGGGCGCCCACAGCCGGTAGTCGGCGGCCGCGTGGAACACCCGCTCGCAACCCGCCACCGCCCGGCGCAACGATTCCGGGTCGCGCAGATCGCCGGTTACCACCTCGACGTCATCGAGCTCGCGCACGCGGCTCGTCGCGCGGACCAGCACGCGCACGCGGCAGCCGCGCTCCACGAGTTTCCGGGCGATATGCCAGCCCACGAACCCGCTCGCCCCGGTAACCAGAGAGGGGGTCATAGGGAGTGCCGCCCGTCGCTCCAATCGGCATTAGCCCGCTCCGCACCGGGACGAATCGCGGAGGCGAAGCACACGCATCCCGCTACGCGCCGACGAGCGACGAGCGACGAGCGACGAGCGTGCTGCGGTGTCAGTTTCACTTCATCGCCCACGTCAGCAGCTTCATTGTGTCTCCGGGTTGGGCGTTGATCCCGAGCGCCGCCGACGGCTCGTACCCGCAGTGCACCATGCAGTGCTCGCAGCGCGGGTCGTTTCCGTGGCCGTAGCTCTCCCAGGGCGTCAACGTCATCAATTCCTCGAATGTTTTGTAGTGGGCGTCGGTAATCAGGTAGCACGGGCCCTTCCAGCCCATGATGTTGTAGGTCGGATTGCCCCATGCCGTACACGGCAGGTCGCGATTGCCCTTGAGGAAGTCGAGGTAGGTCGGCGTGCTGTTCAGCTTGAACCGATTCGCAAGCCGATCAATCTCCTGGAACTTCTCGTGGACGTCGTCCCGGGTCAGGAAGATCTCCCGGTCGTTGACCGCCGAGTACCCGTAACCCGGCGACAGCATGTGGCCGTCCATGTCGAACTGCTCGAGGTATTCGAACAGCCGCTCGAGCTCGCCCATGTCGGTCTCTTTGTAGACCGTGGTGTTTGTGCACACCTTGAATCCCGCGGCCTTGGCCGCCTTGATGGCCTCGATGGCCAGCTTGAACACGCCCTTCTTCTCGACGCACAGGTCGTGCGTTTCCTCCAGGCCATCCAGGTGCACGTTGATGAAGAAGCGCGGGTCGGGCTTGAACTCATGCAGCTTCTTGGGGAGGAACATGGCGTTGGTGCACAGGTAGATGGTCTTTCCGCGCGCCATCGTCTGCCGCACCAGCTCGCCGATTTCGGGATAGAGCAGCGGCTCGCCGCCGCAAATGGACACCACCGGCGCTCCGCATTCGTCGATCGCCTTGAGGCACTGCTCCAGCGTCAGCCGCTTGGTGACCGTGTCCTCGTACTCGCGAATCCTGCCGCACCCCGTGCAGGTCAGGTTGCAGGCGTGCAGCGGCTCGAGCATCAGGACCAGAGGGAACCGCTTCTTGATCATGGGATGCGCGGCGGCCTTGCCGTTGTGCTGGTGCAGGATTTGGAACGGGTTGGCGCCTCCGTTGGAGGGCGCCAGGTCCTTCTGCCATTGCCGGGGCGGCCGCATCTTGTTCTTGAAAATGTAGCCCGCCATTCCAGCCGTCATCGACAGCGGAAACCTCATTGAATCCCTCCCATGCCTTGCGTCTCCGAACTCTCTTGCGCCTTTGAAAACTCGGCCAGCGCCAGCAGCGGGAAGGCGTCGCGGTAAATGTGATAGGTCAAATAGAACACTCCCGGAAATCCCGTACCGGTGGCGAGGGGCTCGTCCCAGCCGCCGTCGGCGCGCTGTGTGCGTGCCAGGTACTCGATTCCCTTTCGGACGCTCAGGCTCCCGTTGTCGCCGCCCGCCGCCAGGCCCAACAGCGCCCAGGCCGTCTGCGATGCCGTGCTCGGCGCGGGCACGAAGGCGTTCTGCCGGTAGCTCTCGCAGCTCTCGCCCCACCCGCCATCCGCGTTTTGAACGGAGCGCAGCCACTCGCCGGCCCGCAGCACAGGCGCCTCGCGGTCGTCCACTCCAGCCGCCCTGAGCCCGCGCAGGGCGAGGAACGTGCCGTAGATGTAATCGACGCCCCAGCGCCCGTACCAGCTTCCGTCGGCCTCCTGCGATTTGTTCAGGTAGGCGACGCCCCGCCGCACGGCAGGATGATCCGGCTCCAAGCCGCCCGAGCTGCAGATGGCCTCGAGCACGCGGCCCGTAATGTCGGGACAAGTTGGGTCGAGCATGGCGTTGTGATCGGCGAACGGCACGTCGGCCAGCACCGTCCAGGTATTGTCGACGTCGAAGGCCGCCCACCCGCCGTCCTTCGATTGCATGCCCAGGAGCCAGTCGAGCGCGCGCTTTTCCACCGCCCGCTGCCCGCCGGGGTTCCCGGCCTTGGCGTGGCGCAACGCGAGCAGCACCATGGCCGTGTCGTCTATATCGGGGTAGAACTCGTTGGCGTATTCGAAGTACCAGCCCGACGGCGCCAGGTTGGGCCGCATCACGGACCAGTCGCCTTTGCGCCGCACCTCTTTCGAGAGCAGCCACTCCGCCGTACGCTCCATGTGGCCGGCCTGGGCGCTCCCCGCCTCGCCTAGCGCAAAGGCCGCGATCGCCGTATCCCACACCACCGAGAAGCACGGCTGGAAGAAGAAGCGCTCGCCGTCGTCCACCATGAGCCGCTCGAACTGGCTCTCGGCTTCGACGCGGTCCGGATGATCGGGCGGGTAGCCAAGCAGGTCGAGCGCCATGATGACGTACATCATGGGCGGGTAGATGGCGCCGAGGCCGTCGGTATAGCGCGTCCGCTCGAGCATCCAGCGCTCGCATTCCCGGATGGCTTTCTTGCGGATACTCTCGATCCCGTGTCGCTCCCAAAACTTGACCAGCCGGTCGCCGACGAAAAAGAGATTTCGCCAACTGAAGAGCTTCTCGTGATGCCGGTAGGTGAACTCTGCTCCGGGGAGCCACAACTCTTCAAGCGTGAAGCCCGCGGGGGCGGGCCGGTCCGGAGCGTGCGAGTGAACCACCGCCAGCGGCACCACGATCGCGCGGGTCCAGGAGGACATGCGGTACAGAAACTTGCCCGGCAGCAGGATCATCTCCGGCGGCACCGACGGGCACTCCTCGCGCGGATACAGCCCAAACAGGCTGAGATTGATCTTGACGTAGCTGTTGGCCTGCTGGATGCCGCCCAGCGCCAGCACCCGGTCCCTGGCCGCGGTCATCCGCGGATCGTCCGCAGGCACGCCTGCCAGCTTCAGCGCGAAGTACGCCTTCACGGTGGCGCTGATGTCCGCGGGCCCGCTCGGGTAGATGTTGAATCCGCCATCGGAGAGCTGCCGGCCCAGGATGGACTCGACCGCGCGGTCGATCTTGCCCCGAGTCGGCGGGTTCCAGGCGCCATTCTCCGGCGGATGCAGCCACAGCTCCAGGAGGATGTAGTCCGCTTCGAGCGTCGTATCCGCCGTCAACTCGGCGCGCCAATAGCCGCGCGGGTCCTGAAGCCCACGCAAGTAGGCGGCGGCGCGGCGGCTGGCCTCGGCCGCCTGGGCCGCGAGAGTTTCGGCAATGCGTACGCCAGGAGTCATTGCGTGGTAATGGACGCCGGCGCCGGGGTGACGCGCGCCAGTTGCGGCGGCAAGGTGAACCGTACGTCCTCGTCCTTGATGTCCAGCTCCTCCAGCCGGTCGAATCCGCGCGAGCTCAAATACGCGATTAGGTCCTCGACCAGGTTTTCCGGAGCCGATGCGCCGGCGGTCAGGGCCACCGTGCGGGCATCCGCGATCCATGCCGCGTCCACCTGCGAGGAGTCATCCACCAGGTACGCGGGAACTCCCGAGTTTTTGGCCACCTCAACCAGGCGCTTCGAGTTCGAACTGTTCTGAGAACCTACCACCAGCAGCACGTCGCACAACGGCGCGGTGGCCTTCACGGCCAACTGGCGATTCTCCGTGGCGTAACAAATGTCCTGGGCCGGCGGCCCGACGATCGCTGGGAACCTATCCCTAAGACGCGCCACAATCTCCCGCGTTTCATCCAGGCTCAGCGTGGTTTGCGTCAGATACGCCATCTTCTCGGGATCCCGAGGTTTCAACCGGTCCACGTCGGCCGTGTTCGACACCAGCACCGTGCTCGCGGGCGCTTCGCCCAGCGTTCCGATCACCTCGTCATGGTCCCGGTGGCCGATTAGCACGATCGTGTAACCTTCCCGGGCAAACCGTACCGCCTCCAGATGGACCTTCGTCACCAGCGGGCAGGTCGCATCGATCACTCTCAAATGCCGCTCGCGCGCCTGCTGGCGAACCGCCGGCGAAACGCCGTGGGCGCTGAAAATCACCCGCGCTCCGGTAGGGACCTCTTCGAGCTCCTCTACGAACACCGCGCCCGCCTCGCGCAACTGGTCGACGACGTGCCGATTGTGGACGATTTCCTTGCGCACGTAGATCGGCGACCCATAGAGATCCAGGGCGATTTTGACGACGTCGATCGCCCGCACGACACCCGCACAGAAACCTCGCGGTTTCAGCAGGATAACCTTCTTTTCGCTGGCTGTCCCAGAAGCCATAAACACCATCCTAAAGAAGTCTCAATTATAGCAGGTAAGGCCAGCATCCCGAGGAACTTGGGGGTATGCCTGTGCAGCTATGGAGTGGCCCCTTACCGGCCTCGATCTCCGATACGCGCTTGCTTCGCTGCCGGGCGTGGCCTTCGCTCTCGTTCGTCATCTCATTAACAGTGATGTAATTCCGCCCCGAGAGGGTACGCCTGGGCCGAGTTGGGGTCCGAACATGTGCAAAATCTCGTTTTCGGGCGCCGCCGGGCTCATTCTCACGCTCGATGGTTCCTGGCACTGAGCCTGCCGGTTGGCAGGGCTGTGGGAGCGATCCTGCATTTCGCCTATCGCGATTGACCGCTCAGCGGCGTCCGAACATCCGTTCGAGCGATGCGGGCCCCGCTCCAACGATCAGCAGGAACAACAGGCCCAGCAGCATACAGAAATCGGTTCGCGCTTCGTGCGCGGTCGCCCAGAAACCCTGATGCCGCAACATCGGAAACTTGGTTGTCGCGATGGCGACGGAGATGTCGATGAGCAGCGGAATCGTGGCGAGGCGCGTCAGAAGGCCGAGGATCAGGCACGCCCCGCAGACAATTTCGACCGCGCCGACGAATGGCGCCGTGAAGCCTGGAGCGGGGATCCCGATCTTAGCGAACCGTCCCACCCCAAGCGCCGCCGGAAACAGGAACTTCTGGATGCCCTCCGAAAGGAACACCGCGCCGACGAGTATGCGCACCAGGACGGTCGCGCCCGGCGCGCCGGAAGCGTTCTTCTTGAAAGCCACGCGGCCCCCCTCCACGGAACTGCTCACATGCTAGCACCGTAGGACATGCTTCAGCTTGTCCTAAGCTAGTCATAGAATGCCATGGGCCACCATCGACGCCGCGCCTGGCTTTGCCCTCTACATCGAAGCCACCGGGGACAGCATAGCGCGCCTGCTTTTCGACAGGCCTGCGGTGGTGGATGGCGCGCCCGACGACGCCCACCCGGCGATCCGCGAGGCGGCCAGGCAGCTCGCCGAGTACTTCGCGCGCACCCGCCGCGCGTTCCAATTGCCGCTCGATCTGCGCGGCACCCCGTTCCAACTTGCGGTCTGGAAAGCCTTGCTGCGCATCCCTTACGGTGAAACGCGCAGCTACGGCCAGCTGGCGGTCGAACTGGGCCATGCGGGCGCGGCGCGCGCGGTGGGCACGGCTAACGGATCGAACCCCTTGTCGATCATCGTGCCTTGCCATCGCGTCATCGCGGCCGGAGGCGGGTTGGGCGGCTATGGTGGCGGGCTCGAGCGCAAGCGGTTCCTGCTCGATCTCGAAAGCGGCGCCTCCGCCAGCTTGATCAACGCCTCGGCCTGATCGATTTCGATCCCGATCTCGAGCCACAGCACCGCGAGGCCGCCAAGCGCCTCCTGCCATCCCGCGTCCAGGTTGGCGACGTCCTTCTCGGTGGTGAGCAGCGCTTCCGCGCCCGCCGCCCGCGCCCCCGCCGCCATCCCCACAAGCTCCTGGCGCGAATAGCGGTGATGATCGCCGAAGGCTCGCCGCCACACCGGAGCGACGCCCAGTTCGCGCAGCGTGCGCCAGAACGAATCCGGGTTGCCCAGGCCGCAGAAGGCCGCCACGCGCGGCGGCAAAGGCGCAACCTGACCCGCGGCATCGCGCCACCCGCGCACTGCCACGCGCGATGCGAACACCGGCGCTTTCGCGTTGTACCGCCGCACCCGCGCCTCGATCGCGGCGACGTTGTCTCCCGGCGCCGTTCGCGTCACGACGATGGCGTCCGCGCGGCCAAGTGCCGCCAGCGACTCGCGCAGCCTGCCCAGCGGAATCGGTGCGCCGCCGCCGAACGGATCGAGCGCATCCAGCACCACGATGTCGAGCGACCGCGCCAGGCGCCCGTGCTGGAATCCGTCGTCGAGCAGGAACACCTGCGGCACGAACCGTTCTTCGATGAGCCGGGCCGCCCCCGCGCGATCCGCGCCGATCCCCAGCGGCCCGACCGCCGCCCGCACGTAGATCTGCGCCTCATCGCCCGTACGCTCCGCCGGCGCGCGCTCGCCGGGCGCGATGATGGTATGCGACTCGGCGATGCGCCGCCGGTATCCCCGCGTCAGGATCGCCGGCTGGTGTCCGCGCTCCTTCAGCCGCTCGGCCAGCCACAGCACCAGCGGCGTCTTGCCGGTGCCGCCCACCGCCAGACCGCCGATGCTGATCACGGGCGTCGCCAGGCGGCTCTGCCGCATGCTGTTGAGCCAGCGCTTGACCGTGCCACCCGCAAGCCACAGCCGGGACAGCGGCCACAGCGCGATAAGGACCGGCGCCGCCGGACGGTACCGCGGAAGGCTGGCCGCGTAAAGACGCGCGATTTCCCCCGCGGCCCGCGCCGTCGCGCCGCGCTCGCTCTCCGCCGCCGTCCGCGCCGCCGCTCCGATCCGTTCCCGCCGCGGACCGTCGTCGAGCAACCCGCGCACCGCACCCGCCAACTCCGCCGCGCCGTCGATCGGAACCAGCGCTCCGGCCTCGGCGAACTTCGACGCGATCTCCGCGAAGTTCTCCATGTGCGGGCCCACGATCACCGGCTTCCCGAAGAAGGCCGGCTCGAGCACGTTGTGCCCGCCGCGCTGCGCCAGCGTTCCGCCCATGAAGACGACGTCGGCCAGCCCGAACAGCGATCCCAGCTCCCCGATCGAGTCCAGAAGCAGCGCCGCATTCCCGCCCGTCATTTCCGACCTTCGCGTGAACGCGATGCCCGCCCGCGCCAGCGCTTCGGCTGCGCGGTCGAACCGCTCCGGCTTGCGCGGCGCCAGCACCAGCAGCAGGCCCGGGTGCGACTCCGCCACCTCGCGGAAGGCCGCAATTACGGCATCGTCCTCGTCGGGATCGCCGGCCGCCGCGGGCGGCATGGTGCTGGCCGCGATCCACACCTCGGCGGCCTTGACGCGCTCGAAGAACGCGAGGATCGCCGCCTGCGGTTGCTGGCTCCGCGGATCGAAGTCGTATTTCAGGTTGCCCGCAAGCTGCACTTTCTCCGCCGGCGCGCCCAGTTCCAGAAAGCGGCTCCGGTTCAAGCCGCTCTGCACCAGGATGGCGTCCGCCAGCCCCAGCACCGGTCGGAAAAACCAGCGCAGCTTCCGGTAGCGCGGCATGGCACGATCCGAGATGCGGCCGTTCACGACCATCAGCCCACACCCCGCCCGTTTCGCCTCGCGATACAGGTTCGGCCAGATCTCGGTTTCGAGCACCACCAACACGCGCGGCCGTATGGTCCGCAGCACTCTGCGCACCGCGAAGCAGTAGTCGATGGGCGCGTAGAAAACTCCATCAACCAGCGCGCCCAGCTTGTCTTCGGCCGCCGCTTTGCCCGCCAGCGTCGAAGCGGAGATGAAGAGCGGCGCCCCGGGCAGCCGCGCGCGCAACTCCCGCACCAGCGCAGCGGACGCCAGCACCTCTCCGACCGAAACCGCGTGCAACCAGATTGCCGCCTGGCCCGTCTGCCGGTAGGAACGCGGAAGAAATCCCAGGCGCTCGACGAGGCTCTTCAGATAGCGCCCGTCCTTGAACCCGCGCAGCAGCAGATACACTACGATGAGGGGTGACGCCAGGATCTCGAGGAGGCGGTAGATGATGACGACGCTCACAGGCAAGTCGTTGATTGTACTCCTGAGTATAGCCGCCGCGTTTGCGGGCGAAAAGGAGAAGCCCGCCTTCAAGCCCGGCCCGGCCTCGAGCTACCCCACCCACCAGACCATCGCCGGTGTCACCATCGCAGCCGTGGCGCTCCGATCCGATGCGGAGACCGAGCCCGTCTTCGGGAAGGTGAACCCGTACAAGTACGGCGTCCTGCCGGTCCTGGTGGTGATCCAGAACGACTCGAAGCAGAGCATCGCGCTCGACAGCATCAAGGTCTCTTTCGTGCTGCCGGATCGCGATCGCGTGGAAGCCACGCCTGCCGCCGACTTGAAATATATCTCTGGGCCCAAAGAGCCAACGGCCCACACGATGCCTATCCCGCAGGCGCCGGTGCACGTCTCCAAGAGCAAGAGCCCCCTGGGCGAGTGGCAGATCGAGGGCCGCGCCTTCGCCGCCCGCATGCTCGCGCCCAACGACTCCGCCAGCGGCTTCTTCTACTTTCGCGCCACCTGGCAAAGCGGCTCCACTCTGTACCTCACCGGTCTCCGCGAGGCCTCGAGCGGCAAGGACCTTTTCTACTTCGAGGTACCGCTGGACGCAGGTGGACCGAATTGACATCCGTTACGTAACGCGTTACGGTGGGGTTTGATCCAGTCGATCCGCCACAAGGGACTACGGCGTCTTTGTCAAGAGGACGACCCGAGTGGTGTGATCCAGGAGCATGTGGAGAAACTGCGCGACATCCTCGCCAGACTGGATGCCGCCGCTGAGGTCGCGGATATGAATCTGCCGGGCTTCCGCCTCCACGCACTCAAAGGCTGGGCGAAGGGGTTCTGGGCGGTGACGGTCCGCGCCAACTGGCGGGTGATCTTCCGCTTCACGGACCACGACGCGCAGGACGTGGACTATGTTGATTATCACTGAAGGATGGCTCAAATCATGCCGATGAAGAATCCACCCCACCCTGGCGGCTTTGTGCTGCGCCAGTGTATCGAGCCCTTGGGCTTGAGCATCACGGCTGCCGCCGCCGCTCTCGGAGTGACGCGCACCACGTTGTCCGAGCTGGTCAACGGGAAGCGCGGCATTTCCCCCGAAATGGCTGTCAGGTTGTCCCAGGTGTTCGGCGGCAGCGGCGAGAGCTGGCTGGTCCAGCAGGCGCAGTACGACCTCGCGCAGGTACCCACCGGCCACCTGAAACTCAAGCGTCTCAAAGTCGCCTGAACTTGGTAAAATGCCAACCATGCGTATTTCAAGACCGTTTTTGGCGAGTGTGATGCTCGCGGCGTCCACTCTGACGTGCGCCGCGCAAACTTCCGCGCAGACGGCGGCTCCCGTGCCCGACGTCTATCGCGTGAAATTCGAAACCAGCAAGGGCGACTTCACCATCGAGGTGACCAAGGCCTGGGCGCCGCTCGGCGCCGCGCGCTTCTACAAGCTGGTTCAGAAAAAGTTCTTCGACAACGCGCGGTTCTTCCGCGTGATCAGCGGCTTCATGGTGCAGTTCGGAATCCCCGCCGATCCCGCCATGAACGCTGGCTGGCCGAGCCTCAGGGACGACAAGGTGACCCAGAGCAACGCGCGCGGAACGATTACCTATGCCATGGCGGGGCCGAACACGCGCACCACCCAGCTCTTCATCAACTTCGGCAACAACGCGTCGCTCAATGGTCAGGGCTTCGCGCCATTCGGCAAGGTAGTCGAAGGCTTGGACGTGGTCGACAAGATCTACAGCGGCTACGGTGACATGCCGGCGATGGGCGGCCGGGGTCCTGATCCGGAGAAGATTCAACAACAGGGCAACAAGTACCTCGAAGCCGGCTTCCCGAAGTTGGACTTCATCAAGACCGCCCGGATCGTGCCGGCAGCCGCGCAGTAGCAGCATGACACGCATTCTGTGCGCGGCCCTGGCGCTGGCGTTGTTCCCGGCCGCGGCTCCCGCCAAGCGGGTTACGGTCACCGTGCTGGCCACCACGGACCTGCACGGCAACCTCTATCCGATCGACTACTTCACCGGCAAGCCTGCCGATCGCGGGTTGGCCAAAGTCGCCACGCTGGTCCGGGCCGCGCGCCGCGACGCGCCGGGCGCGCTCCTGATCGACTGCGGCGATACCATCCAGGGCACCCCGGTCGAGACCGTCTACCAGTCCTACGTCAGCACCGGCCGCCTTCCGCTGCACCTCAAATTCCAGGGCCGGCCTCTGCGCCAGGACCCGATGATGGCCGCCATGAACCAGCTCGGCTATACGGCGCTGGTGCTGGGCAACCACGATTTCAACTTCGGGCTGAAGAACCTCGACCACGCCCGCCGGGACGCCAGCTTTCCCTGGCTTTCCGCCAACACCGTCGCCGAGCCCGGCACGCTGGTCCGCCCCTTCGATCCGTATATTGTGCGCACGGTCAATGGCGTCAAGGTCGCCATCATCGGGCTAACCACGCCGGCCATTCCGGAATGGGAAGAGCCGGCGCACTATCAGGGGTACCACTTCACCAATGCAGAGCAGGCCGCCGAGAACACCCTGGCCGCGCTGCGCCGGGACGTGCATCCGGATCTGGTCATCGCCGCGGTGCACGCCGGCCTGGGGCGCCTGGAGCGCCACCATGCGCCGGGCGCCGAGCCTCCCGAAAACATGGTGCTCGACATCGCCAGCGAAGTGAGCGGCCTCGACGCCATCGTCTTCGGCCACTCCCATCAGCAACTCGCCGGCGATCGCGTGAACGGCGTCCTCCTGGTCCAGCCGAAGAACTGGGGAGCGTCGCTGGCGCGCCTCGATTTTACTCTTGACGACTCCTCGGGCCACTGGCGCGTGGTCGATAAGGTCTCGCGCCTGATCCCGGTCAAACCCGAAACCGTGGCGGACCCCGAGATCCTCTCCGTCGCGCGGCCTTACCACGAACTGGCGGAGCGCTTCCTGAACACGCCCGTGGCCCAGTCGCCGGTCGATATGGACGGCCGGATCGCGCGCTTCGAGGACTCCCCTCTGGTCGAAGCGATCCAGACCGTGCAGTTGGCCGATACCGGCGCGGACGTTTCCTTTACCGCTCTGTTTAACCCCGGTGTCCGGATTCCGAAAGGCCCCGTGACCGTGCGCCAGATCGCGGCCCTCTACGTCTACGACAATGAGCTCTACACGATCCAGGGCGACGGCCGCATGGTCAAGGACGCGCTCGAGAACGCGGCGCGCTTCTTCCGCAAGTGCCCTGACGCGGCCTGCTCGCACGGTCCACTGGTGGGCAGCGAAGCCGTCGGCTTCAACTACGACATGGCCGAAGGCGTGGACTACGAGATCGATCTCACGCGGCCCGAAGGCCAGCGCATCGTGAACCTGCGTTGGCACGGCCAGCCGCTCGATCCGAACCAGAAGCTCCGTATCGCGGTCAACAACTACCGCGCCGGCGGCAGCGGCGGCTACGGCATGTTCCGCAACGCGCCCATTCTCTGGAAATCCAACCTCGACATCCGGACGCTGATGATCGAGTACTACACGGCCCACCGCCGTCTTCCCTCCCACTCTTCCGACAACTGGCGCATCATCCCGCCGGGCGCCGTGAAGGTGCTGGAACGGGAGGAGACGGGGCCGTAGCCGGCTGGTGGCCGGCTACGGCAGCGATCAGCGATCAGCTTTCAGCCATCAGCCCAACTCCTGCGGGCTCCTCCTGTCTCCTTGTTATCCTGAAACCAGGGATGCTTTCCGAGTTCCAGATCGGCGATACGGTTGGCGATTACCAGATCATCGGCGTTCTGGGCCGGGGCGGAATGGGCAAGGTCTTCCAGGTGCGGAATCGCCTCTCCGATCGCGTCGACGCCATGAAGGTTATCCTGCCCGGCCACGAGGACGATGCCGACGTCGCGAGCCGCTTCCTGCGCGAGATCAAGGTTCTGGCAGGTCTCGAACACCCCAATATCGCCGCCCTTCGGACCGCGCTCCAGGCCGGGGACCGGATCCTGATGATCATGGAGTTCGTCGACGGCGCCAACTTGCAGGACAAGCTCGGCGGCGGCCCGCTCCCTCTGGCGGAGGCCGTGGATTGCGCGCGCCAGGTGCTGCGAGCTCTCGCATTCGCGCACGCACGCGGCGTGATCCACCGCGACGTCAAGCCGCCCAACATTCTCATGACGGCCGCCGGCCTGGTCAAACTCACCGACTTCGGAATCGCGCGGTCCATCGGCGGCGACGGCACGCTCACCGGCGCCGGCATGGCCATCGGCTCGTTGTCGTACATGTCGCCGGAGCAGGTGCAAGGAGGAACGGCGGATGCGCGCTCGGACCTCTATTCGCTGGGCGTCACCCTCTACGAGGCGGTCACCGGAAGGCGGCCCTTCGAGGGCGACAACGCGTACGCCGTCATGCACGCACAACTGGCCGGAGAGCCCGTCCCGCCGTCCCAATGGAACCCGGCCATCCCCCCGGCGCTCGACGCCCTGATTCTGAAAGCCATCACCCGGGCCCCGGAACAGCGCTTTCAGACGGCGGCCGAGTTCGAGCATGCGCTGGCCGCGCTTGGAACCGGAGAATTGGCTACGGCCACCATCGCTTCGAGGCCGCCTGCGGGATTCGATCCCGGAGAACTGGCTCGCCTCGAAACGAACCTGCGCCCCGCGCTGGGGCCTATCGCCAAGCACCTGGTCACCAAGACGGCGCGCGCCTGCTCGACCCTGGAGCAACTGCGCCTGCGCCTGGCCGAGCAGATTCCGGAACCCACCGCGCGCGAGGCTTTCCTGCGGCGCTGCCAGACCGGAACCACTGTGGCTGTGCCGCCGCCCGCGGTCCCGGGCACCGCGCCTGAGTGGGAGCCCGCAGTGATCGAGACCTTGAAGCGGAAGCTGGCAACCTACCTGGGACCCATCGCGCCCGTCATGGTCGCGAGGGAAATGCGCCGCGCCAGAACGATCCAGGAGCTCTGCCAGACGCTTGCCGCCGAGATCCCCTCTGAGCGGGACCGCAAAGCCTTTCTTGCATCCGTGCAAGGATGAACAAGCAGGGTGGGGCGGACCCCCTGGTGCGCGGCCGACGCCCCCGTCGGCCCGATCGCCGCACCAGCGGTCCAGCGGGACCCGTGCGAACCAAGGGGTCCGCCCCACTTGCGCCATAATTTACCCATGATCAGAGTCGCGCTCCCTTTTGGGATCGGCACGCCGGAGGCGAAGCGGGGTTGGTATCGGAATGCCCTGCGCCAGGCGGGCATCGAGCCAATCGAGAATGTCACGGACCTGAGCGGCGTGGACGGATTGCTGCTGGCCGGCGGGACCGACATCGATCCGGCGTTGTACGGCGCGGCACGCGAGGTCGCCACTGACAAACCGGACCGCGTCCGCGACGTCATCGAAGGCACGCTTCTGGACGAGGCGCTCGCGCGCGACCTGCCGGTCCTCGGCATCTGCCGCGGGCTGCAATTCCTCAACGTTCACCTGGGTGGCACGCTGCGGCAGCATATCGACGGGCACAAGTGCCCCAAGGTGCGCGAGGTTCACGCCGTCGCGATTGCGCCGGGCAGCCGTCTGGAGGCGATCCTGGCAACGCGGGAGTACATTGTGAATTCGCGCCACCACCAGGGGGCGGACCGCGTCGGGACGGGGCTGACGGTGACCGCCGCGGCGCCCGACGGAGTGGTGGAAGCTCTGGAACTCCCCGGCAAACGCTTCGTGCTGGCGGTCCAGTGGCATCCCGAAGCGCGCACAGACGGCCCCGACGCGCGGCTGTTCGAAGCGTTCCGCGAGGCGCTCAGCGCGCGGCTCTGACAGCCAGGTCCGCTCCCCTCACGTTCGCGCTTCGGCGTCGGCACCGAACCGCGCGCGTGAGCAAGCGGACCGACTCACTCCGCCCGCAGCGCGATCATGGGATCGACCTTGGTGGCGCGGCGCGCGGGAAGGTAGCTCGCCAGGAGCGCGACACAGATCAGGCATAGCGCCGCAGCCGCGAAGACCGCCGGCTCGCCGATGCTGACCGGCGAATCGAGTACGCCGGAAACGACGCGCGCCGTCGCGACCGTGGCCACCATTCCGGCTGCCAGGCCCGCTAACGTCATGACCAGCCCTTGCCGCAGCACCATGGCGAGCACGCCGCCCCGGCCCGCGCCGAGCGCCATGCGGATCCCGATCTCGTGGCTTCGTTCGCTGACGGCGTAAGCCATGACGCTATAGAGCCCGGCCGCCGCCAGTGCCAGCGCCAGCAGCGCGAGCGCGGAGAGCAGGCCCGCAGCGACCCGCTCGCCGAACAGGCCGGCCTGGGTGTAGTCGTCCAGGGTTGCCAGATCGTAGAGCCCCTTGTCCGGGTTGAGCGCCGCCACCTCGCGCCGGAACGTGGCGCGCGCCGCGTCCAGGTCCCTGGCCCGGACGTAGAACAGGTTGTTGTGTCCGGAATAGAACATCTGTCCGAAGGCGCTGTAGAAGTAGGCCGTCGGCGGCTCGGCGGGGCTGCTGTACTTGCTATCCCTGGCGACGCCGATCACCCTGGTCCACTCGCCCGCAACGCGCACCTTCCGGCCGATGGGATTTCTCCCGTCGAAGTATTTCTGGGCAAACGTCTGGTTCACGATGATCACCAGGTCGGCGTTGCGCAAGTCTTGCTCCGTGAAGTCCCGGCCCTCGGGCAGCGGAATCCGCATCAGGCTGAAGTAGCCGGGAGCCACGATGGAGCGGTGCACGGCAATGACCCCGCTTTGGTCCGCCTCGGACCCAAAGTCCTGGACCCGGTCCGTCGATCCCGCGAAGATCGAGAGCGGCACGGAATCGCCGTAGGTCACTCGATCAATTCCCGGAGCCGCTTCCAGACGCAGCCGCAGGGTGCGGCAGAACAACTTCTCCTGAGCCAGCGAATACCCGTTTGTCGAGAGATGAAGATGCGCCACCAGAACGCCGTGCGGCTCGAAGCCTGGATTGAGCAGGGCTAACTTCTGAAACGTCCGCACCGACAGACCGGCGCCGATCAAGGCCATCGCTGCCAGCGCCACCTCGGCAACCACCAGCGCTCCCCGCGCCCGGTGTGAGCGCATGCCGGAACTCCCGCCGCGCGTGCTCTCTTTCAGCGTCTCGTTCACGTTCACGCGGCCTGCGTACAGCGCGGGCAGGATGGTGGCGAGCAACGCCCCCCCGGTCGCGATCAGCACCGCGAACAGCAGAGCCCTTCCGTTGGCCCGCGGATGCAGAAGCGGGTCGATCGCCGCGCGGACCGGCGAATCCAGGGATGGGAACACGTAGACCAGCGACTCTCCCATCCACTGCGCCAGCAGCACGCCCGCGAGCGCGCCAGCCGCCGCCAGCGCCAGTCCTTCGGCGAGCAGTTGCCGCACCAGGCGCCCGCGGCCCGCCCCCAGCGCGATGCGGATTCCGAACTCGCGCTGCCGGCTCACCGACCGCGCCATGAGCAGGTTGGCCACGTTGGCGCACGCAATCAGCAGCACCAGAATGCATACCCCCGCCAGGATGCGTAGCGGATTGCGCAACGTGTTCTGCAGGCCGTTCATCGCCTGCCACACGGGGAAAACGTTGGCTCCGATGCCCTGGTGCGTGTCCGGATACGCCGCTGCAATCCGGGCGGCCACGGCTTGCGCCTCTTGCCGCGCCTGCGCCACGCTGACGCCCGGTTTCAACCGCAGGAGCACGTCGAGGAACCTTGCGTTGCGGTCGGAAGCGGCCCAGCTATAGAGCGTCCCGGTTTCGACAACCATGCTCAGCGGGACCCAGACGTCGAACGCCACCCCGCCGAACGTCCCGGCGAAATCCGGAGGCGCGACCCCGACCAGCGTGTACTGGTGCCCGTTGATGCGGACGGGCCGCCCCACCGCAGTGGCATTCCCCCGCAAATACGTCCGCCAGAAGCGGTGGCTGACCACGGCGTAAGGATAGGCGCCCCGGGTGTCGCGATCTTCCTGCGGCAGCAGCATTCGCCCCAGGAACGGCTTCACGCCCAGCACGGAAAAGAAGTTGGCGGACACCACCTGTCCCATCACCCGCTGCGGATGGTCCGGCGGTCCGATGGTGAAGAAGCCCATGTGCGACGCAATCACGCCCGAGGCCAGCGTCATCTGCCGCTCGAAGTCGCGGAAATCGGGATGCGGCATCTGGCCCAGCCTGGCGCCGTCCGGCGCTACGCCTTCGAGCACGTCTAATTGCTGCGCGTCGCGCACGCCCGGAATGGGCCGCAGGAGCACCGCGTCGATCCAGCCGAAGACCGTGGTGTTCGCCGCGATCCCGAGCCCCAGCGTGACAATCGCGACCGCCGCGAACGCCGGGTTGTTGCGCAGAACTCGAAGGCCGAGCCACAGGTTTTTCCACATATCGAACCATAGGATCTGCAACTCGTGGGCCAAGTGCAAGTGGCTGATTTAGATCGCGAGGCGGGACGACGGTGTCCGATTGTGGGACCGCGGTGTGCGGAAGGGGACGGGCGCTCAGCGCGAGAACACGAAATGGTGCTTCTCGAAGAATCTGAACTGCTCGTTGCTGACAGCGTTCAGGTCGACATTCCGACGCACGATATCAAAGGATCGTGTGCCCTCCCACGCATGGACGCAATCGACCAGATGCCCGTGAGCCATGAGGTCCCGCACAACCTCGATAAAGCGTGCGGTGGACAGCACTTCTTCGGCACTTTCGGGAGAACAGTTCTCGGGTTGGTGAAATCCAAGTTCGGGGCTCATCAGGCGCCTGAACTCGCAGCTACACCCGCTGCTCGACCCGACGTACCACTTGTGCTCGTACACCAGAACCGATGCGGCTGGCTCATCGAGGTCGGTCCGCTCGAAGTAGAGAAGATCCGTGGATCGCGTCGCGAGGTTCTCAGGCGCGGAGGTACTCAGGAACACGGAGTAACACATGGTGCACCGCCGGCGGCCCGCCTCACCCCTGGTAGCGCTTGAAGATCAGGCAGCCGTTGGTGCCGCCGAACCCGAAAGAGTTCGAAAGCGCGTAGTCGATCTTCAGCGGACGCGGGTGGTTGGGAACGTAGTCCAGATCGCAGGTCGGATCGGGGACCTCGTAGTTGATGGTAGGCGGGGCGAGTTGATCGCGAATGGCGAGCACCGTGAGGCCGGCTTCCAGGCCTCCCGCGCCGCCCAGGAGATGGCCCGTCATGGACTTGGTCGAGCTCACGGCCAGCTTGTAGGCATGCTCGCCGAAGCAACGCTTGATCGCCACCGTCTCGACGCGGTCGCCGACGTCGGTCGAGGTGCCGTGGGCGTTGATGTAGTCGATCTGCTCCGGCGCGATCCCGGCGTCCTTGAGCCCCAGGCGCATCACGCGGAAGGCGCCGTCGCCATCCTCGGGGGGAGCGGTGATGTGGTAAGCGTCGCCGCTCATGCCGTATCCCACCACCTCGGCGAGAATCGGCGCGCCGCGTCCCTTGGCTTGCTCCAACTCCTCGAGAATCACGATGCCGGAGCCTTCCCCCACCACGAAACCGTCCCGGCCCTTGTCCCACGGCCGGCTGGCGCGCTCGGGCTCGTCGTTGCGCGTGGAGAGCGCGCGCATGGCGGCGAATCCGCCAATCCCCAGCCGTGTGATGGTGGCCTCGGCGCCGCCGCAGATCATGGCGTCCGCGTCGCCGCGCTGGATGATCCGGTACGAGTCGCCGATGGCGTGCGCGCTGGTGGTGCACGCGGTGGCCGTCGCCGAGTTCGGGCCTTTCGCTCCCGCGCGGATGGACACGTAGCCGGAAGCCAGGTTCACGATCGTGGCCGGAATGAAGAACGGAGAAATGCGTTTGGGGCCGCCCCGCAGCAGGTTCTCGAACTCGCGCTCGATCACCTCGAACCCGCCGATCCCGCTGCCGATGTAGACCCCTACCCGTTCCGCGTTGTCCGGATCAATCTTCAGGCCCGAAGCGGAGAGGGCGAAATCCGCGGCCGCGATGGCGTACTGCATGAACCGCCCCATCTTCTTGATCTCTTTGCGGTCGATGTATTTTTCGGGCTCGAAGCCCTTTACCTCGCCGGCGATGCGCGTGGTGAAGGCGGTGGCGTCGAAGGATGTAATGGGGCCGATGCCGCAACGCGCACAGCGGACACCTTCCCAGGTCTCCTCCGTGCCGACTCCCAGAGGAGACACGAGTCCGATACCGGTGACAACGACCCTACGTGACAATGCTCCGCTCCATTTTGTGGGAAAGAAAGACGAGGCCCGTCGCTACTTTTTAGCCAGCTTC
>Ga0265314_10002338_pt1 | contig 19597 bp, 22 predicted proteins | sample 4126metaG_FD_203106 | JGI IMG/M metagenome (GOLD analysis project Ga0265314, IMG submission 203106) | Rhizosphere microbial communities from Carex aquatilis grown in University of Washington, Seatle, WA, United States - 4-1-26 metaG | ecosystem: Host-associated > Plants > Roots > Rhizosphere >... | reverse complement strand
ACCAGCAGGCCCGTCACCGCGCCGGAACGAAACGCCAGCGTAAGCGCAGGGGCCAGCCCGCCGCGTGCCGCCTCAGCCGTACGCACATTGGCGCGAACCGACACGTTCATGCCGACATAGCCGGCCAGACCCGACAGGCCGGCACCGATCAGGTAGCCGACGCCGCCCTGCCAGCCGAGGCGCCATGTCGCCAGCGCAAAGATGACCACGCCGACGATCGCAATGGTTCTGTATTGCCGATTGAGGTAAGCGCGCGCGCCTTCCTGAATCGCAGCGGCGATTTCCTGCATCCGGGCGTTCCCCGGGCTCTTGGAAAGAACCCAGCGGACCGTCAATCCGCCGTAAAGCAGCGCCAAAAACCCGCATACCAAGATGATTAGAAGCTCAACGCTCATGTGATCCCTCGTTCCGATTCCAGAACCTTAGTGGCCGACGCCGCACGCCGACTCGCATGGCAGGACGAAAATCCTGCCGCTTCGAAGGCGGCGGAACATGCCAAAAGCTCGTACGGGAAGCAACTTAGTGTTGCGCGTCTTTTCCGGGTTTCGGTGTCGCGGGGTCTGACGCACCGGAAGGAGCAGCGCCCATCGCGCCGTTCTGACTTTGATTCGGTGTCGCAGCCGTTGCCGCACCAGCTGCTGGGGCAGCCGGAGCCCGTTCCGGAGGAGGCACCAAGTTCAAGGTCGAATCACTTGGGTGCAGCGGCGCAAACTCCATCCGCACAAAGACCATACCCGCAACCTTGGAATTGCCCACAACGCGCCTCGCATCGTCGACCAGCCGGGCATTCAGGAGGGCGGTATCGACCGCCGTCGGATCGTCGGGCTTGCAGATCGGATCGCCATTCACGTCGCGCACGAAGGAATCCTGGATAAAGGCGAGCTTTTCGCGCACGTCGATTGCGGCAGATTGCGACGAGGCAACCAGTTTACTGGAAATGTAAGTGTAACCAAGCAGTTTGCCGTCTTTGCTCATAGGCGCGATGAGGAATGGCATTTCCACATTGGTACCGGGAGCACCTTCCTTGGCGGCGGCTATGGCAGGCCGGGCAGCGGCCGTGCAGGCCAAAATCAGCAGGCAGATGACAATCCGGCGCATGGTCCCAGCCTCGCAAATCATGGCTAAAAATGTGTAAACCCGGTCCGCGGAACCGCGATTTCACGTCCTGAGGCATCCACAAGGGCGACGCCTGCTCCCTGCTGTACCCGGCCAATGCATGTGACAGATGTATTCGCGCGCAGGGCGGCATCCATGACATCGGATTCCGACGGCGCGGTAAAAGCAATCTCGTAATCGTCGCCCGAAGTCGCGGCGCGGACGATGGCTTCGCTTGTGTCGCCCCACTGCTCGCGCAGGGCGCCCGAACGGGGAATGCGCGCTGCTTCGACGACAATCCGCACGGAAGAGACGTCGGCGATGTGCGACAGATCGGCAATCAGGCCGTCGGAAACGTCGAGGGCGGCGCTGGCGATGCCGCGCAGTGCCCTGCCCAGTGCCAAACGCGGGCTCGGAACGCGGTAACGGTCGATCAGGTCTGCACTCGTTCCGACCTCTCCTTTCAGGATCGCCAACCCGCCGCCGGCATCGCCGATGGTGCCGCTAACGAACACGCCGTCACCTGCCTTCGCCCCGGCGCGGCGGATCAAGGTCCCTGCGGGCACAAATCCTACCGCGGTAACCGCAAGCGTCAGCGGGCCGGGAGTTGATGTCGTGTCGCCGCCGAGCAGCGACAGGCCAAACACCTTCTGGTCTTCCCCAAGTCCACGCGCGAACGACTCGATCCATTGCATGTCGGCGCGCGCCGGCAGTGACAGCACGAGGAAATATCCGGCAGGCTCGGCACCTTTCGCCGCGAGGTCCGACAAATTTACGCGCAGTGCTTTCCTGGCAACAGAATCTGCTGGATCGTCGGCCAGAAAATGGATGCCTTCCACAAGCGCATCTGTCGTCACGACAACGTCATGGTCCGCCCGTGCCGGCAGCAAAGCGACATCATCTGTGAGGCCAAAGGCGCCTTGTGCCGTGGCCAGCGGCGCGAAAACTTGCGCAATCAAAGAAAATTCGGAAGGACGTTCGGCCATGGGACTGGAAATCTCCTTCGCGCGCACTATATCGCAATCGAAAAGAAATTCGCCCCGAGTTCGTAAGCCGCGGATGACCCGCAGCATCAAGGCAAGTTCGTGGCAATTTCGCCATTTTGTCGCCAACTGGTGCAACCATATAGCCTGGCGTGAAGTCGGAGTTCGCCATGTACACGCAACAACAAATCAAAGCGCGCCCAAGACTGGCGGGTGGAATTTCGATTCGGACCCTGCTTGTCAGTTTCCTCGGGCTGCTGCCGGTTGGCGTCGTGTCCACCATGATGTTGATGGATATTTTCGGCATATGGGCGAATTAGCGGCAGCTTAGAATTCTCCATCCGGCACCGCTTCGCCGAATTCGGCAGCGCGCTTGCGATGGGCGAGCTTGTCCAGCGCCGCATTCACGAACGAGGGCTCCTCGGCCGAAAAGAACGCATGGGACAACTCGATATACTCGTTGATGATCACCTTCGCAGGCACGTCGGGCCGCGCCACCAACTCGAACGCGCCGGCACGCAGAATAGCACGCAGGATGGAATCCACTCGCGAAAGCCGCCAGTCGCTGCTCAGACATTTGGTGATGGCTTCGTCGATCTCCGCTTGGCGCAGCGGAACGCCGCGCACGATGTCATCGAAAAACGCCGCGTCCGGTTCTCCCAGTGCCGCCGTTTCCGGCTCCTGGCCGAAGCGGTAGGCGACGAATTCCTCCGACACCGTCCCGGCGTCCTCGCCGGTCAGCTCCATCTGGTAAAGCGCCTGGATCGCCGCCAACCGCGCCGCACGCCGCGCGGTTGAACCGGAGTCGCTCATCGGCGAGCGCCAAGGCGATAGCGCAACTCGATCATCGCCAGACAGGCACGCGCGGCGTCGCCGCCCTTGTCACGCTGCTCGCGATCGGCGCGCACCATTGCCTGTTCCTCGCTTTCCACAGTCAAGATGCCGTTGCCGATGCACAATCCGTACTGGATACCCAGCCCCATCAGGGCGTGCGCAGATTCGCCGGCAACGATCTCAAAATGATGCGTTTCGCCGCGAATGACACAGCCCAATGCGACATACCCATCATAGCTCTTGCCGCCTTTTTCGCCGCCTTTGAGCGCAAAGAGAATGGCCGGAGCGATTTCCAGTGCGCCGGTGACGGAGACGCTGTCGAAGTAGGCCCCGCCTTTCTCCAGCGCTGCCGTCGCCCCATCGAGCAATAGGCGCGAGATGTGGGGATAGAACGGCGCCTCCACGATCAGGATGCTCGGCTTCATGTTGCAGTATCCTTTGGTCCGTTGCCTTTTATGGGGTGCGTGCCGACGATGTTGAGCCCGTAGCCGTCCAGCGCGACGATCTTCTTTTCCGGCGTGTCGGTCAGCAGGATCATGTTCGTGATGCCGAGATCCAGAAGAATCTGCGCGCCCACGCCATGTTCTTTCACCCGGCGGCGGTCGATGTCGTCCGTCCCACGCCGCAGCAGCATGTCGGAGACGAAGCTCGGCCGCGTCGGCCGCAGGATAACCACCACGCCGCGGCCTTTCTCGGCGACGATCCGCATGGATTCACCGACCGTGTCGGGCCTTTGTTCGGCAGACGCCAGCATGTCGCTGAGGATATTAAGGGCATGCATGCGGACCAGAACCGGCTCCGGCGTCGTGACGTCGCCCTTCACCAGCGCGATATGCTCGGCATATTCGATGGTGTTGACATAGACCATCAACCGCCAGTCGCCGCCAAAATGGCTCTTGAACGTCGTGTCAACGGCACGCTCGACAAAATGGTCGTTGCGGCGGCGATAAGCGATGAGGTCGGCAATTGTCCCAACCTTCAGCCCGTGCAATTGCGCGAACGTCACGAGGTCTGGCAGCCGCGCCATCGTGCCGTCGTCGTTCATGATCTCGCAGATTACGCCTGCCGGAATCAGTCCCGCGAGCCGTGCAATATCGACGGCGGCCTCCGTATGACCCGCACGCACCAGCGCGCCGCCATGACGGGCTACCAGGGGAAACACATGGCCCGGCATCACGATGTCCGCCGGCCCCTTCTTGGGATCGATGGCCGTCGCAACCGTGTGGGCGCGATCGTGTGCGGAAATACCGGTCGTGATGCCTTCACGCGCCTCGATGGACACCGTGAACGCCGTCCGGTTTGGCGTGCCGTTGACCTGCGTCATCATCGGAATCTGCAGCTCGTTGGCGCGCTCTTGGGTCAGGGCAAGGCAGATCAGACCGCGACCGTGCTTCGCCATGAAATTGACGGCCTCGGGCGTGCACATCTGCGCCGGCATAACCAGATCACCCTCGTTTTCGCGGTCCTCCGCGTCTACCAGGATGAACATTTTTCCATTGCGCGCGTCTTCGATCAGTTCCTCGATCGAAGAGATGTATTCGCGGAACATGCAATCAGCCTTTCGCCAGGCGCGCGACGTAGCGGGCGAGCATATCGACCTCGAGGTTTACCTTGGCGCCGGGCTTGAGCAGCCCAAAGTTCGTGACGCTGACGGTATGCGGGATGATGTTGACGCCGAAGCGCGTGCCATCCACCTCGTTGACCGTGAGAGACACGCCGTCAAGCGCGATGGAGCCCTTTTCCGCAATGAAGCGCGCCAGCGCTTTTGGCGCTTCGAACGTCATTCGGATGGATTCGCCTTCCGGCGCGATGCGCACCACCTCCGCCATGCCGTCCACATGACCGGAGACGATGTGCCCGCCGAGCTCGTCGCCCACGCGCAGCGGCCGTTCCAGGTTCACCGCCTCGCCCGTTTTCCAGCGGCCAATGGTCGTTTTCGATACGGTCTCGCCCGATGCCGTGACGGCGAACCAGCGGTCTTTGGCCGTGCCCTTGTCCACAACGGTCAGGCAGACGCCGGCACAGGCCACCGACGCGCCGATATCCAGCGCATCCACGTCGTAGTGCGTGGAGATGACAATATGGGTGTCGCCGCGTTTTTCCACGTGGCGCACCTGGCCGACATCGCTGACAAGTCCGGTGAACATGGGTTCCTTCTAATCCTCGCGCGTGAAGCTTTCCAGCAGGTCCGGCCCAAGGCTGCGGCGGCCGGTTGGCCGGAAGCGCGGTGCCTCGCCCAGCGTCATGGCCGCCAGCGAGCTAATTCCGTCGTGCCCGGCCGCACCCAGGACCATCGGGCTGCGGAAGACCTCCAGCCGGTCTGCCAAGCCCCGATCCAGGAAGGAGGAATGCACTATAGAGCCGCCCTCAACCAGCAGGCGTGTCACACCGCGTTTGGCCAAATCTGTCAGCACTGCCGCGACGTCCGGCCGCCCGCGGGCATCGCGTGCGACCTTCCCCACCTCCACGCCGCACGCCGTCAACGCGCCGCCGCCTTCGGCCGTGGTGTAAACCAGAGTCGGAATTTCGCTCGCGCTCTGAGCAAGTTTGGACCAGTCGTTCAACTTCAGCCGTGTATCCAAGACAACGCGCAACGGCGAACGGTCCTCCAAACCCGGCAACCGGCAGGTGAGTTCGGGGTCGTCGGCCAGCGCGGTGCCTATGCCGATCAGGATCGCATCGTGGCGCGCGCGCAGCAGGTGGCCATAGGCCCGCGCCGCCTCCCCCGTGATCCACTTACTTTCCCCCGTGGCCGTCGCAGTTTTCCCGTCGATGCTCTGAGCGATCTTCAGCGTGACCAGCGGCCGATTTTCGCGCACACGCTTGAAGAACCCCGCATTCAAATCCTTGGCTTCCTTGGCGAAGGCGTTGACAACGACCTCCACGCCCGCCGCGCGCAGGATTGCGAGACCTATTCCATTCACGCGAGGATCGGGGTCCTGGACGGCCACCACCACCCGCGCGACGCCTGCATCCACGAGCGCGTTCGCACAAGGCGGCGTCTGGCCCTGATGGGCGCAGGGTTCGAGCGTGACATAGGCAGTGGCGCCGCGTGCCGCCGCCCCTGCCTGCTCCACTGCGATCGTTTCCGCGTGTGGCCGCCCGCCAGGCCCGGTCCAGCCGCGGCCAATGACAAGGCCCTCGCGCGAGACGATCACGCAGCCGACGGCGGGGTTGGGTGCTACCGCCCCCAACCCACGCTCCGCGAGCACCAGCGCGTGGCGCATGTGTCGAAGGTCATTCAAACCTGAAGCGTCTGCTGTCACTTGAGCCAGACTGCAAGAGCCACGGACATGCCGTTATAGGCCGCATGCACCGCCAACGGAGCCCATAATGATCGGGTTTGCAGAGCCCAGATCGCCATGACGATGCCGCCGGCAAATATCTCGGCGGTATCGATCCAGCCCTCTAAACCCGGATGCATCCCCATGTAGCCGTGCACAGCGGCAAAGATTGCCGCGCTGAACAGTACCGCCAGCCAGGCTCCGAGTTTTCGTCTCAGCCAGTCCAACAGCATTCCGCGATAAAAACACTCCTCCACGAACGGCGCCAACATAACGACCGTGCCGATGACTGCGACTGTCTGGCCCAAACTATGGGGGATGATGGCGCGATCGAAGTCCGAAAGATGAAACGTCACGATCGATGCCCGCGTCAGAATTTCGTTGGAGAACTCGCATAATGCGGCAACCGCCGCTCCGCTGCCCGCTGCCAATAACAGCGAACTCGAGCTTATCGCCGGAAAATAACTCCTGAACGGACTTGGCAAACGGCGCTTCGTGACCAACCAGAATATCGCGAGAAACGGAACCTCCAACGCAACCAGAAAAAGCTGATTGAGCGCGAAGTCGGCCGACGCGCCCGAGAAAATCCTGTCGGGATTGAACGCCGCCAAATCGTTGCCGGATGAGCCGAGAGCATTTACCAGCAGAATGGCGATGACGGCCATTCCGCCCGCCAGCGTGCCTACGACCAAGACAACTAGAACATCACACCAACGGATGCCGGCGCCGCGCTGCGCGAAAGTGGAAATCTGTTTTGATTCAGTGGACATGACGCCCATTCGTGCTGGCTAAACTCAATCGACAGCTAGTCCTTCTCGATGTCGCCGCCGCCTTCCAGTTCGCCGATGAGATTCTCGAAGTCCCTGGTCTCGCGGAAATTCTTGTACACCGAGGCAAAGCGCACATAGGCGACCTTGTCCAGGCTCGACAATGCCTGCATCACCAGTTCGCCGATGATCGTGGACGCGATTTCGTTCTCGCCCATGCTTTCTAGCCGGCGCACGATGCCCGTGATCATGCGGTCGATGCGCTCGCGCTCAACCGGCCGCTTGCGCAGCGCGTGGTTGACCGAGCGTTCCAGCTTGTCGCGGTCAAACGGCTCGCGCCTGCCGTTCTTCTTGACCACGATCAGCTCACGCAGCTGCACGCGCTCGAACGTTGTGAAACGCCCGCCACATTCGGGACAGTGGCGCCGCCGGCGGATGGCGGAATTGTCCTCGCTCGGACGGCTGTCTTTGACCTGGGTGTCGTCGTGACTGCAAAACGGGCAGCGCATGGCAGCCTCTTATTGATAGATGGGAAAACGGTTGCAGAGGACTCTTACACGTTCACGCACGTTGGCTTCCACATCGGGATCGCCGGCCTCGCCTTTTTTGCCGAGTGCATCGACGACCTCGACGATCAGCTTACCGATCTGGCGAAACTCCGCTGGCCCGAAGCCGCGCGTCGTTCCCGCCGGCGAGCCAAGCCTGATGCCAGAGGTGATTGCAGGCTTTTCGGTATCGAACGGCACAGCGTTCTTGTTGCAGGTGATGAAGGCGCGGTCGAGCGCCTTCTCCGCCGCGCGTCCCGTCGTGCCTTTAGGGCGCAGATCGACCAGCATCAGATGCGTATCGGTACCACCGGAGACAATATCGAGACCTTCCGCGTGCAGCGTTTCGGCGAGTGCCTTGGCATTTTCCACCACGGCCTTTGCATAGAGCTTGAAGTCGGGCTTCAACGCCTCGCCGAACGCCACAGCCTTGGCCGCAATCACATGCATCAGTGGGCCGCCCTGCAAGCCCGGGAACACGGCAGAATTGATCTTTTTTCCAAGATCGGCGTCGCGCGAAAGGATCATGCCGCCGCGCGGTCCGCGTAACGTCTTGTGTGTGGTGGTCGTTACCACGTGGGCGTGTTCGAGCGGATTGGGATGCACGCCGCCTGCCACCAGCCCGGCGAAATGCGCCATATCCACCATGAAATACGCCCCGACTTCATCCGCGATCTTGCGGAAACGGGCAAAATCGATGAACCGCGGATAGGCCGATCCGCCTGCGATGACGAGCTTGGGCTTGTGTTCCTTGGCGATCGCCTCGACCTCGTCCATGTCGATGCGATGGTCCTGGCGCCGCACGCCATAGGAGATCGGTTTGAACCATTTGCCGGATTGGTTCACCGGCGAGCCGTGGGTCAAATGCCCGCCCGCCGCCAGCGATAGCCCCACAAAGGTATCGCCTGGTTGCAGGAGCGCAAAAAACACCGCTTGGTTTGCCTGTGCGCCGGAATGCGGTTGCACATTTGCGAACGAGCAATCGAACAGCCGGCAGGCGCGCTCAATGGCAAGCTGCTCGGCCACATCCACATATTCGCAGCCGCCGTAATAGCGCCGGCCTGGGTATCCTTCGGCGTATTTGTTGGTAAGGACAGATCCCTGGGCTTCGAGGACCGCCCGGCTGACGATGTTCTCGGAGGCGATCAGCTCGATCTTCTCCTGCTGTCGCTTCAACTCGTCGCTGACGGCGCGGGCCACTTCAGGGTCGGCACGGGTCAGTCCAAGGTTGAAGAAATCGGAACTCTGCGGACCCGCCATACTCGCATTCGCCTCCATGACCACCTCGCTAGAAACGCCCCCAGGGGGCACGGCGCAAGCCTTTGCAGGCCGCCGCAGCACTCGGTGGTCGTACCCCACCCCCTTTACCAAATCTAGGGCTACAAGGGCGAGAGGTGCATCCGTCGCGGACTGCTTTGCCGGCGGTCGTATATGCCGCGTACGCAACTTCCGCTTGAAATATTATCACAGTACACTTCAGTAAAATCAACCACAGTTCGAACAACTATTAAGGGAAATTTACGACCCTCCAAATGTCCGAATATCCCAATATTGTGGTTGATTGGGATTTGTTGCGAATCACTTCTCATGTTTATCTTGATTTCGCGTGGCTCTTGGATAATACAGCCGCAAAATAAACACAGGGCGTCTTTGGATAACGCAGAGGCATCAATAGATATGGGAAGTCACAGCATGGAAATCGAAAAAACGGAAAATCTTCTTAGACTGGCGACCGACATTGTCGCTGCTTATGTCAGCAATAATCCGGTTCCGGTTGGCGAACTTCCATCAATGATCAAAAGCGTCCATGCGACGCTTGGCAGTCTGGCCGGCACGGGCGGCGGCGACATCGCCACATCGCAGAAGCCAGCCGTGCCGCTGAAGAAATCCATAACGCCGGAATATCTGATCTGCCTGGAAGACGGCAAGAAGTTGAAAATGCTCAAGCGCTATCTGCGCTCGCGCTATGCGCTGACGCCGGACCAGTACCGCGCAAAATGGGGCCTGCCGGCGGATTATCCGATGGTTGCGTCGAACTACGCCGCGCAACGCTCAGAATTCGCCAAGAAGATCGGCCTTGGACGTAGTGCCCCGGCCACCAAGAGCCGCCGCCGCGGATAAAGAATGCCAATAGCGAGTAGCGAATGGTCTACTTCGCTACTCGCCCTTCTTTTTCGAGACATAAGCCAACTTCGCCGCCGCGTTGTGGGCCAGCGCTTCGCGCGGTGCCGTCGCGGGGCCAAATACGCTTGCTTCGGTGCCGGTGACAGAGTCGATCGCGGTGGCTTTGACCAAGCCGCCTTGCACGACGAATTCAATGTAAACTTCCCGCTTGTCCTGGCGGTCAATCGCCATCAGGCCGCGCGCTGCAAATGGTGCGCTGTCCATACGGCATCGAGCGCCTGAACCAGCGTTTCGATCATCTTGCTCGTATGCAGCGGCGACGGCGTGAAGCGCAGCCGTTCCTTGCCTCGCGGGACCGTCGGATAGTTGATCGGCTGCACATAGATGGCATGCTCGCGTAGTAGCGCGTCGGCGACAGTCTTGCATAGCGCGGCATCACCCACGTGCACCGGCACGATATGGCTCGGAGAATTCATCACGGGCATGCCCGCGTTGCGCAGCATCGACTTCAGCCGGGCCGCGTTATCGTGCATCTGCCCGCGTTCGACATCACTTTGCTTCAGGTGGCGTATGCTCGCCAGCGCGCCGGCGGCCAGCACGGGTGCCAAAGACGACGTGAAGATGAAGCCGGGCGCGAACGAGCGCACACAATCGACAATCTCCGCCTTGCCCGCAATGTAGCCACCCATCACACCAAAAGCCTTCGCGAGTGTGCCTTCGATAATGTCGATGCGGCCCATGGCGCCGTCGCGCGCCGCCACGCCGGCCCCACGCGGACCGTAGAGCCCGACTCCGTGCACTTCGTCGAGATAGGTCAGCGCACCGTATTTGTCCGCGAGATCGCAGATCGCCGCAGTCGGTCCGAAATCGCCGTCCATCGAATAGACCGACTCGAAGACGATTAGCTTGGGCTGGGCGCGATCGAGCGCCTGCAGCAATTCCTCGAGATGCGACAAATCGTTGTGACGGAAGATCCGCTTCTCGCCGCCGCCGTGGCGGATGCCCTCGATCATCGAGGCGTGATTCATTTCATCGGACAACATGACGACGCCAGGCAGCAACTTTGTCAGCGTGGCCAGCGTCGTATCGTTCGAGACAAAGCCGGAGGAGAACAGCAGCGCGGCTTCTTTATCATGAAGGTCGGCCAGCTCCCGCTCGAGCTCGACATGGTAATGGGTAGTCCCCGAGATATTGCGTGTGCCGCCGGCGCCGGCCCCGACATTGTCCAGTGCCTCATGCATGGCCGCCAGAACCTTGGGGTGCTGGCCCATGCCCAGATAGTCGTTGCTGCACCAGACCGTAATCGGCCGTTTGCCGCCGTTCGCAAACAACTCAGCGGCCGGATAGGACCCGCGCCGCCGCAGAACATCGGCAAATACGCGGTAACGACCTTCACGCTTCAGCCCGGCCAAAGCGTCCTGGAACCGGGATAAATAGGGATAAGCCATATTTTCTATCTCTTATGTCCCTGCAGTCGAAGGACATTGTATGAGCCAACGCCAGCCTGGGATAGTTCTGGTTATCAAGTATCTCTCATACCTTTTGTCACATGGTACCGATACCAGAGGTTTCTGGTTAATTGGCATTGGCGACGGCGGCGTTCACCGCCATGGCGATTAAAACCGTGTTGAAGAAGAACGATATGATCGAATGTCCGATCACGGCCCGGCGCATTTTGGCCGTGCACACCTGCACGTCCGAAACCTGGAAGGTCATGCCAATCACGAACGAAAAATAGAAGAAATCCCAGAGACCCGGTTCGTCGGCCCCCGGAAATTGCAGGGCTGTCCCAGCGGCAACTTTGCCGTGACCTGCATAATACAAATTTGCATAGTGAAACGCGGCAATCGCGTGCAGCATAAACCAGCTGAGGGGGGCGGTCGTCAAAACCAGCACCAGCGACAGCACGTCGGGGCGATGCCCTTGGTTGAGCGCCGTGAAGATTCCCACCACACTGAACGCCACAGTCGCCAGCGCGATCACGATTACTATCAGGATTCCTTCATCTTCGACGGCGGCCCGTCTCTTGAGGTTCTCCTTTGTCGACGTCAGAAGCAGATAGGCGCTGGCAATCATATAGACGGTGAAGAACGTGTCGCCCGCCGCCGCGGCCGGCACGGGCCCGTGCGCCACGTGCATTATGGCATAGACGAGCACGCCCAGCAGAGCGGCGACGTAGAAGCGTCCGTGATGGCGAAGATGTCCGTTCAACGATACCAAGCGCGGTGTCCGGTTGCGGGCTGCACCGCAACCATCGCATGAGTCGGGCCTACAGGCGGAACCGAACCTGGTCGATCCAGAAACGCTCTACCCGCTTCAGGCTGGCGTTTAAGGCATCGAGATCGGCCGTCGCGACGTTGCCCACGGCTTCGAGAGAACCCAGATGGCGGTCGAACAGCTCGCGCAGCATGTCGCGCACCGCCTCGCCCTTCCGCGTCAGGCGCACCAGCACCGAGCGCCGGTCGACTTCCGAGCGCTCATGGTGGATGTAGCCGAGCTCGACAAGCTTTTTCAGATTGTAGGAGACGTTCGAGCCGAGATAATGCCCGCGCGTGCGCAATTCACCCGCACTCAGTTCCTGATCGCCGACGTTGAACAGCAGCAGCGCTTGAACGCTGTTGATCTCGCGTTCCTCGCGCCGATCGAGTTCGTCCTTGATCACGTCGAGAAGCTGACGATGCAGCCGCTCTACGAGATTGAGCGTCTCGAGATAGCTTTTCCCTTGGGCGCGCACGCCCTCGAGCGCCGCAGCATCCTGCGGTCTTGTGTATGCTGTCATCGCCTTTCCCCCTTTGCGGGGGCCCACCTGTTATTTGTCAGGAAGACTAGGCCTCATGTCTTAAAGGTCTGTAAAACTAGCTTAGAACACTGCGCAAAAGCGGGGTAATCCCAGCGGAATCGGCGGTGGTTTGATTGTTTTGGGCAAATAAAGCGTAAAGCTGTGCCGCTTCGACACTTAACGGTGTGGTTGTACCGGTGCTTTGCGCCGCCGTTTGCGTGAGCTTCAGGGTCTATTGCCTGAACAATTCGCGCGCGATAATCACGCGCATGATCTCGTTGGTGCCTTCCAGGATCTGATGCACGCGCAAATCCCGAACGTGACGTTCCGCTGGAAAGCCCTTGAGATAACCGTAGCCACCATGCAGTTGCAGCGCGTCGTTGGCGATCTTGAATGCCGTGTCAGAGGCAAAGCGCTTCGCCATGGCGCACAGCATCGTGGCGCGAGGGTTGCGACGGTCGAGCGCCTGTGCCGCATGGCGCACCATCAATTGCGCGGCTTCCAGTTCCGTAGCCATATCGGCCAGCTTGAACTGCGACGCCTGAAAATCGGCGATGGCGCGGCCGAACTGTTTGCGGTCGGCGACATAGGCCATCGCCTCTTGCAGAGCGGCGCGTGCGGTTCCCACCGAACAGGCGCCGATATTGATGCGTCCGCCGTCAAGGCCGCTCATCGCGATGCGGAAACCTTCGCCTTCCGCGCTCAGGCGGTTGGCCACCGGCACGCGGCAATCCTCGAAGATCACCTGCGCGGTGGGTGACGCGTTCCAGCCCATCTTGCGTTCCTTCTTGCCGAAGGAAAGCCCGGGCGTGCCCTTCTCCACGACGATGGAGGAGATGCCTTTCGGCCCGTCTTGGCCGGTACGCGCCATGACAACATAAATGTCGGATACGCCGCCGCCGGTAATGAACGACTTGCTGCCATTCAGGATATAGTGGTCGCCATCCCTCATCGCACGCGTCTTTAGCGCTGCCGCGTCGGACCCAGAGCTTGGTTCGGTCAGGCAATAGCTGGCGATCTTCTCCATGGTCGTCAGGCTTGGCAGGAAGCGATGGCGCTGCTCCTCATTGCCGTATTTGTCGATCATCCACGACGCCATGTTGTGGACGGAGATGAACGCCGCAGTGGAGGTGCATCCTGCGGATAGCTCGTCGAAGATGATCGCGGCGTCCAGGCGGGACATGTCGGACCCACCGACGTCGTGTTTGATATAGATGCCCGCAAAGCCAAGCGCCGCAGCGTGCCGCAACGTTTCCAATGGGAAGGTTTCCTTCTCGTCCCATTCCGCCGCGTACGGCGCGAGTTCTTCGCGCGCAAAGCGCCGCGCTAATTCTTCGATAGCCCTGTGGTCTTCGCTGAGTTCAAAGTTCATGGCGTTGTCCGATCTGCCTCAAACGGTTTAGAAAGCCGTGTTCTGCGCGTCAATCGGGCGTTGCCGAAGCGTAAGCTTGGCCTATAGTGGCCGCGAATTCAAAAGACTATTGCGATGACAAGGACTTCCGCCCCTTCATACCCTGCCGCCCGTATGCGCCGCGTGCGCCGCCACGCCTGGTCGCGCGCGCTTGTTGCCGAGACGACGCTGTCGCCGGCAGATTTCATCTGGCCGCTGTTCGTGATCGACGGCGAGAAGAAGCGCGTGCCGGTCGCGTCCATGCCCGGCGTAGAGCGGCTGTCTGTCGACCTTGCCGTCGGCGCGGCGGAAGAAGCGGCGAAACTCGGCATTCCGGTGATCGCGCTGTTTCCCTATACCGATCCTGCGTTGAAGACCGCCGACGGGCGCGAGGCCGTGAACGCGAACAATCTCGTTTGCCGGACGGTGCGCGCGATCAAGAAAGTCGTACCGGAGATCGGGGTGCTGTGCGACGTGGCGCTCGACCCTTATACCGACCATGGCCACGATGGATTGCTGATCGACGGATATGTCGTCAACGACGAAACCGTGGAAGTATTGGTGCGGCAAGCGCTGGTCCAGGTGGAAGCGGGCTGCGATATCATCGCGCCGTCGGACATGATGGACGGACGTGTAGGCGCGATCCGCGCGGGGCTGGAAAAGGCCGGGCACACGAATACGCTGATCATGGCCTATGCGGCGAAGTATGCCTCGGCCTTCTACGGCCCATTCCGCGACGCGGTCGGTTCCGCCACAGCGCTGACCGGCGACAAGCGCACCTATCAGATGGACCCTGCGAACGGCGACGAAGCGCTGCGCGAAGTGGCGCTCGACATCGCCGAGGGCGCCGACATAGTGATGGTGAAGCCCGGCATGCCCTATCTCGACATCGTGCGCCGCGTGAAGGACGAGTTCGGAATGCCGACGTTCGTCTATCAGGTGTCGGGCGAATACTCGATGCTGATGGCGGCGATAGAGCGCGGCTTCCTCGACCGCGACCGTGTGATCCTGGAAAGCCTTCTCGGCTTCAAACGTGCCGGAGCGAACGGGATTCTCACCTACTTCGCGAGAGATGCCGCGAAGATGTTGAGGGGATAAGCAATAATTGAAGTGCTAAGATTGGAAGTCTTCAATTCGTCAGCGGTGGAACTGAGGCTCAATTGTAGTAATATTGTCCCCATCTTCAACTCATAGACAAATGGGGAACTACGATGAGAAAGTTGATAATTCTGGCGGCGGTATTTCTGCTTTGCACAAATGCCCAAGCACAATGGACCGATGTGAATCTCGTCAATCCGGTTGGCTACGTGCCATTTGCCCTGGACGGCCAACCCGTCTCATCGGTTGACGCGAATGTTCTAACTATGACGTGCAACGCTAACCAATCTGTATGCGGAACTGCCGGAATCAATGTTCAAAATTTTGCTGAGGCGGGACCAGTGAATGCACAATTCGCGAGCTTGAGCACCCACCTGAATGCGGCTTCCAGTGGAATTGCAGCCCTGAACGCACAAGTCAGTTCGATCAACACCCACCTCGCGGGACCGGTGAATGCACAATTCGCGAGCTTGAGCACCCGCCTGAATGCGGCTTCGAGTGGAATTACAGCCCTGAACGCACACGTCAGTTCGATCGACACCCGCCTCGCGGGACTGGACAGTCAGATATCACAGATGTTGGCAGCTTTTAGTGTGGATATTAAACAGGCCAATGAACTTGCCGTCGTTGCTGCCGCTATGAAGGATGCAATTCCGAACAATGGCGACCGATATGCCTTTCGTATGAATATGGCAGCGCGGGATGGAAATGCGGCTGGCAGCGTTAGTTTTAGCGCCAACGTTTCGAACTCGCTTAGACTCTCTGTAGATTATGGCCGGGGCCAGAATCAAAGCATGTTAAGTGGTGGCTTGAATTTTTCATTTAACTAACCGCTGTTATTGATCCTCCGGCAAGCGTTCTCACCCTGTGAGGACACTGCCGTCTTGAATCTTGTCAGTCGAATACGCTTTTCTCGTGAATCCCAGAAATTGTGAGCGGAACGACGCCGCGCTTGCCCCGCCCCCTTGTCATGCCTATAAGCCAGTCTTTGATGAGCCCAGGCGCCTCCACAACGCCGATCCTGAGAACCAGCCATCTGCTTGGTATCGAAGGCCTTTCGGTCGGCGAGATCACGTCGCTGCTCGATCTGGGCGACGAATATGTGGCGCTTGGCCGCGCCAAAGAGAAGAAATCGCCGCTTCTCAAGGGCCGCACCGTCATCAACCTGTTCTTCGAGTCCTCCACGCGCACGCAAAGCTCGTTCGAACTGGCGGGCAAGCGGCTGGGCGCCGACGTGATGAACATGTCGGTGCGGACCTCGTCGGTCACCAAGGGCGAGACGCTGATCGACACGGCCACGACGCTGAATGCCATGCGGCCGGACATCCTCATCGTGCGGCATCAGGATTCTGGTGCGGCGGAGATGTTGGCGCGCAAACTCGACTGCTGCGTGGTGAATGCCGGCGATGGCAGCCATGAACACCCGACACAGGCCTTGCTCGACGCGCTGACGATCCGCCGACGCCGACGCTCCTTCGAGGGATTGATGGTGGCGATTTGCGGCGATGTTGCCCATAGCCGCGTGGCGCGTTCCAACATCCACCTTCTGTCGAAGATGGGCGCACGCGTGCGCCTGATCGCGCCGCGCACCTTGCTTCCCGCCGCAGTGGACCGTTTCGGAGTGGAAATCTTCACCGACATGCGCGAAGGTCTAAAAGGCGTGGACATCGTGATGATGCTGCGTCTCCAGATGGAGCGCATGACGGGCGCCTTCATCCCGTCCACCCGCGAATATTTCCGCTTCTGGGGTTTGGACCGCGAGAAGCTTGCCTTCGCCAAGCCGGGCGCGCTGGTGATGCATCCGGGGCCGATGAACCGCGGCGTGGAGATCGACTCCGCCGTCGCCGACGATATCGAGGTCAGTCTAATCCACGAGCAGGTGGAAATGGGCGTCGCTATCCGCATGGCGGTGCTGGACGCGCTGTCGCGCGGGCTGGCGGCGCAAGGACGCAACGCGCCATGACCAACCGGCGAACCGTTTTCTGCAATGCGCGGCTGATCGATCCCGCAAGCTACCTGGATGCCAAGGGCGGACTGCTGGTCGAAAACGGCAAGATCGCCGATGTCGGCCCGCGCTTGTTCGGCGACGTGGATCGGGGCGATCCGGAAGTGATCGACTGCAAGGGCCTCGTCCTGGCGCCTGGTCTGGTGGACATGCGTGTGTTTACCGGCGAGCCCGGCAGCGAGCATCGCGAGACGCTGGAATCCGCAAGCCGCGCCGCGGCCGCGGGCGGCGTCACCACCATCGTCGTCATGCCGAACACAGATCCGGTGATCGACGAGCCTTCGCTGGTGGACTTCATCCGCCGCCGCGCGGCGGCGACGGCTTGCGTCAATGTCGCGCCGATGGCTGCGCTCACCCGCCATCTTGCGGGCCAAGTAATGACCGAAGTCGGCCTGCTGATGGAAGCGGGCGCGGTGGCGTTCACCGACGGCGACCGTACCATCGCCAATACACGCGTACTGCGCCGGGCGCTGGCGTATGCCTCCACGTTCGGCGCGCTCGTAGTCGGTCATGCCGAAGATCCGGACCTCATCGAAGGCGCCGCGATGAACGAGGGCGAGTACGCGATGCGGCTTGGGATTCCGGCCGCGCCCGCCGCAGCGGAGGCGATGATCGTCGAGCGCGACATCCGCCTCGTGGAGCTGACCGGCGCGCGCTATCACTTCGGACAGATTTCCTGCCGCGCGTCGCTTGAAGCCATCGTGGAAGCGAAGCGGCGTGGCCTGCCGATCACATGCGGAGTCGCCGCCCATCACCTGGCGCTGAACGAATTAGACGTCGGCTCCTACTATACGTTCATGAAGATGAAGCCGCCGCTGCGCTCTGAAGCCGATCGCGCCGCGGTGGCGGAGGGTGTCGCCTCGGGTGATATCGACGTGATCGTCTCCAGCCACGATCCGCAAGCCGCCGACACCAAGCGCCAGCCCTTCTCGCTGGCCGCATTTGGCGCAGTTGGTCTGGAAACGCTGCTGCCTGTGGCGCTCGGCGTGTATCACAACAGAAGCGCAAGCCTCCCGCATGTGTTGAAGGCGTTGACGGCCACGCCCGCGGCAATCCTCGGATTGAAAGCCGGAACGTTGACCAAAGGCGCACCCGCGGATCTCGTGCTGATTGATCCGGATGCGCCGTTCGTGGTCGATCCAGACAAGCTTCATTCCCGCGCGCGCAACACGCCCTTCGAGGGCCGCAAGTTCCAGGGCCATGCCGCGATGACCTTCGTCGGTGGCGAATGCGTCTTCGAGCGCTCCGCCGAGGCGAAGAAATGAGTTCTACAGATGTGATTGCGTGGCCTGCGGCGCTGCTGTGCCTGGCGCTTGGCTATTTCTTGGGCTCGATCCCCTTCGGCCTAATCGTTACGCGGCTGGCAGGCTTGGGCGATGTCCGCAGGATCGGCTCGGGCAATATTGGCGCGACCAACGTTTTGCGTACCGGCAAAAAATGGGCGGCGGCTCTCACCTTGCTGCTAGACGGGGGCAAGGGCGCCGCGGCCGTCCTGATCGCGGGAGCCTTTTACGGCATGAACGGCACTGCGATTGCCGGAATTGCAGCCATCCTAGGCCACATATTTTCCGTCTGGCTCCGCTTCAGGGGCGGTAAAGGCGTGGCGACATTCATCGGGGTCATGCTGGCCGCCTATTGGCCGACAGGACTGCTGGTGATCGCAACTTGGCTCGCCGTCGCGCAAATCTGGAAAATCTCTTCACTTTCGGCGCTGGTAGCCGCCGCGCTGGCACCCGCCTACACCATTGCCTTCGGCAGCCTTCCGTATGCTCTGATGGCGATGGTTCTTGCCATCATCATCTTCATCACCCATCACGAGAACATCCACCGGCTGTGGCGCGGCGAGGAGCCGCGCATCGGAGCGAAAAAAAAAGACTAATCTCGCGACATGTCTTACGCCCTGTCGGAACGCGAGCGCGTTGCCTGGCTCAGGCTGGCGCGGATGCCCAACGTCGGCCCGGTCACCTTCGCCCAGCTGATTGCGCGATTCCATTCAGCCTCTGCCGCACTTGAAGAAGTTCCCCGTCTGGTGCGCCGTGGCGGTGGCGACGTAGCAAAGTTACCCAGCGAAGCCGATGCGCGCGGCGAGATGGAGGTGTTGGCGAACATCGGCGGGCGCCTGATAGCCTCTGTCGAACCGGATTATCCGCGAGGGCTCGCCGCACTCGACGCGCCCCCGCCCCTCATTTCCATGCTCGGCCACACAGTGCTGCTCACGCGCGAGATGGTGGCGATCGTCGGCGCCCGCAATGCGTCAGCACTCGGCCGCAAACTGGCAGGCCGTCTTGCTGCCGATCTGGGAGAGGCAGGTCTTGTCATCGCGTCCGGCATGGCGCGAGGCATCGACACTGCCGCGCACGAGGGTTCGCTGCCGAGCGGAACGTGCGCGGTCGTCGCCGGCGGGATCGACGTCGTCTATCCGCCGGAGAACGCCGGGCTCTACGAACGCATCAAGGCCGAAGGCGTCATCGTCTCGGAAATGCCTTTCGGCCAGCCACCGCAGGCGCGCCACTTTCCGCGCCGCAACCGGATCATCTCGGCCTTGTCGCGCGGCGTGGTCATTGTCGAAGCGGCGGAGGGCTCCGGCTCGCTCATCACTGCGAATTTCGCGCTCGAACAGAACCGCGAAGTGTTCGCCGTACCCGGATCGCCCCTCGATCCGCGCGCCAAAGGTACCAACCGTCTAATTCGCG
>Ga0265314_10002337_pt1 | contig 19598 bp, 16 predicted proteins | sample 4126metaG_FD_203106 | JGI IMG/M metagenome (GOLD analysis project Ga0265314, IMG submission 203106) | Rhizosphere microbial communities from Carex aquatilis grown in University of Washington, Seatle, WA, United States - 4-1-26 metaG | ecosystem: Host-associated > Plants > Roots > Rhizosphere >... | reverse complement strand
ATCCGCGATATGGGGACATGGATCGCTGGGGCAACTCGTGCGGCAGCCGTTGTATTTGCGAAATACCGGCCGCGTCGCTTCGCCGACGAGAAATCCACCGGCGCGGGCATCCAAAGCCCTGCGATAGACCGCGCAGCTCTCTCGAAACGCCGAGATGAAAAGCCCGATATCCTCATCGCTGTGCGTAAAGCAAGGCAGGAAAACACCCTGGAACAGGATGCCTCGGCCGATCATTTCCTGCAGCATCAGCGTGCGAAGCTCAGCCGACGCATTGCCGGAACGGTCGCGAAACACGAAGGCAATTCGCCAGTTCGCCGGGTGCAGTTCAATCACACCTTCGAGATTTTCGTCCATCACGATCTGCTTTGCCGCCTGTGCGACTTCGGCGACGCGCCGGCGCAAGGTGCCGATGACGTCCTTCGTACGGTATTCCTCCAGCACGGCCTTTGCCGCGGCCAGCGCATGGGTCTCACCGCCGTGGGTCGACGATAGAAGGAAGACCCGCGGTGCTTCATTCTGCCGGATGCCACCAAGCTCCATGATAGGCGCGCGCCCAGCCAAGGCGCAGAACGAAAATCCGTTTGCAGTGGCCTTGCCCCACGTCGTCATGTCCGGCTCGATGCCGTGCTCGACATACGAGCCTGGAAAGCCGGCGCGAAATCCAGTCAGCATCTCGTCGACAACAAATAATGCGCCATTTTTCTTTGCGATCTCGCCCGCCTCGCGAATAAGAGCAGGGTCGATCGGAATCATCTCTTCCGGCTCGGTGACAATGCAGGCGATCTGCCCCGGATGAGTTTTGAAGAGATAGCGCAGCGTATCCAGGTCGAGCGTGTTGTAGCGCAGAGTCAGATCGCGAACAGCATCCGGCACTCCGGAATTGGCCGCGGTCGTGCCAATGAACCAGTCGTCAAAGCTGAAGAACGGATGGCTTGCCGCCACTGCAACCAGCGGTCTTCCGGTGTAAGCGCGCGCGAGCTTAACCGCGGCGGTCGTGACGTTCGAACCGTTCTTGGCATATTTGATGCGGTCCATGCCCGGACAAGATTCGAGGAACATCGAGCCCAGCTCGAGCTCCAGCGGAGACGGACGCTGAAAATTGACGCCGTTCTCGAGCGCGCCACGGACCGCGTTCAGCACCGGCTCATAGGCATGACCCAGGCTGACCGAACCCAAGCCCAGCGCAACGTCAACATATTCGTTGCCGTCGAGATCCCAAACACGGCCGTTCTTGCCGCGGGCAATCGAGGCCGGCGCCAGTTGTGGAAACTGATCGTCACCCTTCGAGTAGGTATGGGCGCCACCCACGATGACGTCGTGAACGGCCGCGCGGTAAGCGTCCGATTTCGCGAACTTGCTGTTGGAAAGAAACTTGTCCATGCCTTTGGTCTTACGCCTTCCGCTCGAGCAAAATGAAACCCCAGTTTAACAGCAACGGGCCACTGATTTGCAGGCGCGAGGCGTCCTCGGTCTTGATCGTATACGTCCCTAGAAAATCAGGAGAAGGCGGCTTTGGCAAATCGATGTCGATCTCGAACTTCTGAAAATGCGCAAGCCTCATTCCATGGGTTTCCGCAAACGCCGCGATCTGAGGCACGGCGTACACATTATAGAACGACTGGCGATTGCGCTTGTGTTCCGTCACTTCGACCCGGCAGGAGATATCACCGGGGTAAAACAGCGAGGACAGGGCGACCCAACGCGGTGAGAGCTTTTCGAACATCTGCCGAAGCGGTTCGCGCCAGTCGGCCAGCCACCCCAGACTCTGGATCATGATGACGCCATCGATGCCGGAACGAGACGACAGATTGAAGCAGTCGTCCGTCTCGAAACCGACGTTGGTCAAACCACTGGCGGTAGCCTGGCGCGACGCCCGACCTATCAATTCCGGTGCGATATCGAGCCCCGTAAAAACCACACCGGGAAACTGTCTCGCGAGATAGGATGTTGGCCCGCCCGCGCCGCAGCAGATGTCGATTACGGTCCGCGACGATTGTGCCGGTCTGGAGATGAACTCCTCGAAGGCCTTCGTCGATCGATGCGGATGTGTCCATTGTTCGAGGTGGTACTCCCAATCACTTTCGGAGAGATCGAGCCACTCGCTGAGGCGCTGCTGGGTCACGGTACCGTTCGGATCTCGAGTAAAGCGAGATTCTACCATACTGACAGACCGCCATCCACGATGATGTTTTGACCCGTGACATAGCTCGAGGCATCGGACGCCAGAAAGACCAGCGCCCCGTTGAGTTCATGCGGCTCCGCCATTCTGCCAAGCGGCACACGTGCACTATACTTGTTGACGAATTCCGAGTTCTGGCCGCTACGGACGCCGCCGGGCGTGATCGCATTAACCCTGACATTAAAGGGAGCCCACTGCGCCGCCAAATGACGCGTCATTCCGAGGATCGCCGCCTTGGACGTAGAATAGACGAGTGGCGTATTTATTCGCTGTCCGAGGTATTCTGAGCCCTCGTAGATTCTAGCGTCGGGAGCGATCACGCCGTAAATCGACGCCGTCAGAATAATCGAGCCGCGCTCCCGCTTCGTCATCCTGGCGCCGACTTCCCGCGTCACCAGAAACGCGGCATCGACGTTGACAGCCATAATCTTTTGCCAAGTCGCCAGTTCGTAGGCCTCCAAGGGATCAAAGAACTTCTTTATATCCGGACCTTTGGTCGCGGCGTTGTTATGCAAAATATCAATGGGGCCAAGCTCGGCTTCGACGCGGGCGACTGCCTTCGCAACCTGATCCGGCTTTGTGATATCGCACGTCAGTGCAAGCACCCGCGTACCGTACGCTTGAGAAATCGATTCCGCCGTGCCGTCTATGGCGTGGCTGTCAACGTCCAAGAGCGCGACGGACGCGCCGCTCTGAGCGAGGCCTTTGGCGAATTGCGGCCCGAGATTTCCGCCGCCACCGCTAATGAGCGCGACCTTGCCGGTTAGATCGAAGGCGCTGGGCATTCCCGCGCCCATCATAACGGTTTCGACGATTTTGAAATCGAGCTCCGAATCGATCTCGCGCGAGCGCTCCGGCGGCATTTCGAAGAGGCGCGTGTCAGGATAGAATACTTTGGCATCGCGCCTGAAAATTTCGGAGCGCCAGACATAGATCGACGCGTTCATGTCGAAGCTCACCGGCACGTCCTGACGCCGCGTAAATTCCCTTTCCGGCACTTTGGCGACAACCACGCTGCCGCCGGATTGCAACTCAAGCAGATCGAAATACGGCGAACGGTATGACCGGCAGCCGGTCACGACAGAAGCGACGCCGCTTTGCTCAAGCAGCGCAACCGCGCCTCGAATATCTTCCGGAAGCCTTTGTGGCGCCGTTACATCCAGATCCACGTTTGTGTCGTAACGAACTGAATGGCGCGCTTCTATCGTGGTCAGCGCATGAAGGATCGCCGGCACTTTAGGTGCGGCGTCGGTTGCCATCTCTGGCGGCCTCTCAATGATGTCGTCGACACCCGCGGCGCGCGCAACGGCAATGATTTCTTCCGAATCCGTTGAAACAGCGACGCGCTCGAATAGATTGCTGGCGCGCGCATGCTCGATCGAATGGACGATCAAGGGTTTGCCTCTGATCTTCCGGATGTTTTTGTTCGGAACGCCTTTGGAGCCGCCCCGGGCGCATATCGTACAAAGCCGTCTGACCACCGAAATTTCTCCTTTTGCGAGAGCGGCCGCTGGCGCCGGCAATCAATTACGATCGCGCGAGCGATCGAGCCGGCACCCCTGCGACACGCGCGCCGTCGCCGACATTATCCACGACAACGGCGCCGGCGCCGATTAAAACACCCGCTCCCACTCGAACACCCTGAATAATCACCGCGCCTGCGCCTACATGCGAAGCAGGCCCAATATAGACGCCGCCGCCGACCGCAGCCATCGGCCCGATGTGGACGGTCTCGCCGACGGCGGCGTCATGATCCACGACGGCCCCGGTATTCACGATGCTGTTGGCGCCGATACGTGCCCCGCTCTGCACGATGGCGCCCGCCATGATCTGAGCGCCTTCGCCGAGTTCAGTGTTGGCGGCAACGACGGCGGATTCATGAACCACGGTCATGAAAGCAAAGCCATGCCGCTTGAATGTCTCGAAGACGCCGGCGCGGTGCGACGGCACGTCGACCGAGCCGATGGCATTGACGAGCGTCAGCCCGGACGGGCCGCGGGCGATCAAAGCGTCGTCGTCGCCGAGATAGTCGATCGAACCGAACGGACCGTCCGCCGCCGCGCGCTCCTTGGCAACGTATCCCACCACCGCCGGACGCGACGCGCGCAGCGCATCGAGAAGCACGCGGCCATGGCCGCCGCTACCGACAAAGACTATCTGGTCATTCTTCGATGAGGTCATCGGGCTCAAAGTCGCGCGGGGCGGGTTTGCCGTAGAGGTCCCACAAGCGGTACGGCGACATACCATGCCCCGGGCGTTTGCAGGTCAGATTTTGCTCTGAATAGAGCTCGCCGGCGCGGATGGCGACGCGCGCCACCAGCGATTTGCGGACCACCGCGACGTTGCCGCGTTCGGCGGCCTGGACGACTTTGGCGCCGTCGCCCAGCGCCAGATCGATGGTGCGGACGGCCGCCACCATCGCCGCGAACGCGGCCGGTTCGAGCGACGCGGCGTGGTCGGGACCCGGCCGTGAACGATCCAGCGTCAAATGCTTCTCGAGCATCGACGCGCCGCGGGCCACGGCGGCAATGGCGACTTCCGTCCCCTCGGAATGGTCCGAGTACCCGACGGCGAGGCCGAACGCCTCGCGCAACGTATCGATCGCCAGCAGGTTGATCGACTCGGGCGGCGCCGGATATTCGGTGGTGCAATGGAGTAGCACGACGCGATCGCGCAGCGTGGCGCGGCGAAGCGGGTTTGCCCAGGCGGCCTTGAACGCCAATGCGCCCGGCGCCGTGCCGGCTTCGGCATTGCCGAACGCGAGCACGCCGAGCGCGTGTTCGATTTCGTCCAGCCGGCTCATCCCGGTCGACAGGATGACGTCGGTCCCGGCTCTCGCGGCGTCGAGCAGCAACGGCGCGTTGGTGAGATCGCCGGAGCCGATCTTGATCGTCTTCAATCGCAACTCATCGACCAGAAACCGCAGCGACGCATGGTCGAACGGCGTGCACAGAAAATCGATCTTGCGTGCGGTGGCGCGTTCCTTCAGCTTAAAGAAGCCGTCGAGCGGCAGCTCCAGCGCCGCCAGCATGTCGTGTGCCGTCTCGGCACTGTCGGTCGTGGACAGTTGATATTGCGCCTTAGGCGCGGCGGCCGAGGAAATGGCACCGGCAGAAAAAATCTGGAACTTGACGCAATCGGCGCCGCAATCCGCGGCGGCGTCGACGAGGCGCAACGCATCGCCGACGTCGCCGTCGTGGTTAACGCCCGCCTCGGCAATTATGTAGGTCGGCCTGCGGCTCACAATGACCTGTCTTGAAACTGTTTCACCAAGAGCGAGCGAGGATATTGGATCGACTTCAGCACGGCAACGATGCGCTCGCTCGTCTTGCCATCGCCGTAAGGATTTTCGACCGGACCATGCCCGGCCTCGAACGCCGCCCGGATGCCTTGCACGATCGCCCCGCGTTCCGGCGCGACGTCGATCACCGACGGCGCTTTCAGCCTGCCTTCCTGACGGCTCCCGATGTTCACTGCGCGAAGACCGAAAGTCGGCGCTTCGTAGACGCCGCTTGAGGAATTACCAACCATGGCGTCCATGTGCGTCAAGGCGGAGAAGAACAAGGCCGACCCCAACGATGCGACGAAGCGGATATTCGCATGCCTCGCCGCAAAATCCTGCAACCGCGTGTTGATGGTCAGCCCTTCGGGATCCGCATTCGCACCCGTCAGGAGGACACCGACCTCCGGCCCGAGCGCGTGGATGGCAGCCAACATCTCGTCCAATTGCTCGATCGAATTGAACTCGCGCGTCACTGGATGGAACGTCACAATGATATTGCGCGGATGGCGCGCAAGGCCAATGGCCGCGAAAAAGCGGTCCAGAGGAACGATTTCGGTCGCCCTGGTCAAATCCAGGCCGGGACTGCCGACGGTATGGACCCGCTCGGGCGCCTCCCCGAGCTGCAGGATCCGGCGCGCCGATTCCGCGTTGGTCGCAAAATGCAGATGCGACAGCACCGTAATGGCATGCCGGAAACCATCGTCGATCGCGCCGTACGTGACGTCGCCGCCGGCAATATGCGCGACCGGCACGCGCGCGATCGTGGCGGCGAACGCCGCGCACAAGATTTCGTAACGGTCGCCCAGCAGCAGAATGAGATCGGGCGCGAGGCCGCTAAAAACCTTGCCATATCCGGTCATGGCGAGGCCGCAAGCGCGCGAAATGGTGACCGGATCGTCGCCGCCCAGATCCAGAGGCACGAGCACGGGATTGAGGCCCTCTTTCGCAGCAACCGTCGGCGCATCGCTGGCTCCGGCCACCAAGTGCTGGCCGGTCAGTACAACCGAAAGCGCAAAGGCCGGGTCGTCCCGCAGCATGCGCATCGGCTGCAGCAGCAGACCGAAATCGGCACGCCCGCCGGAGACGACGCAAACCCGCAATGCCATTCAGTTCCCCCGCATCCGGCGCTTAGGCGCCATCCATCGCGGCTCGCGCCCCCGCCTGAAACGTATCACCATGGCCCAACCGAGGCGAGCCGAAGGCCCTCGACCGGCCTACCCGGACATGCCGAGCAAAGCGCTCGACGGCAGGTTGACCAATCGACGTTCAACGGCTTCCGCCGTTGCAAGGTCAGCGCGCGGGCAATCCTTGAACATCGGCAACCTGTGCATCAGCGTCCATGCCGGTCGCGCGATAAAGCCGGCGTCGTGACAGGCTTGCAGAACGGCATCCCGGAGCGTCACGTCGTCATCGTCGACAAGGATGGCATTGAGCCAATAATTGCTGAGGGTATGAGCCGGCTCTTTGACGAATTGGACGCCCGGGACGCCGGAAAAGGCATCCGCATAGCGCTGCGCCAAGGCTCGTTTTGCCGCGACGAATGCCGGCAGTTGCTCGAGCTGGGCGACGCCGAGCGCCGCGTTGATATTCGGCAGACGGTAATTCCAGCCTATTTCGTCGTGAATGAACGCCCAAGGGTGCTTGAGCTTGGCGGTCGTCGTCAGGTGCTTAGCCCGGCCCGCGAGTTCCTCGTCGTTGGTTACAATCGCGCCGCCGCCGCCCGTGGTAACGATCTTGTTGCCGTTGAAGCTCAAGACGCCGACGCGGCCCAGCGTGCCGCAAGGCCGCCCATGATAGGTGCTGCCCAGGGACTCGGTCGCATCTTCAACGATCGGCAGGTCGAATTCGGCGCAAACTGTCAGCAAAGCGTCCATGTCGACTGGATGGCCGAAGATGTGCACCGGCACGACCGCGCCAATGGCGCGTCCCGTTTCGCCGTTGATTGTCTTGCCGTTCTTTCGCTGGACGATGCGGGCAAGGTGCGCCCGCAGCTTTTGTGGGTCGAGCCCGAGGCTGCCCATTTCAGAATCGACAAAATGGGGAATAGCGCCGCAATAGACCGCCGCATTGGCGGTGGCGATAAAGGTCAAGGCCGGCATGATCACTTCGTCGTCGGACCCGACGCCAACCAGACGCAGCGCCACATGAAGCGCCGCCGTGCCGTTGACGATGGCGACGCAGGAGCGGGCTCCGGTTATCTTGGCAAGCTCCAATTCGAACGAGTCAACGTACTTGCCGACGGACGAAACCCATCCGGTGTCGAGGCAATCCTTGACGTAATCCCATTCATGACCAGCGAAACGCGGCTCGTGCAAATGCAGCGGACGCGACGTGGTATGAACCGCGCGTCCGATCGCTTCAACAATGACCGTCGGATCTGCTGACATGCGGCCCCTCAAATGTTGTACCGCTCCGCCTTGTACCGGCTTAGATTGGCCGGATCGCGGAACCAGGCGATCGTCTGTTCGAGGCCGCGTGAAAAACCGCTGCGGTCGGCATAGTCGGGTTTCCAGCCGAGCTTGCTCTCGGCCTTGGCAATTCCGGCGAAAAGCCGCTCGACCTCGCTCGCGGCCGGCCGCACCCGCGCGCTGTCCTTAACGACCGTGACGTCGGCCTTCATACACTCGGCAATGAGCCGAGCGGTGTCGCCGATAGAAATCTCGAATCCCGATCCAAGATTGATAACCTCGCCGATGCCGCCCTCGGAGCATGCGGCGTGCAAGAAGCCGCTTACGGTGTCGGCAACGAAAGAGAAATCGCGGGTCGGATGCAGCGCGCCGAGCTTGATCTCACGGGCGCCGTTGGCAATTTGCGTGATGATAGTCGGGATCACCGCGCGCGCCGACTGGCGCGGACCGTAGGTGTTGAAAGGCCGTAGCACGACAACGGGCGTGCCAAAAGACCGCTGAAAGGAAAGCGCCATCTGGTCGGCGCCGGTCTTAGACGCCGCATAAGGCGACTGCGCCTGCAGCGGATGATCTTCGTCGATGGGGACGTATTGCGCGGTGCCGTAAACCTCACTGGTCGAAGTGCAGATCACACGGCTGGCGCCACTGTCCCGCGCCGCCTGCAAGACATTCAGCGTGCCGACGATGTTGGTCGCTACGTAAGTGTCCGCCGCTTGATACGAAAACGGAATCGAGATCAGCGCGGCGAGGTGCAGCACGACGTCACGTCCCAGCATCGCGGCACGGACAAAATTGGGGTCGCGGATATCGCCGGCGACGATCTCGAACTTGCCGCGCACGTCCGCCGATGCATCGTCAAGCCAGCCCCAGGAATTGAACGAATTATACATCACCAGCGCCCGCACATCGGCGCCCTGACGTACCAACGCTTCGGTTAGATGCGAGCCGATGAACCCGTCGGAACCGGTGACCAGAACCTTGCGGCCGGAAAGTTGCGCCAGCGAAACCATGATCCGTTTGCCTCCGACCTCAACCCGGCAATGCCGGGCTTACCCGTTCATTCCGCGACGAGAAACCGGATCAAATCAAAATTAAGTCCGCGTGGCGAGCCGGCCGTCAGGCTGTCGCAGATGTTACGATAATACGGGTCCTGTTCGACGCTATAAAGCTCGACGCTGCGCAGCAGATCGTTCCAATAGGCAACTGGACCGTTACGTGCATCGCGACCCAGGATATGGACGCTGTTGAGGCCGCCGAACAACTGATTGAGCGCGAAATACATCTGCGCCCGGTATATCTGCTCGTCGCTCAGCGCCGGGATGGCGCCCAGATCGCGCAAAAAGGAAATATAGACCGGCAACGTGTCCGCGACGATGCAGAAGCCCAGTTCGGAATAGGGCGCGCAGCCGGCCAGCAAGCAGGGCACGCCGTGAGCGGGGAGATCGTAACCAAGACTGCCGCGAATGGTAATCGCGAGATCGGTAGCGGCGAACAACTCTTCTCGTGTCAGCTCTTCGCCGACCGCGCGGATATGATCGGCCGCAACCATACCGTTGTACAAGGTCTGCGACGCGCCGGTCTTATTGAACAGATGGTCCTGAGGGTGCCGCTTGAACAGCCAATATTTCCCGGTGTCGGCCTGCGCCAACGCGATGGTCTCGAAGATCCAGCGGTAATAATCGTCGTGCGCATTCAGATCGCCCAGCGGCGCATCGGCGAAAGTATGGGCGCAGACGGAAACGATGGGTTTGCTCAGGTCATGCCAGCCGAAGCGCGTGCGTACGTCGGCGCGCAATTGCGATTTGTCGGCAGAAGCGGCGGCGGGTTTCAGCCACCAGTTCGGCGCCTTGAAGCCGAGTTCGGCACCTTGCGCCATGGCCAGCGTCGCGCGTCTTAATTTTTCGCGATGGGGCCACAAGAACTCATCGAAGACCTTCTTGTCGGCGGCGCGGCACAGACTTTGAATGGGCATCGCGTGCTGGGGCTTATCCCGGAAGATATACATGAGCTCCGGGGTCAACGGATGGGTATGCATGACCGGAACGCCGGACAGCAGCGCCATGTGGGACATGACGCCCCAGAAATTGTAAACGATGTGACCGGAGACGACCCAGGAGCATTTTCTTTTTCGGAAGAAGTCGGTGAAAAATTCTTCCACCGCGAAAGCTTCGTTGACCGAGAAGATCAGCTCGGCGTCAAGCTCGCGCACGGTCTCCTGGAATTGGGATTTCAGGTAGTTTTCGTAGGCGTAGCGCGTCAGCGGCACGCCTCTCGGCGAGACATAATTGAGCAGCGCGCAACGCAGGGCCGCTGGATTGTCGGCCGATAAGCCCGTCCAGAAGTCGTTGCGGCGCGACCGGCCTTCTTCCTCGGCGACTTCAATCGTCACGATTTCTTCGATGCCGAAGGAATGGGCGATGCGCTGCAGGTTCTGCCGATTGGCCGCCTTGATGATTGCATGCGACGGCGCGCTTTGCAGCGTCACTCCGACGATGGTGCCGCCGAAGCGGTACTGCAGATACTTCGCCGTGATCAGATTGAGCCGCAGATACTCGGAATTGTCGTGGTAGAGGTCGACGACAATGACCTTGTCATCGTCGCCGGCGCGCGGCTTCTGGCTGCGCCAGAATGTAAGATTGGCCTCGAGATATTCGAGAAACTTGTGTTCGGCTTCGTTGGCTACATCCATGTTAGGAAAGATCACTTCCGCTTCGGGGATCGTCCGAAGATCGGCCTTTTGAGCCGCCAAGCGATTTGGCGAAACTTCCCGCCGCCCGGTAAAAGCTCGTCAGACGCCACGATGTCGATCCGTAAACTTCTCTCAGCTCCTGACGAAGCTTGGCGTTCGCCAAAGAATGTGCCGACGCCAACGCGCGCGCGGCGTCGAGCTCGCGCTGCAGCGCTTCCGTCGCGGTCGCTGGGGGCGCCATCGGCCCCTTGCCGTCGGATCTGAGCGACATGCGATTGCCCTGAATCGGCAGCGCCGGAAAGCTATAGGTCTTGCGATCGGGATCGAGCGCAAGCCAGCACCAGCCCTCCGCGCCAAGACCGGCGCAATTCGGATAATCCTGCATGATAGCCGCGCGGATAGCCGGCGACTGGGAAAGCGCCAGCGTCGGCGAATTCAGCTCGATCTCGTTACGAGAACAGAAATCGATCAATGCAATAGCATGGTCGACCGGACTGGAGACCCAGCCCAGCCGAAGCGGCGCACGCTCCTCGCGGCCGCGGAACATGGCGAAGTCTTCCATGCCGCGCCACAGCGGGCGATTGGCGTAACCGCTTGTCGCGGGACTGAGGCGCGCGTCCCAGAGGTCCGTACAGATGACGGCATTCGGTTTGCCGGCGATGGCGGGAAAGATATGCCCGAGCATCGTGTCGGCCCAATCGACTCCGGGCGCATTCCAGAAAACGAGCGGCCTTTTAGCCAGCGCCAGATGCCCAAAAAAATCATGCCGCGGCGACGCCGCCTGATGAAGATCGAGACTGTTCTCCCACGCTGCCGGCGCGGAAGCGTTCTTGACGAGGTTTATCTTGTCGGACTCAACACCGAAGCTCATAACGCGGCATCCACCGAGTTGCTGGGCCGCAAGAGCAAATGCAACCGTGGAGTGAGTCCGGCCGCGCCCGATCTCGAGGACCACATCGGGCTTGAATTGAAGCGCCAGGGCCATCCACAACGCGCCCTCGGCAAGCATCGTCTCGTCCGGCTTGGTCACGCGGCCAAGCGCGTGCCGCAACGGGTCGGTCAACGACCTGACCGCGTCCCAATGCAAACCGAGCCCAGTGACCAGCAGGTCAGATGACATCATATGCCCCAATCGTGCCCGCCCGCACCCGCCGTGCGCCCTCTTGCGGTGTTACATATTCCGATGATACCGGCGGAGGCAATGGCCTCGGGGCGCAAAGCGGCAGCGCTGCGCCAGCGCCCTCATCGCCATTTGGCGGCAGCGAAAGCTTGTTTTTATCGCGTGTTCATTCATAAGTTCAACCTTGAAGCGTCTACAAAATCGCCCTTGCAAAGGGGTCGGGGCTCACCCAAAAGGCAGGCCCTACGTAACCAAGGCGAAAGCGTATGAAAGTGGTGATTTTGGCGGGGGGCTTGGGAACCCGCCTCTCCGAGGAGACGGTCGTCAAGCCGAAACCGATGGTCGAAATCGGCGGCCGGCCGATCCTGTGGCATATCATGAAGCTCTACAGCCACCACGGCTTCAACGATTTCATTATTTGCCTTGGCTATAAGGGCTATCTCATCAAGGAATATTTCGCGAACTACTTTCTCCACATGTCCGACGTCACCATTCACCTGGCGGAAAACCGCACCGAGGTACACCGCGAGACAGCCGAGCCGTGGCGCGTTACGCTTGTCGATACCGGCGAAAACAGCATGACAGGCGGACGCATCAAGCGGATCCTGCCCTACGTCGCCAACGACCCGTTTTTTGCGCTCACCTACGGAGACGGTGTCGCCAATATCGATATCGCTGCCGAGATTGCTTTTCACCAGGCGCATGGCCGAAAAGCGACCGTGACCGCGGTGCGTCCGGCGAAGCGCTTCGGCGCCATCACGCTTGAGGGCGACCGCGTCTTCTCTTTCGAGGAAAAGCCGGATGACGATGGCGGCTGGATCAATGGCGGCTTTTTCCTGCTGTCGCCCTCGGTCGGCGATCTGATCGAGGGCGACAATACGACGTGGGAACGCGAGCCGATGGCCGCGCTCGCCCGCAACGACCAGATGCGCGCCTTCGTGCATCACGGTTTCTGGCACCCGATGGATACGATACGCGACCGGACCTTCCTCGAGGAGCAGTGGGCGCAAGGCACCGCGAACTGGAGAGTTTGGTGATCAACCGAAGCTTCTGGAAAAAGCGGCGGGTGTTTCTGACCGGGCACACTGGATTCAAAGGGGCTTGGGCGACGCTGTTGCTGCGCGCGCTGGGCGCGGAAGTACACGGCTTCGCGCTGACGCCCGAACACAGCGCCGACCTGTTTGCCGTCGCCGGGATCGCCGACGACGTGCATCACGAACTCGGCGACATCCGTAACGGCCAGGCGTTGCGCGACGCCGTCACCCGCGCACGGCCGGACGTCGTCATCCATATGGCCGCGCAGTCGCTGGTGCGCCGGTCCTACGAAGAGCCTGCGGAGACCTATTCGACCAACGTGATGGGCACCGTAAACCTGCTTGAAGCGGTTCGCCATGCGCCGAGCGTGCAGGCCGTGGTCGTCGTCACCACCGACAAATGCTACAGAAACAACGGCTGGGTTTGGGGCTATCGCGAGAACGATACGCTCGGCGGCCACGACCCCTACAGCAACAGCAAAGCCTGCGCCGAACTGGTAACCGAGGCTTATCGCAATTCATTTTTCCACACGACGGGCGCCAGCCGCATCGGCTCGGCCCGCGCCGGCAATGTCATTGGCGGTGGCGACTGGGCGCGCGACCGGATCGTGCCCGACGCGGTGCGGGCGTTCACGACCGGGCAGAAGCTGCGCATTCGCCATCCGCGCGCCACGCGGCCGTGGCAGCACGTGTTCGATCCTCTGGCCGGCTATCTCATTATGTGCGAGCGCCTTGCCGGCGGCGACAATGGCTTTGCCGAAGCCTGGAATTTCGGCCCGTCGGCTGCCAGCGAAGTGCCGGTCGCAACCCTGATCGACGGCTTCACCCGCCGCTGGGGCGGCAACGCGCAATGGGAGCGCGACGTCGGCGATCACCCGCATGAAGCGGCCTATCTCAAGCTTGACTGTGCGAAGGCAACCACCCGTCTCGGCTGGCGGCCGTCGCTCGAGCTCGACGCAGCGCTCGACCTGACCGCCGACTGGTACCGCGCCTTTCACGACGGCGCCGACATGCGCGCCTTCAGCCTGAAGCAGATCGACGAATTCCTCACCGCGCACGTGCCTGCCGTCGCGCAAAAGATCGAGGCTTAAGTCCGGTGACAATCATGGATACGACGCACACGGCCGAGAGCGAGGCGGAGAAGATTCGCCAGCAGATTCACGCGCTGGTGGAGCGCTATCACGCCGTCGCTCACGCGCCCGCGGCATTCGTGCCGGGGACGTCGTCCGTGCAGGTCTCCGGGCGCGCTTATGACGCGTCCGACATGAAGTCGCTCGTCGATTCCGCGCTGGAATTCTGGCTGACCACCGGCCGCTACAACGACGCCTTCCAGGAAAAACTGGCGGCGCGCATCGGCATCAAATACGCGCTCACGGTCAACTCCGGATCGTCCGCCAATCTCGCCGCGTTTTCGGCGCTCACCTCGCACATGCTGCGCGACCGGCAATTGAAGCCGGGCGATGAAGTCATCACCGCCGCCACCGGATTTCCGACCACCGTCAATCCGGCCTTGATGTGGGGCATCGTCCCGGTTTTCGTCGATGTCGACATTCCGACCTACAATATCATTCCTGAACTGGTCGAAGCGGCGATTACCGACAAGACGCGCGCGATCATGGTGGCGCATACGCTTGGCAACCCGTTCGATGCCATCCGCCTCGCCGATATCGCCAAGCGCCACAAGCTGTTCCTGATCGAAGATTGCTGCGACGCCCTCGGCGCCACCGTCGGCGGCAAGCATGTGGGCACGTTCGGCGACATCGGCACGCTCAGCTTTTATCCGGCGCACCACATCACCATGGGCGAAGGCGGCGCCGTCTTCACCAGGGACCCGGTGCTGCGCCGCGCCATGGAATCGTTCCGCGACTGGGGCCGCGACTGCTATTGCGATCCGGGCAAGGACAACACCTGCAAGCGGCGCTTCGACTGGCAGCTCGGCGACCTGCCTTACGGCTACGACCACAAATACATCTACTCGCATCTCGGCTTCAACCTGAAGATCACCGACATGCAGGCCGCGGTCGGCCTGTCGCAACTCGACCACCTCAACGGCTTCATCGCCGCGCGGCGTGCCAATTTCGCGTTTCTCAAGCAGCACCTGCGCGCGGTCGAGGAATTCCTGATCCTGCCGGAAGCGACGCCGAACACCGACCCGTCATGGTTCGGTTTCCCGATCACGGTGCGTGAGGGCGCCCCGTTCACCCGCGATCAATTGGTCGCGCATCTCAACGAGAAGAAGATCGGCACGCGCTTTCTGTTCGGCGGCAACCTGGTTCGCCAGCCCTACATGAAGGGCCGGAATTTCCGCGTTCATGGCGAACTCAGGAACAGCGACCGCGTGATGAATTCAACGTTCTGGATCGGCCTGTTTCCCGGCTTGGGCCGCGAGCAGCTCGGCTACGTGGTCGAGATGATGTCGGAATTTTGCCGAAACCCGCGGAAATGATAAGGATCGCGGCGTTCCGGCGGCCGCGTGCTGGACTCCGGGCGCACGTTCCGGTCCCGCTTCAATGATGCCGCCATGGCGGCCGTAGATGGGTGATGACGATGACGGGTGCTGAGTATATCGCCGAGTTTCTGGCCCGCGTCGGCAGCAATCGCGTCTTCACGCTGACCGGCGGCGCCTGCGCCTTCATGATCGACGCCGTCGGCCGTCATCCGAAACTGCAATACACATGCTTCCAGCACGAGCAGTCGGCCGCCATGGCGGCGGACGCGCTCTGGCGCATCAACCGGATGCCCGGTGTCACCATGGCGACCTCGGGACCCGGGGCGACCAACCTTATTACCGGCATCGCTTGTTCTTTTTTCGATTCGATTCCCTCCATTCATATCACCGGTCAGGTGAACCAGCGTGAAGGCAGCGCCTATCACGGCGCCAACGTGCGTCAGTCCGGTTTCCAGGAAACTAAGATCGTCGACATGGTGCGGCCGATCACGAAATACGCCGTCATGGTCACGACCGCCGAAGAGCTGCGACAGGAACTGGCCAAGGCTTATTCAATTGCCACGACTGGCCGCCGGGGGCCGGTACTCATCGACGTCCCCATGGATATTCAGCAGATCGACATGGGCGATGCCGACGTGCTCATCCACAAGCCCGAGCCGATCGCTTCGGATGCTGCCTCGAGCGCAACCGCTGCGCTGGCAAAGACACTCGGCGAAGCCAAGCGACCCGTCGTTCTCTGGGGCGCGGGAATCGGGCTCGCCGGCGTCGAGAAAGAGATTTCCGCCTGGCTCGAAAAGATGGGGCTGCCTTTCGTATCGAGCTGGGCCGGCCTGACATATTTCGACCACGACCACCCCGGCTATCTCGGCCAAATCGGCGTTTACGGCAACCGCGGGGCGAATTTCGTCTTGCAGAATGCCGACAGAGTTCTCGTGCTCGGCAGCCGCCTCGACAACCGGCAACGCTCCGGCAACGCACAAAATTTCGCGACGGGCGCCACCATCCATGTCGTCGATATCGACGAAGAGGAACTCAAGAAATACAGCAACGATGGCTATCGGACGAGCCACGTCGATTTCGCGCAGCTGCCGGCCGTGCTGTCGCCGATCGCAAGCCCTCCGGTCGACCCCGAATGGCGGGACTACGTCGCAGACATGAAGGAGCGTTATTTCGGCAAGGAGGTGAGTACATCGGCAAAACGCCTCAACACCTTATCGCCCTTTGAGGTCATCAGGCGGATCAATTCACTGGTCGAGAACGACGCGATTGTCGCCGCCGATACCGGCGCATGCGTGTGCTGGGTGCATCAAGCCTTCAAGGTCAAGCAGCACACCTTGTTCACGTCCGGCGGCAATTCACCGATGGGCTATGGTCTGCCGGCCGCGATTGGCGCCAAACTCGCCGCGCCGGAGCGGCAGGTGATCTCGTTCAACGGCGACGGCGGCTTCCAGCTCAATATCCAGGAATTGCAGACCCTTAAGCACCATAATCTGGATGTGGCCGTCATCGTGATGAATAACGGCAGTTACGGCATCATCAAGCAGTTTCAGGACAGCTATCTCGGCAGCCGTTACAGCGCCTCGCGGGACGGCTATAGCGTGCCCGACCTGAGCCGGGTGGCGGAAGCTTACGGGCTGCGCCACATCCGCATCGAGCGCCTCGAGCAGCTCACGGCGGACCTTTTTGTCGGCGGACCGATCGTCATCGACGTGGCCCTGAGCGAGCACACCCTGATCGAGCCGAAACTCGAAATGGGGCGCCCCATCAACGATCAGTTCCCCTATCTCAGCGACGCGGAATATGCCGCAGGCAATCGTTTCGTCGATTACCCCCGGCCAGAGTCCTTCAGCAAACTTATCTCATGATCGCCATTCTCGGGGCCACGGGATATATCGGCCGCAGTCTGGCGCGGGACATGGCGGCCGGCGACGAAACGGCTCTGGCTTTGTTTGCGCGTGACCCGGCCGCGCTCGCCCATGAGACCTGGCCGACGCATGTAAGCCTCCGCCGGCTGGCCGATTTCCACGCCGGCGATTTTAGCCTCGTCATCAACGCCATCGGCGCCGGCGATCCCGGCCGGGTCGCGAGCATGGGCGCCGAAATCCTGGACGTGACGCAGGCCTTTGACGAACGGGTCCTGTCGACCCTGGGACCGGGCACCCGTTACGTATTTCTGTCGAGTGGGGCTGCCCACACTCTTCCGGACGGGGCCGCCACGGCCGGCCCCCTGCCGCCCTACACGGTAAGCAAGCTTCAGGCCGAGGCCCGCCACCGCGCAATGGCCGACCGGGCGATTCTGGACCTCCGCATCTTCGGCTATGCGGATAGGTGCATTTCCCAGACGGGCAGTTTCTTTCTGGCGGAACTTGCCCGCAGCGTCGCGACCGGCCAGCCTTTCGTGACCAACCGGGCGGACATGGTCCGCGATTATGCCGGTGCCCGCGAGCTGGGCGCCCTGATCCGCTGCTGGTGGGCGTCGCCGGGTGCGAACCAGGCCCTCGATCTCTACACCCGGGCGCCGCTAAGCAAGATCGACCTTCTCAGCATCGTCGCCCCACGCTACGGGCTCGAGATCGCCTATACGACGAGCTTGACGGACAGCCCGACGGGGGCAAAACCGGTCTATGCGCCGACGTCCCGCGCCGCGGCAACGCTCGGCTACCTTCCGCACCGCGATTCAACGGCTATCGTGCTCGACACGCTCGACGCGATCGCGGCCGCAAAGGCCTAGACCTCTCTATGGAGGCGATCGGCGAACCGCGCCTTTGCTTTTTCGGAGGCCGGCCGGCGGCGCAGGCTCTTCCTCAAAATTGATCCGTTCGCGCTCGAAGACGACGGGCTTCTCCCGGACCTGACCGTAAATCGCGAGGACATACTCGCCGACCAAACCCATGAAAAACAGCTGGACGCCGCCAAAGAAGAACATGGCGACGATCAGCGTCATAATCCCGGGCGGCGCTAGCTCGTGATAAAAGATTAGGCTCGAAACAAAATTCGCGACTGCGTAGAACACGCTGAGAAACGCCAGAAGAAATCCCATGTAAAGGCCGAGCCGCAGCGGCGCCGTCGTGAACGACACGAGCCCGTTGATGCCTTGGTCGATCAGCGCGGTGATCCGGTTTTTCGAAAGCCCCCGCTTGCGCGCCCCCCACGTGTAGGGAACGCCGACGGCGCGGCCACCGCATTCGAACGTCATCATGCGAAGGAAGGGATATCCGTCCCGCACCTGCGCCATCGCGTTCACGACACGCCGGTCGACGAGTTGGAAATCGCCGACCCCGGGCGGCACGACGACTTCGGCAAAGCGCGTCAGCACATGATAATAGACGTTGCGCACTTGGCGCATCAGCCAGCCTTCTTCGCGCGTCGCCCGTATGCCGTAAACGATCTCGTAGCCCTCCTCCCAAAGCTTGACGAATTGCGGCAACAATTCCGGCGGGTCCTGGAGATCAGCGGGAAGAAATAACAAGACGGCGTCGCCGGTGGCGGCCATGACGCCGTTGTATGTATTCTTCATAGGACCGAAGTTACGCGCGTTGACGATGACCTTGACGCATGGGTCGGCGGCGGCGAGCTCGCGCAGAATGGTGAGGGTCGTGTCGGTCGATGCATTATCGCAGAAAATATGCTCGCGCTTATAGCCGCTGAGCTCTTTGTCGAAGATCTGCCGGACCGCGTTGCAGCACTCGCGGATATTCAATTCCTCGTTATAGCAAGGCGTGACGATACTAATGGTCTTCACGAAGCCCTCTTCATAAATACGTACCGGCTTATCCAGAACGATAACGGCACGCAGACCGACAACACGAGGAGCTGCCCGAGAAGCGGATGCACGCCTTGATTAATCAGCACGTCGAGCGCGACGACATTCACGACACAGATCCCAGCGTAGCCAAGCACAAACGGAACAAAGGCCAGGATCCCGCGATACGTAAATACTAAGCGCCCGGTCGAAAAGTAATTGAACACGACCCCGATGACGGTTGCGACGACGACCGCCAGGACATGCCGACCCGTCAACAAATATATGGCACCGAACAGCGCATATCCGAAAGCGGTGTTAATGCCGCCGACCAACAGAAACTTCAAAAACCGTGGCAAGCCATTGAAATAACTAATAAATGATATTGGCAAAAGTACCCGCTGATCGTTGGCGCGCTTGAAATCGAACTCTAACAAAGCGTATCAGGCTCGCGCTCCCCAAACAAAGCTTTCGAGCGCTGGCTGCTGGAACCTCGACCCATTGCAGCCAATGCTTGCAAGCCCGTTGATCCGGGCTATCCTCGTGAAAGATTGGTCGAATGATTCGGGAACAATAATCAGATGAGCCTTGAAAATTCGTCTTTACGCCAGCCAAATCCTGAAAATATGCAACTGCTGGAAGCGGCCGAGGCCGCCGAACGGCATTTTTTTTCAGAGCGTATCATCAAGAATGA
>Ga0265314_10002336_pt1 | contig 19598 bp, 2 predicted proteins | sample 4126metaG_FD_203106 | JGI IMG/M metagenome (GOLD analysis project Ga0265314, IMG submission 203106) | Rhizosphere microbial communities from Carex aquatilis grown in University of Washington, Seatle, WA, United States - 4-1-26 metaG | ecosystem: Host-associated > Plants > Roots > Rhizosphere >... | reverse complement strand
CCTGAATGGCTGTCGGTATCTGATCCACGATCGCGCCAGCCTGTTCAGCCAGGAATTCGGGGCGATCCTTGAGGCTGGGGGAATCGAATCGGTTCGGCTGCCTGCGCATTCGCCCAATTTGAATGCCGTCGCGGAACGCTTTGTCAGAAGCATCAAGGACTCTTGCTTGGACCGAATGGTTCTGATCGGTGAGTCAAGCCTCCACCGGGCCACTTCACAGTTCGCTCTTCACTACCACGCCGAACGGAACCACCAAGGGTTAACAAACAAGATCATCCACCCCGAGTTCGTCCCATTTCCGGCCACGGACGCTGTCAATTGCCGCCAGCGTTTGGGCGGCCTGCTCCGCTACTATTACCGAGATGCGGCGTGAAATCACCAACGCGCGAATTCCCGGACAGTACGGGCTGCCGCCCTCTGGACCGCCCTCTGCCGTGGGCCAGGCCCGACCTGCGCCTCTTCTTGGCTCTTTGGCCCCAGGAGGCGGCCCCCAAGAGTCACACAGGTAAACTACTTATTGAAAAAGCCCGCAAAAAGGGGCCGCCCGAAGAAAAACTCCAACAGCTAATCCAAGGCTACCCCCTCCTGCCCCGGCAAACCCGGTAAATCAAGCCCGGTGCGCACCGCGGCCAATCCGAAAAATCCCTAATTCGGAACCGCCGCGACCTCGCGTCAGGCCGCACAAACCCGAAGAAAAGTTGTCAGCAACTGTCAGCAAAACCGGTAGAGCCGGCATCACCGGCTCAGGTGACGTATGGAGTGGGTGTGACTCCGCGAGAACCGGGGATTTACATCGGTTGCTCGTGATGCCGTGGGTTTTCGAACGATCCAGGTGGTGAGAAGTGTGCGGGGCCTCGGGTCTCACGCGTGGCCATTCCGTGCCGAGCGACGTATTCAAGAACTGGGACCCTAAACCACCCTACCTGGGGGCGTGAACGTGGTCTTTGCGGACAACCATGTGGAGCTCGTGAGAATGGAGAATCTCTGGAGCCTTAACTGGAACAAGAACTGGGTCACACCTGCCGAGAGGCCGCGGCGGTAGGTTAGTGCAGAATAACGCAGGATAAGCGGCTAGGCCTGTGAAGGCGCTCACCCCGCATGATCACTGCGAAACCCGGGCGCGGTAGAACTGGACCGACGGTTTGGTGCCGAAACCAACCTTGATTGTCTGTGTCCAGGTTGGGCCGAGCACGTTGGTCAGAGGTGCCCAATGGGACAGGTCGGGAGAGGATTCGATTTCGTACTCCATCCCCTTCTGGCCTGATAGGGTGAAGAGGAGGTTTTGCGGGGGCACGACCTGGAGCATCAAGGCTGGCGCGGGGTTCGGGAGCACGGTGGTTACCAATGGGGGGTCCAGGATGGCGGTAGCAAGCTCTGGATAGCTGGAATTAAATCGGAGGCTTGCGGTGTTAGTAAAGATCCCAGATTGCAGCGGTGCCGCGGAAATGCTCAATGTTACGAGTTCATTCGTCTCTACGAGGCCAAGGAAGAAGACAACTTGTCCATTCGCCACGTGGTTGGTCCAGCTGCCGTGGTCGGAAGTTGCTGAAATGAACTGAAATCCGTCGGGCAACTGGTTGGTCAGCGTCACTCCGGTAGGTGGGCATTCTCCGCCGAAGGAAGGGTATAGAGTGTAGTTTACCGTCTGCCCCGCTTCAACAACGTCGTTCGACTGCACGCCAGCTAGGGCGCCCTTTGTATCCGAGCACAGCGAACATCCTTTAAGCCAGCAAACCGCGTTCTGAAAGAGAATGTGAAGCGCATCGGCCGAGCTGGGCGAGTCAGGCGGCAGAATTCGCACGTTCTGCAGCCATAAACGAGTACCCTGGTCGGGCAGCGCCAGACCCGGAGAAGCGGCTAACACACTGGCGCCGACGGTGGTTCCGAAAACCTCGGCATTCTGATCAAAGTCCGTGGCCAAATCAACGCGAGGGGGGTAGGAGAAGCTATCGACGACCCCGTAGGTCCCCGCCAAGATCGGATTGCTGTGCTCTTCCGGGTTTGTGATAGCCACGGCTCCGTCTCCACCTGTTCCCGTGGCGATGCTCAATTGCGTCAGATTGGTCCACTCGTTTTGTTGAGGCAGCGGCAGGAGTGGGAGGCAGGACGCCAGATGTTCTCCCGCCAAATACAAAGGCATGCCATTGTTGTGCAATTGGCTCAACACGTCCACAGTGTTTGCTGCCAGGCCGTTGGTTAGCAGGCCGAGGTCGTCCCAGACGACCACTTTGAAGCCCTGCAGTTGGCTAACACTCAAGCCCGGTTGGTTGAACACCTGCGACCCGAGGCCCATTTGGTACAGGTAGGTTTGCAGTGCGTCGATCTCGGGATCGGCCTTGGGCCGAACGATGGCAATGTCGGCGCATTCATCCGCAATGGTGACGTTGATTTCTGGGGATTCGGCGCTGCGGCCCAGACTATCGGTGGCCCGCGCTCGCAGCACATAGCTCCCCACCTGTGGTGATTGCCAATTCCATCGGTAAGGGTCGGAGGCGGTGGTCCCGAGGGTGGTGTTTCCTACTAAGAACTGGACTTCCACACGACCCGAAGAATTGCTAACTACCGCTTGGACGGGGATCTGGAGATCGACGCCCAGACAATACGAGGAGAAATTGGCTGGGGTAGTGATCCATACTGTCAATGCGGCCGATGACAGGTTCGTCACCGTGATGGTTAAATTCTGTGGGGCACTGGCGTCGTGACCTCCATTGGCCGTGCCGCCGTCGTCTTTCAACACGACGGTCACATTGGCCACGCCGTTGCTATTGGCCGCCGGCGTGAACGTCAGCGTCCCGTTGGTGGCCAACGCAGGCTGGACTGAGAACAAGCCCGGGTTGTCCGGCGTTAGCATGAACGTGAGCTTCTGGCCCGCTTCGTTAGGCGGCCCAGGGCTGATGGCCGTCGCCCAGTTTACGTTGGTCTGCGGCCCGGCGTCTTCGTTCACAGTGATATCCGGCCCTTTGGTGAAGCTGGGCGCATGATTGACCAACTGCACGGTAATCCGGAACGTCTGGGGTGAACTCGCGTTGGTGCCGCCATTGGCCGTGCCGCCATCGTCCTTCAACACGACGGTCACATTGGCCACGCCGTTGCTATTGGCCGCCGGCGTGAACGTCAGCGTCCCGTTGGTGGCCAACGCAGGCTGAACCGAGAACAAGCCCGGGTTGTCCGGCGTTAGGGTGAACGTGAGCTTCTGGTCCGCTTCGTTAGGCGGCCCGGGGCTGACGGCCGTCGCCCAGTTTACGTTGGTCTGCGGCCCGGCGCTCTCGTTCACGATGATATCCGGCCCTTTCTTGAAGGATGGGGGATCGTTGACCGGGCGCACAACAATGCTGAATGTCCCGCCCGCGCTCATTCCGTCGGCGTCGGTCGCGGTGACCGTGATCGCCGTCTCACCGAACTGGTCTGGAGCTGGGCGAATCGTAAGTGTGCGGTTGGTACCCGTTCCATCGATACTGATGTTGGTGGCGGACAACAATGCATTGTTGCTCGAAATGACGTTGATGGTCAGAGCGTCAGCCGGCGTCTCCTGGTCGAAGACACTAAACTGCAGACCGGCCAGCGTGGAGTCTTCGTCGATCGCCTGGTCGCCAGGCAAAACAACTACGGGGGGGTGCCGAAGAGAGTTCACTGTCAAAGCCGCGGCCTGGCTATTGGTAGCCCCCACACAACTCGAAATAACGACATCATAGCTCCCTGCATGTGCTGGGGTTACGTTTGTAAGGGTCAGGCTCTCATTGGTGGCTCCGGAGAGATTCGTAAGGTCGAATCGCCACTGGTAGGACAAGGGCGGCGTACTCAAAGCTGTGACACTGAACACCGCAGTGCCTCCCGCGGTCACAACCTGGTTCGTTGGCTGTGAAACCAACAAAGGTGGTTCGTCTGAGATGACCCGCACTAGCACGTTGTCCAATCCCCAACTCTCATTGCCCAAGCCCTCCAAGCCGACAGCCGAGAAGGCCAATTTGAGAGACGAGTCGGTATGTGCCAGAACATTGGTCAATTTGTAAACGGAGTCACTTGGCACCCCAGCGACCAAATACCCGAGAGTGTTTGTTTCGGAGGCTTGAGTTTCCGCCTGCCAATCACCTCCCGGATAAGCATCAGGAAAGGCCTGCCTCCCACTGGTGGCGAAAGTGGTTTGCAGCAGGGTTGGACCACCCTCGACCTGCAGACTCCAGATATCGGGGCCGGCAGTGGTGCTATTCCCGTCCCATGACTGGATAACAAGCAGGTCAAAGGAGAGCACAACGATGCCGTGAGGCGGGAGATGGTCGAGGCCGAGTGTAACCGGACCGTTTCCGAACCGTCCGAGAAAACCGCGCGCGCCATTGGGGGTAAAGGAAGTGGATTGGCTTGACCATTCCATACCCACGGCCCCCTGGAAGGTGTTTCGGTATACCTCGACAGCACAGTCCAATGGCGGGGGCAAGACGGTCACCCGCACGGGACTGGAAAGGGCGGTGGCCTGATTGGTGTCGGTCGCCGTGGCGTTAAGCTCATAAACGCCAGGCTGGACGTCGGTCCAGGTCATCTTGTATGGAGCGGTCAGCGCGCTTCCAAGTCTGACCTTTCGGTTGAAGAACTCAACGCTGGCGACATTACCATCGGGATCGACAGCACTCGCGACCAGACCGAGGTCGAGGGGCGCGACAAAAACCGACCCGTTGGCTGGGACTAGGAGCTGGACCTGCGGGCCTTGGTTCGTCCGGTAGTCGTTGAGAACGGTGCACATGCCCTGGCTCCGGGCAAGTGTGGCGCCGCGCGGGTTGCTCAGATTGACGTAAAACTCTTCGGTGGTCTCATCGACGGTGTTCCCCTTCACTACCACATTGATCGGTAGGTTGGTGGCGCCTGGAGGAAATGGGAGGGTGCCCGAGGTTTTTTCGTAGTCGCCGCCATCGTTCGCGGTGCCGTTCTGAGTGATATAATCCACGGAAACGATCTGGTCGCTAGCGGAGCTCAACACCACGTGGAAGGAGGCTGTCACCACACCCACTCCTGCATTGACGGCAACGTCATCGATTCTGATTTCCGGGGGATCGTTGTCGATGATGGTGCCGACGCCCGGCGGGCCCACATCACGGGCGTTAACAGGATTGCTCAAACGAACGTAGAAGGTCCTGTTAGGTTGATCGATCGTATTGCCGAGAACTTGGATCACCACCGGGGGCAAGTTGGTTTGACCAGGGGCAAAACTCAAAGTGCCGGCAGCTCGCCGAAAGTCAAGATCCCCAACAGCCGTCCCATCCTGAGTGGTAAAATCGACGGTTACGGTCTCGGCAGCCGGCCCGGAGAGTGTAACGTAGAAGTTAGCGTTGACTGGCACGGACGAAGAGTCGCCTTCCGTTACGGTGGCGTTGCTGATTTGCACCACGATGTTATCGTCGTTCCGGATTGTGCCCACTGCCTGCGCACGGGCGAGCGTGGAGTTTGCCGAGTTGTTGCTGAGGTTCACCAGGAAGGTCTCGTCCGGCTCGTTGACGGTATCGCCGTTGACCAGGACGTTAACCGTCTGGCTCGTTTCGCCAGGCTGAAAGATCAACGTGCCTGAGGCCGATCGGTAATCGCTGGCCGCAGTCGCAGTTCCGTCCGCGGTCGCGTAATCAACAGTGGTGATTTCACTACTAGGATGGGAGAGATGCACCCGGAAGATGTTCGTCGTGGTGCCGTGATTTCCTTCCAAGCTAGCTACATCATCGATCGTGATCGCTGGTGGGGAGTCGTCGTTTTGGATCGTACACGCGGCTTGGCTGCGTGCCAGGGTGGCGTTGGTGGGATTACTAAGATTCACGTAGAAAATCTCATCGGGTTCGAAGATGGTGTCCCCTTGGATCGTCACCAGGATGGATCGGTTGGTCTGACCCGGCGCAAAAACGGCCAACCCGCTGGCTGGGAAATAGTCAGCCGGTGCCTTTGCTGAGCCATCCGAAGTCGCATAGTGGACGCTCACCGGGTAGGCACTAGGAGCAGACAGGGTTAGGGAGAAGGACGCGGCGTTTTGGCCAAGGTCCCCCTCAGCGACCGGGGTATCCTTGATTGAAATAGTTGGGGGCGGGTCGTCGTCGAGAATGGTCGCAACCCCTTGTGGATCGTCGATGATAGCCCCCACAGCGTTACTGAGCTTAAGGGCGAACATCTCGTTCGTTTCCTCGATTAGGTCTCCGATGATCTGAACGTTCACGGTTTTATTAGTCTCGCCTGGCTGGAAAGTTAGCGTGCCATTGGCAGGTATATAGTCAACAAAGCGAGTAGCGACCAGCAGGGCGTTGGTGGAATCAATGTCCGAGGTGGCGAAATCAACCTTAACAAGCTGTGAACTCGGTTGCCCAAGGCTTATGGCAAACACAGCGCTCGTTCTAGCCGGCGGATTGCCTTCAGTGACAAACGGGTCGTTGATCGTGAGATGAGGTTTGTCATCATCGATGATGGTGCCGCGTGCAGAAGGAACAGCGATCCTGGCATTGAGCGGGTTGGCAAGGTTCACCAGGAAAGTTTCATTAGGTTCGGACAGTGTATCTCCTCTTACCAAGACGATCACAGGCTTGTTGGTCTCACCCGGGAGGAAGGTGAGCGTACCGCTTGTCGCAAAGTAATCGACCCCCGCGGTAGCCGTTTCGTCCGCGGTCGAATAATCCACCGAGATGGTGTTTGTTCCCACCGACGATAGCGTCACGGCGAACACCGCGTTGGTTGTGCCCCCATCCCCCTCGAACACCGAAGTCCCCTGAATGGAGATGTCAGGAGGATCGTTGTCGACAATGGTTGCTTGTCCGAACCCGTCTCCGAGCCCAAAACCTGGGCCGCCACCGAGACTAAGGCCAAATGAGCGGTTCGGTTCGTCGATCATGTCACAAGCGATGACAACAGATATTGTCTTGCTCGTCTCGCCGGGAAGAAACACGAGCATGTTGGTTAGGCCAACATAATCTTTTCCTGCGATTGCGCTGCCGTCAACGGTCTGGAAGGGTATGGTGAGAGTGAAACTGCTCGGATTGGAGAGCCGAACCGTGAAGATTGCCGTTGTAGTTCCTTGGTCACATTCGTTTACGCTCAGATCGTCAACGTAGGCGGTGGGCTGTGGGTCGTCATCGATAATCGTGCCGACCCCTTGGCTCCGCAGGAGTTTGGCGTTGACGGCGTTCGACAAATTGACAAGGAAGGCCTCATCGTTTTCATCCACGTTGTCGCCGTACACCAGGACACGAATGATCTGACTCGTGCTCCCGGGAGGAAAGACCACCGTGCCGTTAGTCGCCAAATAGTCGATTCCCGCAGGCGGCAGGCCGTTGGTGGTGGCGGTTCCGTCGGCGGTTACGTAATCGACGCGCACCTCCTGCGCGCTGGGGGAGGAGAGACTCACTTGGAAAAGGGCGGGCGTTGTTCCGGATAAGCCCTCCGTCACCTGGGTGTCGTTTATCGAAATCTCGGGCGGATCGTCGTCCAGAATCGTGCCGACGGCGGAAGCGGCCGCAATGCGAGCATTGCCGGGATTGCTCAAGTTGAGATAGAGCGTCTCATCTGGTTCGTCCCTCTGATCGCCAATGACCTGAACCGTCACCAGTTGTTTGGTTGTGCCGGGGGGGAAGCTCAGGCTTCCGTTCGTGGACAGGTAGTCTGAACCGGCACGAGCGGTGCCGTCTTGTGTAGAATAGCTCACCGTAACCGTCTGAGCCGAGACAGTTGAAAGCGTCACTGCAAAAGAAAGATTAGTCGTACCCGAGTCGCCCTCCACCACATTGGAATCGTTGACAAAAATAGCAACGCCGTCGTCATCGTTGATGGTTCCCAACCCTTGCGAATCGGCCACATCAGCATGTCCAGACACGGATATCAGATTGACGAAGAAGGTTTCGTTGTCTTCCGGGATGTTGTCACCGATGATCGTCACTGCGATGGTTTTGTTTGTCTCTCCCGCGCTGAACGTAAGCAGACCAGAGGAAGGAATGTAATCTGAATTTGCCCGAGCGCTGCCGTCGGCTGTGGCATAATGGATGACGATGGTTTCGCTGCTTGGATTGGAGAGGCTGACATGGAAAATGGCCTCGTTTGCGTCGCCGGGGTTACCTTCAGTCGCCTTGGCGTCGTCGATGCTTACAATTGGCGTTGGATCGTCGTTGACAATCGTGCACCGCAGTTGATTGGTGCTGAGGGTGGCGTTGATGGGGCTGCCGAAGACGACAAAGAACGTTTCGTCATTTTCGTAGATTCGGTCACCAACAATGGTCACCGGGATTACGGCATTTGTCGCTCCCGGTGTGAAGGTTAACACGCCAGGGTTAGCAAAATAATCCACGCCGCTTGTGGCGCTGCCGTTTATGATGGAGTAAGGGACGGTTACGGTTTGGTAGGTGGGATTCGACAAGGTGATTGTGAGGGCTACCCCCAAGGGCCCGGCGTCACCTTCGCTCAACGTCTGGTCTCGGACCACGACGACCGGAGTACCGTCGTCATCGATAATGGTCCCTCGCGCCTGAGCGTTCCGCAGAAGAGCGTTGAGGGGGTTACTCAACTGAACGATGAAAGTCTCCGGCAGCTCAATCTCGGTGTCGCCTCGGACAGGGATGGCGATGACGCCGTTGGTTTGGCCCGGCGCGAAAGTGAAGGTGCCATCGGTCTTCACGAAATCGACGTCCGCTGTTGCAGTGCCCTCGATGGTGGTGTAGGCGACGCTCACGGGCAGCGCACTGGGCAGACTTAGGGTGACTCGAAACTGCATATTGGTTGTCCCGGTGTTGCCTTCTATGACCGCGGCGGGGTCAATGGCTATGGCCGTCTGATCGTTATCGAGGATCGTCGCGGTTGCATAGGTGTCGGAGAGGTTGGCGTTGACTGGGTTACTCAGGAGCAACTGGAACGTTTCACTAGCCTCCACGAGGCGATCTCCGATGACCTCAACGCTGACCGAGGCAGTCGTCTGCCCTGCGGGGAAGGTTAGGCTGCCGGAGATCGGCTGATAATCTTTGCCGCCGTTGGCTGTCCCGTCCAACGTGGTGTAATCCACTGTGACGTCGCGCACATTCGGCGCTGAGAGAGTGAGCACGAACACCGCAGTTGTGCTGTTTGTATCGGCCTCAAGGACGGTCGTGTCGGCGATGTTGATGTTGATGGGCGGCTGTCCGGGAGTCAGCAGGCTCTTGACTACCACCGTGAACGAGCCGACTGAACTGTCGGTGGTATGGCCTCCTCCGTTTTGAAGCCCCAAACGATTCAAGAGCAGAGACCGACCTGGGTCCAACCTGGCGCTGGAACGGCCCGCAAGATGAGTGAAGTTCGGGCCGTCGTAGACCTCGAGAGTGAACTGGCGTTCGTCCCCGCTGTAGCTTCCAAAAGCGAGGTAGTCCGAGTAGGGGCTGAGAGCGATCTCGGAACCTTCCCTCTTGGCAGGAGGTACGCCGGACGGCGGGTCGCCCCCATCGTCCACGCTTGCTCTTGCCACAATGTTGCCATCAGTGGTCGCGAGTTCCAAGGTCAGGCCGTCGCCTGCTTGGTCAACGTGCTGGGCTGTCACCAATCCGAAAAAGGCCGTTGGCAGGGCATTCGTGTCCACTGCCTGCACTTGGAAGATTACGGAGAACGAGACGTCATTTGTCTCCGTGACCGGAGCGAATGGGGTGGATAGGTAGTAAGCCGCATCGGCGTCCACATCAAGCACGGCTCGGAGGCTCTTGCCTAGCGCGTCATAGACGAACGACGACTCAGTGTTCGATGTCTGCTGGATAAAACGTCCGCCGAGCACCGGGTCGGTAGTAAAAGTCTCGGCGACATCAGGTCCGGAGGAGGGGAAAGCAGAAACCGCGGTCACGATCAGCCAAAGGAGGAAGAGAGGTTTTTGCCATTTGGGAAGCCATCGAAGCAACCCGCAACTCGGTCCAAGGGAGCGTGAAGGCCGATGCCCTCGAAAAATCCGTAGGGCAAACACAGGGGATCTCTCACCAAGGGGATTCCGCCATCGTGACTTCTTGGAGTTACGTATCAAAGGAGATGCTCGTTTCTTGCGCTGGGGGCTTCAAGCATGAGTATGCGCTAGGGGGGGCTAATGGAGACGGTCCGGAAGAACTCCCTCGAGCTGCCGCTGCCCATGGAGACGAGGACGTCAAAGACGGATGACGGGGCGGTGTTGGTACTCAACGGAGTCCACGAAGAAAGGTCGAGCGAAGTCTGGAGGATGTACCGTTGATTGGCGGTCCCAGTGAGGGTCAGTCGAAGCCGCCCGTCGTGATTGTCGGCGAATGAAGAGAACCGAAGCGCCTGCGGTTGCTGCTGCTGTGGCTGCCCGACCAAGCGCACGAGGTAAGAACGGGTCAAGCCATCCCATTGTGTGAAAGCGCCACCCGCCAGCACTCCGCCATCGGCCTGCAAGGCCAAACAATTGACTTGATCACTTCCACCAGCACCAACGTCGAACGAACCATCCAGCGAACCGTCGCTCAAAAGGCGTGCGACGCGGTTCCGGCTCTGGCTTCCTACGGAAGTGAATGTCCCGCCCAATATCAGGCTGCCGGCTGGTTGCAGAAGGAGGGAGAAAACCCGCTGGTCGAGCCCAACGGAGAATGAAGGGTCAAGTAAACCGTCATTGCCAAGCCGAGCAACGTAAGCGGGTGGCTGGCCATTGACACTGGTAAACTCCCCGCCGATAACAACGCGGCCGTCGGGCTGCACGACGAGGGCTCGTACCAAGCCGTTGGGGCCGCCGCCGGGATCAAAGCCAGTGTCCAATGTCCCGTCGCTGTTGAGCCGCGCGACCCGGGTGCGGGCAACGCCGCCGATGGCCGCAAAGTTGCCGCCCAACACCAGTTTACCCTCAGCAGCAGTGGACATCGCGTTTACGTCACCATCCGCCGAAGGCTGAAAGCTAGGGTCCAGACTTCCATCTGCAAAGAGGCTGGCCAATCGACCAACGTTTTGTCCCCTGTATTGAGTGAATCGGCCGCCAATCAACAGGCCCCCCGAGCCCGACGGGACAATCGCAAGCACTACCGCGTTGGGGCCAATCCCCGGGTCGAACCCGTAGTCGAGTGTCCCATCGGAATTCAAGCGAGCGACATACATCCGCACCGCGCCATTGACCTGGGTAAAATCGCCGCCGACCAAAACCTTCCCGTCGGGCAGCGGCACAATGGTCTCCGCCGTGTCGTTAAGCCACGTGGAAGGGTTCCAGGCGGGGTCCAACCTACCATCTGAGTTGAGACGTACGATATTCCAGCGCCCGGCGCCATCGACACTCGAAAACCTTCCGGAGGCAACGATCCTGCCGTCCGACTGCACGCCCACGCAATTCACGTAGGAACCGACGAGAGTCGGGTTGAACGCGACATCCAGCCGGCCAGGCGTGCGGAATGAGTCGTCGTTGAGGATGACCAACGTCGCGTTGCGGAGGCTGCCCAGTACGGCGCCACCAGTTGGGTCGCGGAGGGTTAAGCTTACCGTCTGATCATCCTCAACAATCGTGTCGTTTCGGATCGAGACTGTGAAGTTCTTGAGAGCTTCTCCGGCGGCGAAATTCAGGGTGCCAATCGCGGGCGAGTAATCGCCAAGATCCGCGGTGCCGTTGCTGGTCGCATAGCTAACACCCACAGCGCTACTGGTGCTGCCATTGCGCCGCACAGTGACAGTCGCGAGGCCGGCTGCCTCGGTCACTCGGAAGACTGAGGAAGTAAACTCAAGTTCGCCGCCAGCCGAAGCGTTAAAGCCCTGAACGCGCGCCAAACACGAACGCGTCAAGCCGTTAAAGTGATCGAACAAGCCACCGACCAGAATATTGCCGTCCGATTGAAGGGCCAGGGCGTACACGTAAGTTTGCCCGACGGTGTTGGGTGCTCCGGTACCCACGTTGAACGCCGGATCGATCGTTCCGTCACTCAGGAGCCGAACTATGCGATTAAAGATCTGACCGCTAACGGTGCCGAAGTCACCTCCGACAACGATCTTGCCATCCGGTTGCACCAGGACGGAGCGCACCACGCCATCAGGAAGCGGTGCAAAAGTAGTGTCGGGCGTGCCATCCGAATTCAACCGGTCGAGACGGGGAATGCCCGTGGAGTGAATAGACGTGAACGAACCACCCACTATTACCTTCCCGTCGGTTTGGAGGCCGAGGCAAAGGATACTGTTGTCGGCACCCAAGCCTGGGTCGAAGCTATAGTCCAAGGCCCCGTCCTGGGCGACTCGAGCCACCCTAGCCCGGCCAATTCCATCGACCGACAGGAAATCCCCGCCCAGAAGAATCTTGCCGTCCGACTGCACAATGAGGCAGTGAACTGGGCCGTTAGCCGTTGCGGAAAAACCGGGGTTCAACTCGCCATCGGCATAGAGAGCCGCAACGTACGGAGCCGGGCTGCTGCTGCATTGGGTGAAAGCTCCACCAATCAGAACATCTCCCGTGCCAGCGACTGCCACTGCGTAAACTGGGCCGTTCGGTCCGACGCCAGGATTGAAGTTGTCGTCCAGCGTCCCGTCGTCATTCAACCGCGCTATGAAGTTACGGGTGACGCCGTTGACCTGAGTGAAGGTTCCACCCAAGAGAATCCTGCCATCGGTTTGGATCGCGACTGCCAAAGGAGCGCTGTTCAACCAGGCGGACGGATTAAAGGTCGGATCAACGGAGCCATCCTTGTTGAGCCTGACAACTCGCAGCCGCGATTCACCCCCAACGCCAAGGAATTCGCCGACCGCAATGGCCTTGCCATCGGGTTGGACCGCAATGGCGTAGATCGAACTCCAAGCTACCGGCGCGTAGCCCACATCAAGTCCGCCCGCAAAGTTGAAGGTATCGTCGTTGACAATCACGAGGGTTGCGGTGCGCAGGCTCCCCAGCACAGCTCCACCGGTTGGATTGCGAAGCGTGAGGTTAACCGTCTCGTTGTCTTCGACCTGGGTGTCATTGCGAATTTGCACGACGAAGCTCTGTTGCGCCTGCCCCGCGGCGAAGGTGAGCGTCGCGGAGGTGTTGACATAGTCACTGGAGGTGGCTGTTCCCGGGCTCGTGGCGTAATCCACAGTGACCGGGCTGCTGGTGTTCCCAGTTCGCCGCACTTGAATGGTGGCTGTTCCCGCGCTTTCCTTAACCGAGATCGCGGAAACCGCGAACTCAAGCACACCTCCACTGGCTGGCGCGGAACCCAGAAGCCGAGCGATCGAGTTCCGCGTCAGACCATTGAAGTGGTCAAACGCCCCGCCTGCCAGGATGCTGCCGTCAAGCTGTAGCGCTAAGGAATAGACCGAGCTTTGTTGCCCATTGGCATAACTAGCCCCGGTCCCTGGGTCGAATGCGGGATCCACCGAACCATCACTGAGCAACCGAGTTATGCGACCGAAGACCTGGCCGTTAACACTCGCAAAGTCACCCCCTGCCACAATCTTGCTGTCCGTTTGCAGGGCGACCGCCCTGACCATGCCATCGGGGGAAGGATTGTAATCGAGGTCCGGGGTCCCATCGATTGCCAGCCTTGCCAGGTAACGGATGGCAGCGCCGTTGATGACGTTAAAGAGACCGCCAATCAGAGTTTGGCCATCCGGTTGAGCTGCGATGCAGTAAACTCCGCCGTTCGGACCCGAGCCAGGATTGAAACCCGAATCCAGGCTTCCGTCCTCATTGAGCCGGGCGACGTAGTTACGAGGCACGTTATCGATGACCGTGAAATCACCACCAACCAGCAGCCGATGATCCGGCAGCACAGCGATGGCTCGAACCTCAGCGTTTGCTGCGCCTGAATAACCGGTGTCAAGGCCGCCGTCGCTAAACACTCGGGCGAGGTAAAGGGAAGCTTGTCCACCGTACTGAGTGAACGCGCCACCGATAACAATGCCCCCGTTAGGGAGCACCGCGATCGAATCGACACGACCGTTGGGACCACTTCCAGGATCAAAAGTTTGGTCCAAGGTCCCATCAGCATTAAGGCGGGCAAGATAGTTCCGCGCCAGACCGTTGACCTGAGAAAAGCTCCCACCTAGGAGAATCTTGCCGTCTGGTTGCACGGCAACCGCTTGGGCGCTGCGGTCCAACCGCGCCGACGCAAGAAAGGCTGAATCCGCAGAACCGTCGGAATTCAACCTCCCTACTCGAAACCAAGCTGAGCCGCCGACGCCTACGAAATCACCGGCAATGATGGTTTTGCCGTCGGGCTGGAGAGCCAGGGCATAGATCGGTCCGCCTACTGCGCTGGAGAGCGCCACGTCCAGGCCTCCCGGATTGGAAAAAGTGTCGTCATTGCGAATTACCAGGATGGATCCGGCCAGGCTGCCCAACGCTGCTCCTCCAGTGGGGCTGCGAAGCGCGAGGTTGACCGTCTCGTCATCCTCCGGTTGGGGATCATTTCGGATCGCCACGCTGAAGGACTTGAGGGTCTCGCCAGGCGCGAAGCTGAGCGTGCCCGAGGTGGTGGAGTAATCCGACGAAGTCGCGGTACCGGGAGCGGTCGCATAATCCACCTGAACGGCGTTATTGGTGTTGCCGGTGCGCCGGACTTGGATGATGGCATTGCCGACGCTCTCACCTACCGTGAAGACTGGCTGGAGAAACTCTACCTCGCCCCCGATTGCAGCGCTGTTCCCCCGAAGACGAGCCAGCCCGGTTCTAGTCAGACCGTTCAACTGGCTGAACGTTCCTCCCACTAGTACGTTACCATCGGGCTGTAAAACGACAGCGTAAACTGAGGAGAGTGCTCCACTCCCAACGTCAAAAGCTGGATCGAGCGTGCCGTCGCTCATCACCCGCGCCACCCGGGTTCGGACTTGTCCATTGACGGTGGTAAAGTCCCCAGCGATGACCATCTTGCCATCGGGTTGCAATGCGACCGCATAAACTGCGTTATCAACCAAAGTGGCAAAACCAAGATCCTGAGTCCCATCGTTGTTAAGCCTTACCAGGTAACCGCGGCTCGTCCCATTGAAGGAGGCGAATGTTCCGCTCACAATCAGCTTGCCGTCGGCCTGCCGGACGAGACAAAAGACGCTGCCGTTTGGGCCGAAACCGGGGTCGAAGGTGTTGTCGATTTCACCATTCTTGGCGAGGCGGGCCACGTGGCTTCTGGCGAGCCCATCGGCCATCGTGAAATCTCCGCCGATCACGATTCGGCCATCGGACTGAACCAACAGCGTTCGGACCAATCCGTTGGCCGAACTAGTGAAGCTGGGGTCGAACCCACCATCACTGTAAAGCCTCGCCAAGTATGGGGCGCTCTGGCTGGAGATCTGAGTAAACGCTCCGCCTAAAAGGATCTCCCCAGTACTGTCCACGGCCAGTGCCCACACCGGACCGTTCGGGCCAGCCCCGGTATCAAACGCATCGTTCAATGTGCCGTCCGGATTCAAACAAGCGAGGTAGTTCCTGGCGATACCGTTGACCATGGTAAAGGCCCCTGCGAGGACAATCCTGCCGTCGGCCAGCACCAGAGCCGTATAGGAAGGACCGTTCAACCACGCCGAAGGATTGAAGGTTGGGTCCGTGCTCCCATCGCTCATGAGCCGGGCGAGACGCAGGCGGCCCTCGCCGTTGACCGCGCTGTAATCACCCACAATGATCATCTTGCCATCCGGTTGTATTACAACGTCAGAGAGGTAACCTGCGATAGAAGGCTGGAACGTCACATCCAGCCCGCCTGGGTTTGTAAAGGTGTCATCGTCACCAATGATCAGGGTCGCGGCTCGCAGGCCACCCAGCATGGCCCCGTTGCTTGGGCTGCTCAGGGTGAGGTTCACGGTTTCCGAGTCTTCCACCACGGAATCGTTGTGAATCGGAATCGTGAAACTCTTCGAGGTTTCCCCTGGACCAAAGCTTAACTGCCCAACTGCCGGGGTGAAGTCGCCGCTCGTTGCTGTACCGGGGCTAGTCGAATAGGAGACGTCAATAGGGCTGTCTGTATTGCCAGAGCGGTGCACGAATATGGTGGCCACGCCATCCCCTTCTCCAACCCGGAAGACCTGCTGTGGGAATTCGATCTCGCCACCGCTTGCCGCGCTCTGGCCCCGCAGACGCGCGATGTGCATGCGTGTGAGGCCATTGAAGTTGGTGAACGCTCCATAAACCAGGATGTTTCCATCCGGCTGGAGGGTGGCTGCACACCAGTCGTTGGCACCGGTTCCAAGGTCGAAGCTTGAATCCAGCGTTCCGTCATTGAGCAAGCGCGCCACACGACTACGGCTCTGGCCGTTGACGACGGTGAACATGCCAGCTAGGACGAGTTTGCCGTCGGGTTGGAAGGCTAACCTATAGGGAGTGTTGTCCAATGCAGGCGCGAAGGTCACGTCGGGTGTGCCGTCCGAGTTCAAGCGAGACAGGTAACGAATCCCGGTGGAACTTACGTTCTGAAACGGTCCTGCTATAACAATCTTTTCGTCCGGAGCAAAGGCTAAGGCCTGCACATAGTTGTCTGTTCCCAAACCAGGGTCGAATGAAGATTCCAGGCTGCCATCGCTAAGGAGGCGAGCTACATGGTTTCTTGTCGTGCCGTTTACCGCCGTAAAAGCTCCGCCGATCACGATCCTCCCATCGGGTTGGACAGCCATGGCATAAATGACGCCATTGACCGTTACGGCAAACCCTGGGTCCAATCCACCATCGCTGTAAATGCGGGCGATGGGGCCAGCATTGTTAGCGCCATATTTGGTAAAACCTCCACTGATCAATATACCGCCGTCTCCGAGGACCACAACGTCACTAACCCAATCGCTAGGGCCGTTTCCGGGATCGAAGCCTAGATCGAGACTGCCGTCGGTATTCAACCTGGCCAATCGATTTCGCGTCTGGCCATTAACCACCGTGAATAGCCCACTCAACAGGATTTTGCCATCGGGTTGGAGAACAACCCGGTAAGGCGCCGAGTCCACCCAAGCGGCGGGGTTGAAAGTCGAGTCAACACTGCCGTCCTTGTTCAACCGGGCAAGTCTGAGACGGCCAACAAGGCCACATCCACTAAAGTCCCCAACCGCTAAGATCTTGCCATCGGGCTGCACAGCAACCGAGTTTAGATACCCGTTAAAGCCGGCGGGGAAACCCGTGTCGAGGCCACCGCTGTTGGCGAAAGCGTCGTCGTTGATAATCTCCAGCAAGGCGATCTGCTGGCTGCCGAGAGCAGCCCCTCCCGTGGGATTGGCGAGGGTGAGGTTCACCGTTTCGTCGTCTTCCGGGTTGAGATCGTTCCGAATTGGAACCTGAAAGGTCTTGGATGTCTCATTGGGTCCAAAAGTCAGCCTCCCGCCCGTTGACGTGAAATCATCGACACTGGCGGTGCCGGGGCTCGAGGCGAACTCGACATCAACTTGGCTGCTGGTGTTTCCGGTGCGTCTGACTTGGATGGTCGCGGGGCCAGCGTTTTCTCTGACTTGGAAGATCGGCGAGCCGAACTCCAATTCGCCACCCAAGGCCGTGCTCAGCCCCTGCAGGTGGACAAGGAAGGAGCGGGACTCTCCGTTGAATTGGGCAAAATTGCCCCCAACCAGAATGCTACCGTCAGGTTCCAGCGTCACAACGGTCCAATCTGTGGCTCCAGTGCCGACGTCGAAGCTTGGGTCCAAGGACCCGTCGGTACGGAGTCGTGCAATCCGGCTGCGACTTTGACCGTTCACCGATGCAAAGTAGCCGCTGATCAGCATCCGACCGTCCGGCTGCAGAATCGCGCGGTAAACACGGTCATCGACACTCGGAGTGAACGAGAGGTCAGGGAGCCCGTCAGGTGTGAGCCGGCAGAGATAACGTTGGGCTAAGCCGTTCACAGAAAGAAACGCGCCCCCAATCACAATTTTGGCGTCGGCCTCAACGACAGCCGTATAGACTTCCTTGTCGGGCCCAGCGCCAGGGTCGAAGCTGACGTCAAGGCTGCCGTCTGCGTTGATCCGAGCCACGCGATTACGACCGACGCCGTTGACCTGCGAGAACTGGCCCGCAATGACAATTCTGCTATCCGGCTGCAGGGCGAAAGAATCCACCGGAGCGTCGGCCACCGTTGAGAAGGTTGGATCAGGCAGCCCGTCGGTTTGGAGCCGAACAATGTTGCCGACATTCAGTCCATCGAACGCGGTGAACTGCCCTGTCAACAGTAGGTCACCTGAAGAGAGAAGTCCCGCTGACCAGACATCACCGTTCGGCCCATCGCCGGGGTCGAAACTAGTGTCGAGGGTACCGTCGGGTTCAAGCCTGGCAACCCGGTTCCGCTGCGCCCCGTTGAAATGAGTAAATGATCCCGCCACCACAATCCCCCCGTCGCTCTGGAGGGCGATGGCGTAGACAAACGAGTCAGGCCCAGAACCGATGTTGAAACCTTCGTCCAATGAGCCATCCTGATTCAGCCTGGCGAGATGGTTCCAGTTCGTGCCGCCCGCGCTGGTAAACCCGCCGCCAATCAGGATCTTTCCGTCCGGTTGGACGACGGTCGGCTGCACCCAAGCGTTGAGTGCCAGCCCGGCACCCCAAGTTTCGTCTACGCTGCCTGGCTGGGCAGCCGCCGAGGCTGCGGCCAGGGCCGCGCTCAAGAACCACCCTGGCATCATGGACCACAACCTACCTATCTCAGGGAGCCCGGCGAGGGTATCAACGAATCGAAGGCAGGGGCGGGGGTGCATGGGGTGCATAGTCATGGCAGGTTGCATCGGTGCTCTAGCATAGAATCGAGTTTTGCTGGGCCGTGGGGAAAACGGACGAGGGTCGCCGCTGAGAGATGACCCTCGCGGCCCCGAAAGGGGCTACCGGTCCGGCTATAAGATTCATGGCTAGGACAACCCGGGCGAACGGCGCTGCCGGGCGATCGATGGTATCGCTGCGCCTCAAAGGCTAACCTCTTCCAGGCGGCGACAGGCTTGCGGAGGGACCATGCCCGACTCCTTAGCGGGGGGCATGGGAATTGTCCATTCAAAAAGCGCAGCATTGCCAAGTGCTCCGATGCAGGCCTCGGGGGGGTGGAGACTCGCTAACAGGCCCGGCATCTAATGGATGCAGGACCCCGCTCATTCGCCCTCATGGCACGCACCTCAGGATGTCGCCGAGAGCGTCCGGGCGGGAGCAAACGTGGAATCGGAGCTCGAAAACACGAGAATGGTGGCAGACGCGCGGGTGCCGGTGGTGCAGCGGGCGCCGAACACCCTGACGCCACCGGCGCGCGGCGCACCGGCACTGGAACCAGAACGCCCACCCGAGCGACAAGCCCAAATGTCAACACTCAACGGATTCGCGGAACTTTTGCGGAGGTTACGGATGATTTTATCATCGCGAAACGGACCACCCCCGGTAGAAACGGCGGGGGCTGGCTGAGGGCGCGTGCGAGATGGCCACGACGCCGTCGGAGGCATTGCGATCGATCCCAAACGCCTGGCCATCTTTCGACTGACTCTCGACTCAGTTAGCGCCGGTTGGCTCCCGGAGGATGCGCAGAATGACAGGGCTCTCGTATCGGATCGCCGTCGCCCCGTAATGTCCGAAAACTTGCCGAGCACGGCCAGGAGGACGCGGCCCGCCGCGCGCGCTAGATCTGGTTTGCCAACGGCGGTTGGTAAAGGATGGCGGGGTGAACGCGCTCCAACTGCTTCTCATCTGTTTCGCTGGATGGATCAACCGTAACCAGCAAAATGTCATCGAATACCTTCAGGAGGAGGTCAGGGTCCTGAGG
>Ga0265314_10002334_pt1 | contig 19605 bp, 21 predicted proteins | sample 4126metaG_FD_203106 | JGI IMG/M metagenome (GOLD analysis project Ga0265314, IMG submission 203106) | Rhizosphere microbial communities from Carex aquatilis grown in University of Washington, Seatle, WA, United States - 4-1-26 metaG | ecosystem: Host-associated > Plants > Roots > Rhizosphere >... | reverse complement strand
CTGAACTTGCCGGCGATGATCGCGGTGGGAGCGTCTGCGCCAGTGGACAACACATACTCCCGGCCGGGCGCCAGAAGAAAGAAATCGCCATGTGAAAGATGGAAGCGCTCAGTCAAATCGGGCAAGTCGATCCAGGCTTGGCCGTAGGAAATCAAACCGAATTTCGCATGCGATCCCGTTTCCGATCGCGGCGCCCACGAAGCGGTTACTTGAACCCGTCCATAACAAACGCCCTGGACACGTACGGCGCTCAGAAAGTCGGTAATGGCATCCATCTAACGACGACTCACCTTATTCACCCCACAGAACAGCTTTGGACGATCAGACAGAATCTACGGACTAACGATCAATGCCGGTTTTGGCCCCTGCACATCCATAGGTTTGTAGATGCAAATGAGAGCCGGCGGGTTGCCGGCAAAGGAGAGAACTCGCATATGTTCGGTAATAAAGGTGTTGTTGCACTCGCGTTAGGAGTGTCGGTACTGGGGCTGCCGGCCTTCGCGCAAAGTGAGGAGTACAAGTCTGACGTGACCGTTCAAGCGTTGGGCAGTTTTGTGAAGAGTACGACGGACAACGGCGTGACCCATTCCGCCACCAACAGCGGCGGTGTTTTGGGGACGTATCGTTATTATTTCGCCCGTCACAGCGGCGTGGAGTTCAATTACGGCTACACGCTTAATACGCAGCAGTACGCGCTCGGCGGCAACGTCGCCGGCACCAAGGCGTATTCGCATGAAGCGACGGCGGCCTACGTGTGGCGGCTGCCACTCGGCAGGGTCGCACCGTTTGCGCTGGCCGGAACGGGCAGCCTGATCTTCGATCCGAAAGATATCGGCGGTGATGCGCTAGCTCGTCCAGTGTTCGTCTACGGAGCCGGTGCGGATTTCGATCTCAGCGCGCGGTTCTTCCTGCGGGCGCAATATCGCGGGCTGGTTTACAACAGTCCGACGCTGGCGGTTTCCACCGTGAGCGCCGAGCTGCTGACGCATCGCGCGGAGCCCTCGGTCGGATTTGGCTTCCGGTTTTAGTCGACCGGTAACTCGCTACGCTCGTGGTTCGGTGAGAGGCAGTGCTTACCGAACCGCGAACGGCAGTGAGCGGCCTTCAAGCAGCGTGAAATCCGCCCATTGCTCAGTCCCTTCGTAATTCTCCCGCAGGAAGTCCTCGATACTCGCCATCTGCAATCGCCGTGGATCGCTGCCGGGCCAGATCCGCAAATACGCTTCTGGTGGAACGTGCGTATAGAAGACCCACCGGGGAGGATGGGCGTGCAATTCGCTCAGCGCTTCCGATTCGTCCTTATCGGAAAACATTCCCGGCTGCAAGAACGAGTATCGCGTCGGATTGTGCGCTCCGGTGATGAAGTAGAGCAGTGGCCGGTACGGAAAAACGAACAAGGTGTCCGCTGGTTTGACTCGCGATTGGATCATCGCAAGGACGTCCAGATTTGCCTGCGTCCCATGGACCCTTCCGACGCTGGTGACCCGTGTGGTCTCCCGAAAGCGCTCCTGGATGGCGATCATAAAGCACGACGACGACACGATCAGCACAATCACCGCAACAGCTTTTTTGAATGCTGTTCCAGCAATCAGTGCGGCCGCGAGCGCGTAGAATGGCGCCGAGATCCACGTAAGGTGATTCAAATCCCATCGAGGATAGGCGGAGAGAATCAACGCGAAGCCCGTTGCCAACAATGTGACGACCGTCATCGAGGGACGCTTCCACAGCCAGATGGCGCTCACGAACGGCAGCGTCGCGGGCAGAGTGAGGAATACTAGTATGCCGAGCGCGGACGCTGTATTCACAAATGATCCGCCGTGCAGAAGGTTCGAGTAACCGCCCGTCACTGAGCCATACCAGACCCGGTTGGCACCCGAGTAATTGGACGCGTTCCACAAGAGCGAATCGACCATCGCTCGCAGCGCTCCTGCAGAGGCGATCCAGATCACTCCCGCCACCAACATGACCGCAACGCCGCCCGCATACGCGACAAACAGGTGGCGGGTCGCACGATAAGCAAGTACGCAAGCACCGAGAGCAACAGCGACGAGAGCCACTGGAGGCGTGCACCACGCGGCGATTCCCACGGATAGACCAGCTGCGATTCCCGCCGCGAAAGCGAACACCGTCGACTCTTCAGACGCAGCGATGATTAAGGTCGCGGCCAATACCGCCCACGCGCTCGAATCCCAACGGTGGTTCGCGATCACAGCCGTTTCCCCGGGCGTCACAAAAGCAAGAAAGGTGAAGGACGCGAAGGCCGCCGTCAGTTGATTACTCAACCCATTGTTTAACTTCGACGCCAGCCAAAACAGGCACGCCGTCAGGATCGCGATATCGAACACGACCGGCACTCGTCCCGCCGCAAGGGTCGCGCCCAAGACGCGCATGCTTGCGGCCTCCAGCAGAAATGTTCCAGGACCAATGAAGGAAAAGAAATCCTTGTACGGCACTTGGCCGTGCAGCACGCGAAGGCCACCGTCGAGATAGATGCCTTCGTCGTTCATGTCGAGCCCGAATCGCGAGGCCGCCAGCCATCCCAGGTACGCAAAGGCGCACAGGAACACTATGCCGGATAAGAACACGGGACCGGCGCGACGCGTCAGGGCCATGCTCTATCTATCGTTATAAGAAGCTGGTTTCCGTATAGCTACCGAAAACGTCCTTCAGGGCCCCGCAGATCTCCCCGACCGTCGCATAGGCGCGCACGGCGGCCAGGATGTAAGGCATGGTGTTCTCAGGACCTTCCGCCGCTCGCCGCAGGGCTCCTAAGGTCTTTGCGACTTCGCTGGCGCTTCTCCGCCTCTTTAGGGCATCAAGACGTTCGATCTGCTTCCGCTCCGCCGATTCGTCGATTTGCAGGACGCTCATTGGTCGATCGGGCTGCTCGCCTTCTTCGGTGAACTTGTTGACACCCACGATCACCTGTTCGCCCTGCTCGATTTCGCGCTGGTATTCGTAGCTGGCCTGCGCGATTTCGGACTGCGGGAATCCGCGCTCGATGGCCGGGATCATTCCGCCCATGTCATCGATCTTTTGAATGTATTGGCGTGCGGCGGCTTCCACATCCAGCGTCAGTCGTTCCAGGAAATAGCTCCCGCCGAGAGGATCGGGCTCAGCCGTCACCCCGGTCTCATAGGCGATCACTTGTTGTGTGCGCAACGCCAGAGTCACGGCGTCCTCGGACGGCAACGCGTACGCCTCATCGAGTGAATTGGTGTGCAGCGACTGGCAACCGCCCAGCACCGCGGCCATCGCCTGAACAGCAGTGCGCACGATGTTGTTGCGCGGCTGCTGCCACGTCAGCGAGCATCCCGCCGTCTGGGCGTGGAACCGGAGCTTCCAGCTGGTTTCGTTCCTCGCGCCGAACCGGTCGCGCATCACATGAGCCCAAATCTTCCGGGCCGCCCGGTACTTGGCGATCTCTTCGAAGAAATCATTGTGCGCGTTGAAAAAGAAACTCAGGCGCGGCGCGAAGGAATCCACGGGCAGCCCGCGAGCCAGGACATGTTCCACGTACTCGATGCCGTCGCGCAGCGTGAAAGCGAGTTCCTGCACGGCCGTCGATCCGGCCTCGCGGATGTGATAACCGGAAATGGAGATCGGGTTGAATCGCGGCACACGCTGCGTAGCGAATTCGATAGAATCCGTCACCAGGCGCATGGACGGACGCGGCGGATAGATGTATTCCTTCTGCGCGATGTATTCCTTGAGGATGTCGTTCTGAAGAGTGCCCGACAGCCTCGACCAGTCCACGCCCTGCCTTTCCGCGACCGCCAGGTACATCGCCCATAGGACAGATGCCGGCGAATTGATGGTCATCGACACCGTGACGTCGCCCAGCGGGATTCCCTCGAACAGCGTCTCCATGTCGGCCAGCGACGAAATCGCGACACCGCACTTGCCGACTTCACCCAGCGCCGTTGGATGATCCGGATCGACGCCCATCAGCGTCGGCAGATCGAACGCAACGGATAATCCCGTTTGGCCCTGCTGGAGCAGATAGCGAAAACGCGCGTTGGTCTCCTCGGCTGTCGCGAAACCCGCGAACTGGCGCATGGTCCACAGCCGCCCGCGATACATCGATTCATGGATGCCGCGAGTATACGGAAACTGCCCGGGTGCGCGCTGCTCCTCCATGAGCTCGAACGCGTCCAGACTGTTCGGCGTGTAAACCGGATCGAGCGGCAACCCGCTCTGGGTGCGGTATGGCGTTCTAGCAGTCGGGGGAGCCGCCATCGTCTCCATTGTATGTCGTTGAACATGAAACGCCGTAACGTTTTAGGCTGCCAGCGCATCTCATCAAACTTAGCCGACGTAGTAGGATTGTTAAGGTAGTTCAAACAAGGAGGCGGTTCGAGATGTGGAATCGGCGCAAAGAAGAAGAAAAACCAGCACCACCTAGGCCGATCGCGGCTCAGCCGGCCCCGCCGCCACCGCAACCTGTGAAGACGCAACCCGCCAAGGAGACAAGTCCAATGTCGAGTGTTCCGAATCGCCCCACTGAGTCCTTTGATGCGACGCGCGCCGGCAATGCCGTGCTCGGAAAGTCGGTCGTCGTGAAAGGGCAGGTCCTTAGCCGCGAGGATTTGACCATCGACGGCGAAGTGGAAGGCACCATAGAAATGCAGGAACACCGCCTCACCATCGGACAGAATGGGAAAGTTCGGGCTAGCGTGAAAGCTCGCGAGGTCATCGTGATGGGCACTCTGCATGGCAACGTGGAGACCGGCGACCGGATCGACATTCGCAAGGAAGCCAAGCTGGTGGGCGATATCCGCACCGCGCGCATCGTGATCGAAGACGGCGCGTATTTCAAGGGCAATGTAGACATCGTTCGCGCAGAGGTTCCGAAGCCCGCAGCGGTCGCATCCGCTCCGAAGCCAGCGAATCCTCCACCCGCAAATTCTCCCGTTTCGGCCGGTCCTGCAATGGCAGCCGGCGTCGGCGAAATCAAGCGTTAGGCATGGTGGATTAGATCAGGTTGGAAACCCGCAGCAGCAGCGGTCTGGATCAGTTCTGCTCTTTGCTGGTCGAGCGGCCCGGGCTGACTCTTTTGGATCTGGCAGGCGCTAATCAGAGCACCATGGGGTTCCTTACGAACCTGGGCCATCGGGTCTATTCCGACGACATCCTTTTGCAAATGGACCGCTGCTTCGGGGATGGAAACTTCTACGAAAACCAGTCGGACGCACAAAAGGTTGCCCAGTTCCTGGATTCCGCGCTGGACTATCCGGCTCAGCATTTCGATGGGGCGCTGGTCTGGGATTCGCTGGAGTTTCTGACCGGGCCGCTGCTCGAAACCGTAGTGGGGCGCTTGAGCAACATGCTGCGCCCGGGCAGTTACATGCTGGCGTTATTTCACGCCGAAGAGCGCGCCGAGACTATCCCCACGTATTCCTACCGGATCCAGGACCGCAAGACGATCACACTCGCTCCGCGCGGCAGGCGTCGTCCGGCGCAGTTCTTCAATAACCGCAGCTTGGAAAAGCTGTTTCATGATTTCGAGTCGGTCAAGTTCTTTCTGACGCGCGACCACTTGCGGGAAGTGATCGTGCGCCGGTAGCTGTGAGTCACTTCGGGCGCAGTCCTTTATACTCCATCTAAGGAGTCCCTTTCTTGTCCTTGGAAGACGATCTATTCGCTCAGCGTCTGCGCCGCACGGCGGAAATCGAGGCTCTGGGCTTCCGCGCTTACGGCCAGCGGTTCGACGCGAGTCACACCATCCCGCAAATACTGGCTGACTACAGCGCCAAGACCGCCGAGGAGTTAGCCGATAAACCGGAGGTCCGCATCGCTGGCAGGATTCAAACCATCCGCCGCATGGGCAAGGCCGGCTTCATGCACCTGATGCAATCGGGCGAGCATTTGCAGGTGTACGTCCGTAAAGATGCAGTTCCAGAGGCGGATTACTCGCTTTACGAGGGACTCGACCTGGGCGATATCGTCGGCGTGGACGGATACCTGTTCCGTACGCGCACCGGTGAGCTTTCGGTGCACGCCGAGAAGCTGACGTTTCTTTCTAAGATCCTGTTGGCGATGCCTGAAAAATGGCACGGCCTGGAAGACGTCGAGATCCGCTACCGGCAGCGCTATCTGGATCTGATCGCGAATCCGGAATCGCAGAAGATTTTCATGACACGGGCGAAGATCATTTCTTCGCTGCGGCGACAGCTCGAAGCGCGCGGCTTCGTGGAAGTGGAAACGCCCATGATGCAGGCGGTCTACGGCGGCGCCACGGCGCGTCCGTTTGTCACGCATCACAACACGCTCGATCTGGACCTGTATCTCCGCATCGCCCCCGAACTGTACCTCAAGCGGCTTATTGTGGGTGGACTGGAGCGGGTCTACGAGATCAATCGTAATTTCCGCAACGAAGGGATCTCGACGCAGCACAACCCTGAGTTCACCATGCTCGAGTTCTATCAGGCGTACACCGACTACCAAGGCCTGATGGATTTCACGGTCGACCTGCTCAAGCAAACCGCCCTGGATGCCACTGGATCGACGGTCGTTGACTACCAGGGAACGAAACTCGATTTCGGAAACATCCGGCGTCTTTCGATGCAGGAAGCCGTCGGTAACACCTCACTTCGAGGACACGCACTTGTCGAAGCGTTCGAACGGCAGGTGGAACCGACTCTGGTCGAACCCACCATCATTTACGATTATCCGGTGGAGGTCTCGCCGCTCTCCAAGCACAAGCGCGACGACCCGGCCTTCGTCGAGCGTTTCGAGATCTACGCGGCTGGCATGGAGATCGGCAACGCCTATACCGAGCTAAACGATCCCAAAGAGCAGTGCCGCCGATTCGAGATGCAACTGGAGTTGAAGGCGGCCGGCGACGAAGAAGCGCATCAGATGGATGAAGACTATCTGCGAGCGATGTCCTATGGTATGCCGCCGACGGGTGGCGAAGGTATCGGCATCGACCGCCTGACCATGATCCTGACGAACTCGAAATCGATCCGCGACGTGATTCTATTTCCGTTGCTGCGGCCGGAAGGCGAGATCGGGATCGCGGAGAAATTGAAGGAGTCAGGAGTCAGAAGTCAGGAGTCAGAATGAATCCTGCGCGGGCTCCGGCCAGGACGTTTCGCGATCTGGTGGTGTGGCAAAAAGCGCACCAATTCGTGCTCGGTGTATACCAATACTCCGCTGGATTCCCCCGCTCGGAAGCTTACGGGCTTACGTCTCAATTCCGGCGCGCGGCAATATCGATAGGCGCCAACATAGCTGAAGGATTCCGAAGGCGCGGCGATGCCGACAAAGTTCGGATGCTCAACATCGCCCAAGGCTCCCTCGAAGAATGTCGATACTATCTAATTCTGGCAAGTGACCTTAATTACGGCGAGTGTTCCAAGCTGACGATGTTGCTTGAGGAAGTCAGTAGGATTCTGGATGCATACGCCAAAGCGATTCTGACTCCTGACTCCTGACTCCTGTCTTCTTTATGTTCGAACTTTTCATCGCCCGGCGCTACCTACGTGCGAAACGCAAGCAAGTAGTGATCTCCGTGATCACGGCGATCTCCGTAATAGGCGTGGCCGCGGGCGTCATGGCGCTGGTGATTGCGCTGGCGATCAACAACGGATTCCGTAGCACCCTGGAACGAAATCTTCTCGGCCTGACCGCGCATGTCTCGATCCAGGAAAAGACGATCGGCGAAGGTATCGAGGGCTGGGAGCAGCTTTCCGGGCAACTTGCACGGCTGCCGCACGTCAAGACCGCATCGCCCGCACTGTATGACGTCGGGTTTCTCTCCGGACCCGTCAACGGCGACGGCGTCTCGATCAAGGGCATCTCGGTCACAAAGGGCGCGTCCGTACCCGAAGCACTGCTGCACTTGAAGGCGGGCTCGATCGAGGCGTTGCACAACGAAAATGGTGAAGACCCAGGGATCATCCTTGGCTATCGCCTGGCGGAGCGACTCGGAGCCGTGGTGGGGAAATCGGTCACGCTCACAATCGCCAACGGCCACATGACTCCGCTCGGCGGACGGCCCAGCAACGTGCGGCTTCGCGTGGCAGGAATATTTGAATCGGGCTTCTTTCAGTTCGACTCTTCCCTGGGCTTCATGGATCTTCACACCATGCAGAGGATTTTCGGATTAGGCGACGTTCTCAATGCCATCGAGCTGTACCTGGATGACGTCGACGCCGCCCCGCAAGTCGCCGCCGCGGCCGAACCGTTGATCGGATCCAAACTCGCCGCGACCACCTGGCAGGAGCAAAACGGGCAATTGCTGAACGCATTGAAAATGGAACGCGTGGTTACCGTGGTTACCATCGGGCTGATTCAAGTGGTGGCGGCGCTGAACATCCTGATCGCCTTGGTGATGATGGTAATGGAGAAGCACCGCGACATCGCGATTCTGATGTCGATGGGCGCTCGCGCCCGCCAGATTCGCAGGATCTTCGTGTGGGAAGGCGCGATGATCGGGGCGGTCGGCACGGTGATCGGCCTGACCGTGGGCTACACCATCTGCTACTTCGCCGACAAATACCGGTGGCTGCGTTTAGACGAACAGATCTACTCGATTTCGTTTGTACCGTTCACGACCCGTTGGGTCGATGGCATATGGATCGCAGCGGCCGCCATCGGGGTCAGCCTGATCGCGACGATATATCCGGCACGCAGCGCGACAAAGATCGCCCCTGTCGAATCGCTGCGCTACGAGTGATAAGCTCGATCTGGTTATGCGACCGTTTCTAAAAATCGCGCAGAACTGATATATTCTCCGGGAAGGAGCGAATCCCATGGACCAAACGCGGGACCAAGCGAGACCCAAACTGCCCAAAGAGGCCATCCAACTCTACAACCTTTTTATTCACGGCCAGATTACCCGCCGCGCTTTCATGGAAGGCGTGCAGAAGTTTGCGATCGGCGGCCTGACGGCGGCGGCCGTCGTCGAAGCGTTGATGCCGAACTACGCTCTGGGACAGCAGGTGTCCAAGACCGACGACCGCATCAAGGCCAGCTATGAGACCGTCCCTTCACCGCAAGGCAACGGGAGTATCAAGGGGTATTTCGTGCGGCCCATCAGCGCTGACACTCGGAACGCGATGCCGACGAAACTGCCCGGCGTTATCGTTGTCCACGAAAATCGGGGACTGAATCCTCACATTGAGGACATCGCGCGGCGGTTCGCCCTGGCTAACTTCATGGCGTTCGCGCCCGACGGGCTCACCTCGGTCGGCGGCTTTCCCGGTGACGATTACAACGGCGGCCAGCTATTCAGCAAGGTCAACGGCCCGAAGATGCTGGAGGACATGATCGCCGCGGCGAAGTGGCTGAAGGCGCGCCCCGATTGCACGGGCAAGATTGCCGCTACCGGTTTTTGTTACGGGGGCGGCGTCGCCAACACCTTGGCAGTAAGGCTGGGCGCCGATATCGCGGCTGCGGCTCCGTTCTATGGCGCAGTTCCGGGCAACGACGACATTCCGAAAATCAAGGCCGCGATTCTGGTCCATCATGGGGAGCTCGATACGCGGCTCGCGGCGAGCTGGCCTGCGTACGATGCGGCCTTGAAGACAGCAGGCGTTCCGCACGAAGGCTATATCTACCCTGGCGCGGTTCACGGCTTCAATTGCGATGCGACGCCGGAGCGCTACAACAAAGCCGCGGCAGACCTCGCCTGGCAACGTACGATTGACTGGTTCAATAAGTACGCGCGTGCTTAATTCCGTCAAGTTGACGCTCGCCCTTCTGGGTGCCGTGTGGCTGTGCGCCGCGCAGCCACAACCCGTCGCGACGCAAAAAACGGTCTTCGAGAATGAATTTGTTCGCGTGGTGGAACTGCGGGTCCCGCCTGGCGTTTTCGAAGCCAAGCATAGTCATGACCGCGGAGTGACGGTTGCTCTGAGCGCCTACGACAACGAGATGACCGCTTTCCCGGCCGGAACCGTGACCAAGAGACATACGAACTTTGGCGAGGTGCGCTGGGCCGAGCCGGTCACACACGAAGCACGCAACACGGGAACCACCGAGCAGCGCGTGCTGCGGGTCGAGTTGAAACGTGATTCACGGCCGGCAGTATCCGGTACTGGCAAGCCCGATCCGCTGGATTCGCTGATCGTGTGCAAGGATACGCAGAAGCTTATCTTCGAGAACCAGTTCGTGCGCGTGATCGAAGAGAGGGTGCCACCGGGCGTCGCCCAGCCTAAACATCGCCATGGTCACGGCGTGCTGATTCCGCTAGCCAATTCCGATATCGAATCCATGGACGATCCCGGTGGCCAGCCCACCCGGCGCCACCTTCAATTCGCCGAGGCAGGCTGGAGGGAACCCGTGGTTCACGCGGTCAAGAACGTCGGTACAACGGAGCTGCTCAATATCAGAATCGAGCTGAAATAGGGCCGGCCACGCTGCGCCGGTTGGAGAAATTGCTGATTACAGATCCTAGACCAACTCCAACCGTTTCAGTTTTATACGGTCGGCGCGAACGTGAGCAAGTTCATACTGCGCCTGTTGCACGAGCCAGCTTTCGGCGCTACCGCCAAAGACCTTGGACAGCCTGACCGCCATTTCGGGAGAGACACCGCGCTTCTCGTTCACCAGTTCCGACAACGTGGTGCGCGTGACTCCAAGCGCGGCAGCTGCTTGGGTAATGCTCAAGCCCAACGGCTCAATGCACTGTCGGAATACAAAACCTCCAGGGTGCGGGGGGTTCTTCATCGGCATGGTTTAGAGTCCCTTTCAGTGGTAGTCCACATAGTCAACGTCGAGCGCATCGGGGTCCTCAAAGCGGAAGATCACCCGCCAGTTTGCCCGAACGGTTACCGCCCAAAACCCTTTTAACTCGCCCTTTAGCGGATGCAATCGCAAACCGGGCATATCCATATCCGAGGCGGTCCGGGCCGCGTCGAGCCTCGCGAGAATGTCGCGCAGCTTGACGAGGTGTTCAGCCATAACGCCGCGCGGGTCGTCGTCTTCATGAAGGCGTTTCAGTCCTTTGTGGCGGATCGACCGAATCAAATCGTAACGTAACGCGTTACGTTACGGATGTCAAGCGTTGTGCCGCGCCGCTGACTTGCGGTCAAGGCGTTATAGTGATAGAAGGAGGCGATTTAACATGCTTAGAGAAACGGACCTACCCTGTCCTCGGTGCGAGTCTGGCCGCCTGGTTGAACCTACAACCATCCGCCGTGATCTGGGTTATGTGCCTGTCAAGTGCAGTGCATGTAACTTGACTGGACGTAGAGTGAATTTGATTGTAGTGCCAGATCAGAAGTATGGTGAAAGTTGGGAAGGAGTTGAAACCAGTATACTGAATCCGGCGTGAAAAACGCCGGGGGCTTCCGTCTCCAGCAGCTCGACTTTGCGGATCTTCCCTGAGGTTTCGCTGAAAAACCGCCGACGCTAGCCTGCGATGCAGACACGGCGAATTCGGAACCGAGCCCAGCATCAACCGCGCGCTAAACTGCTGTCTATGCCTGAATTAATAGCCGGACCCCACCTGATTCGCGTCCCCGGGAATAAAATCATCGAGGAATACGTCGGCCGCGTCAACAACAGCGAATCGCAGATCAGCGTCGCTCGCATGCGCAGCCCGGCAGGGTGGTCCGAGCCCGGCCAGCGCCCCGATTTCGACGAATTCACGGTGGTACTAAACGGCACCCTGCACGTCCAACATGACAACGGCGTGTTGGAGATTCAGGCCGGACAGGCTGTGATCACGCGGAAGGGCGAGTGGGTTCGTTACAGCACCCCGCAGGGCGCCGAATACGTGGCTATTTGCGTTCCGGCGTTCGCGCCCGATACGGTCCATCGGGACGCATGAAAACCCTTTTCGGGTGAACAACATCCCAAACCGGCTGGATTGACAGTTTAGGGCCCGTCCCTCTATGATATGGAGGGTCCGTAGGACCATCTCCACTCGTTCCTGAGTACACTTTTATGATCAAAGTCGAAGGGCTTACCAAGCGATACGCCCGAAACGTCGCAGTCGATCACATTTCGTTTGAAGTAGAAAAAGGCCAGATCGTGGGTTTCCTGGGCCCCAACGGCGCGGGAAAGACCACCACCATGCGCATGCTCACCTGTTTCATGCCGCCCACCGAGGGTTCGGCGCAGGTGGCCGGGTTCGATATTCGCGAGAACCCCATGGAAGTGAAGCGGCGCATCGGTTACCTTCCGGAAACGCCGCCCGTCTACCCGGAAATGGAGGTCATCGAGTACCTCGAGTTCGTGGGGCGAATTAAAGGCGTACCCAAAGCCAGGCTGCACAGCCGGATTGATGAAGTGATGCAGAAAACCGCCGTCACCGACGTCCGCTACAAGGAAATCGGCAAGCTGTCCAAGGGCTACCGTCAGCGCGTGGGCCTGGCGCAGGCGATCGTCCATAATCCCGACGTCCTGATCCTGGATGAACCGACGTCCGGTCTTGATCCGCATCAAATTATCGAAACGCGCGATCTGATCAAGGGGCTCGCTGGCGATCACACCATTATTCTTTCCACCCACATCCTGCCGGAAGTCGAAGCGATGTGCCAGCGCGTGATGATCATCAATCGCGGCAAGCTGGTGGCCACCGATACGATGGAAAATCTCAGCAGCCGCCTGCATGGCGCCGAAACGGTGGCGTTGGAGGTGCTTCCACGCGACGGAACGTCGTCGCCTGAATGGGTTCGCAGCGTTCAGGAGAGGCTGGAGAAGGTGGCGGGTGTCAGCCGCGTCATCACGAAAGATTCGAAAGACAGCCGCGCGCGTTTTACGGTCGAAAGCCAGAAGGACAGTCATGTGCGTCCGGAACTGGCGCGCGCGGTGATCGAGGCCGGCTGGCAGCTCAATGAACTGCACGGCGTGGGCCTGAGCCTGGAAGAGATCTTCCTGGAATTGACGGCTTCAACCTACGAAACCAAATCGGAGCCCGCGCCGCAAGCCGCGGCGGAGGAGGCAAAATGAATACCTGGACTATTGCCCGCAAAGAACTGAGCAGCTATTTCCGCTCGCCGATCGCGTACGGCGTGATGTGTTTCTTCGCTTTGATTACTGGCTTCTTCTTTTACTCGGCAGTCCGGTTTTTCCTGCAACAGAGCCTGCAAGCGACGATGATGGGCCAGTCCGTGCCGCTCAACGTGAATGAATGGGTGGTGCGGAACGTTCTTTCGAACATGAGCGTGGTAGGCCTGTTCATCATCCCCATGATCACCATGCGCCTGTTCGCCGAAGAAAAACGCACCGGCACCATTGAGCTGTTAGTAACTTCCCCGCTGCGCGATAGCGAGATCATCCTGGGCAAGTGGCTGGCGGCGTTTATCCTGTATCTGACGATTCTGGCGGTCGCTGGACTGAACATGTTGGTCCTGTTCGCGTACGGAAACCCGGACTGGCGGCCAATGGCGGTCGGATATCTCGGCCTAATTCTGCAAGGCGGGTGCCTGCTGTCGATCGGGACGTTCATTTCCACGGCTACCAAGAACCAGATTGTCGCCGGCGTCGCGACCTTCGGCGTTTGCCTGCTGTTGTGGGTGCTGGACTGGGTGTCGCAATTTGATTCGTCCAAGCTATTCACGGTGATCAGTTACCTTTCGGTGACATCACACTTCGAATCATTCGCGCGCGGGGTGCTCGACTCCAAAGACGCGATCTATTACGTGAGCATGATCGTGTTCGGCTTGTTCCTAACGGCACGGTCGATGGAATCGATCCGGTGGAGGGCGTAATGGCGACTACCAAGACCCATCGCGTCGCGAACTTCGCCCAGGCGGCCGTCTATACTCTGATCGTCATCGCGATTCTGGGCGTCGTGAATTTCCTGGCACAGCGCTACAACAAGAGCTTCGACTCGACCGCGAATAAGAAATACACGCTTTCCGATCAGACCGCAAAAGTCGTCAAGGGGATACAGGGCGATCTCGTCATCACTTATTGGGATCGACCCAACGGCTTCCCCAACGCCGAAGATCTGTTCAACCGCTATAAGGGACTTTCGCCGAAAGTCACTGTGGAATATCAGGACGTCGACAAGAAGCGCACTGAGGCGATTGCGGCGGGCGTGAAGAATCCGCTTCCGAACATCTTCGTAAAGGTGGGCAATAAAACGGAGACCGCCAAGAGCCTCACGGAAGAAGAGGTCACCGGCGCGATGGTTCGTGCGCTCAAGGGCGGCGACCGGACTGTCTGCTTTACCAGTGGCTTTGGCGAAGCTTCGACGGCCGAAACCACGGGCGGAGAAGGATTCGGCAACGCCAAGGATCTCACCGAGAAGAACAACTACAAGACGAAGGTGGTCCCGCTCATCCCGAAGCCGGATATTCCGCTGGATTGCACCATCCTGGTGGTGGCCGGGCCCAAGCGGGATTATCTCCCGCCTGCGGTGGACGCGATCAAAGCCTACGTCGAGAACGGCGGACGGGCCATGATCCTGTTGGATCCTCCGTTGAAATTCAAGTCCGAGATCGACGAGAATCCGGGCCTGGTTGCGGTGCTCGATAGCTGGGGCGTGAAGATGGACAAGGACCTGGTCCTCGACTTGAGCGGCGTGGGCCAACTGTTCGGGCTCGGACCCGAGTTTCCGATTGTCACCAAGTACGAAGATCACGCCATCGTCCGCGAAATGAAAGAACTGCCGACGGGTTTCCCGATCGCGCGCTCACTGCAGGTCGCCAAGGGCGACAAAACGATGGTCTCGGCGTTGTTTTCCACCACCGATGACGCCGTGGCTACAGAGGATTTGAAAAATCCAAAGGTCGACGTGAAGGCCGCCAAGCCCGGCGCGCGAATTTTGGCCGCTGCCGGGACTTACACAACCGGCAAGGAAAACGGCAACGGACGGTTTGTCGTGGTCGGCACCTCACGCTGGATCGGCAACGGATTTCTCGCGTTCAACGGAAACCGCGACCTGTACATGAACATGCTCAACTGGCTGAGCTCGGATGAAGATCTGATTTCCATCCGGCCCAAGGATCCCGAGGATCGGCGGCTCAACATGAATCCGCGCCAAGCCACCATGCTGTTCTATGGCAGCGTGGTGCTGATCCCGCTGGCGATTATCTTCGCTGGCGTGGGCGTGTGGTGGAAGCGCCGCTAGTAGCCTGACAGGAAATAGCCATGAAGCTCGCACGTTTGTTGATCGCAGCCGTGGTTCTGGCGGGACTCGTCGGCTTGATGTATTGGTCGAATCGCTCCGAAGAAGCCAAAGCGACCAAAGGCGACCCGAAAGCTGCTCCCAAAATCCTCGATCTCAAAGAAGGCGAGATCAAACAAATCGAAATCCGGCATCGTGACGCGGAGACCACCGTTGTCAAGAAAGACGGCGCTCAGCGATGGTCCATTGCGGCACCCCAGTCTCTGGCTGCCGATCAGGCGGCCGTCAGCGCGATCACGTCGGCCGTCAGTAGTCTTTCGTCGGATCGCGTGGTTGACGAAAACGCCAGCAATCTTTCGTCTTACGGTCTGGATCCCCCGCGCATCGGCATCACCCTGACCATGGCTGACGGGAAGACTCACGTGCTGCGGATCGGCGAGGATACGCCGACCGATGGCGGTTCTTATGCGATGCTCGACGGCGATAAGCGGCTGTTCACCATCGCCAGCTCCAGCAAAACCGGGCTCGACAAGCAATCCAAGGATCTGCGGGAAAAGCACCTGCTGGTGTTCGATCAGGACAAGCTCAGCCGCGTGGAGCTGGAAGTCGCCGGGAAACCGCCGATCGAGTTCGGACGCGCCGGAACCGATTGGCAGATCCTGAAGCCCAAGCCGATGCGCGCGGACGGTTTCCAGGTGGACGAACTGGTTCGCAAGCTGAAGGATGCGTCCATGGTTACGGAGAAGGATACCGAAACCGATCCAAAGACCGCGGCAACGGCCTTCGCTAGCGGGCAGAAAACCGCGATCGCCAAGATCACCGGCGCCGAAGGCACTCTGACTTTCGAAGTTCGCAAAGCGAAGTCGGGAACAACGGACGACTACTACGCCAAGTCCAGCACCCAGGACGGAGTCTACAAAGTCGCCAAGGAAATCGGAGACGGGCTCAACAAGTCGCTGGACGATTTCCGCAACAAGAAGGTTTTCGATTTCGGTTTCAACGATCCCAACCGCATCGAGATTAAGGATGGCGCCCAGAGCAAGGTGATCGAAAAAGCGGGTGAAAACTGGACCTCCGGCGGTAAAACGATGGATTCGATCTCGGTCCAGAACCTGATCGACAAGCTGCGCGATCTTGCCTCGACGAAATTCGTCGACAGTGGATTCACGACGCCTGTCCTGGAGCTTACCGTGGCTTCGAATGACGGCAAGCGGACGGAGAAGGTCCAGATCGCCGCCGCGGGCCCCAATTTCCTGGCGCGGCGTGAAAACGACAGTTCGCTCTATCAGCTCGACGCGAACGCCGTGAACGGTCTGCGCGAAGCAGCCGCCGGGGTTCAGCCGGCGCCTCCTCCTGCGGAATCGAAAGACGGAAAGAAGAAGTAGTGAGCGATCCGTTTGAGCACAAGCCGATCGAGCCCAGACTTGGTGCGGCGCTCAATACGGATCTGTACGAGCTCACCATGGCGGCCGGCTATTTCGAAGCCGGCAAGGCCGACAACCGCGCCACGTTCGAGTTGTTCGTGCGGCGTCTGCCCTGGAATCGCAACTTGGTGCTCGCGGCGGGACTGGCCCAGGCAGTCGATTACCTTCTAAACCTCAAATTCACCTCCGCGGAAATCGCTTACCTAAAGACGCTGCCGCAGTTCGAACACACGCATTCCGAGTTCTTCGACATGCTCGCTGGCCTGCGGTTCACAGGCGATCTATTTGCCGTACGCGAAGGAACGCCGCTGTTCGCGGGCGAGCCATTTCTGACCGTACGGGCGCCCTTGATTGAAGCGCAGTTGATCGAAACATATCTGCTGGCCACCATCGGGTTTCAATCGACCATCGCCACTAAAGCTGCGCGTGTCGTGCGAGCTGCTCTAGGCCGCGACGTGGTGGAGTTCGGAACTCGCCGCGCACATTCGCCCGAAGCGGGCGTGCTGGCCGCGCGTGCAGCTTATATCGGCGGTTGTACAGGGACGAGCAATGCGGAGACGGGGTTCCGCTATGGCGTTCCCGTGTTCGGCACCGCGGGCCACTCCTGGGTCATGTCGTTCCCCAACGAGCTGGCGGCCTTCGAAAGATTGCAGCAGCTACTGGGCGAGAGTACGGTGTACTTGATCGATACGTACGACACGCTGGAGGGCGCTCGGCGCGCCGCTTCCCTGGGGCGTCCACTGTGGGGCGTGCGCCTGGACAGCGGCAACCTCGGCGAGCTCGCGATAGCGGTTCGGCGCATCCTGGATGAAGCCGGGCTGCGCGATTCCAAAATCATGGCCACGGGCGATCTGAACGAGTACAAGATTCAGGAGCTGATGGCCGCCCGCGCACCGATTGATGTGTTCGGCGTCGGCACAGAACTGGCTACCTCGGCCGACGCGCCTTCGCTTGGTGTGGTCTATAAGCTGGTGGAACTGGAAGAGGCCGGTGTGCGCCGCTATCCCGTGAAACTTAGTCACGATAAGCAGACTCTGCCGGGAGCCAAGCAGATCTTTCGCGCAGCCGACCATGACGTGCTGGCGCGTGCCAGCGAATGTATTGCGTGCGGGGAAACCGGAGCATGCGAGGCGCTGCAACGCCCCGTGATGATCGCGGGCCAGCTGGTCGAATCGCTACCGACCATCGCCGAGGCGCGACGGTACGCTTCCGAATCTTTGAGCCGATTGCCTGCCACCTGTCTGAGCTTGTTCGCCGGCGAACCCGCTTGGCGGGTGGACATCAGTCCGGAGCTCGCGGCGCTAAATGAGAGTGTTAGCAAAGGCGCGGCAGTATGAAAACCGTGTTTTTTGATGTCGACACTCAGTTGGATTTCTTGTATCCAGCGGGCGCGCTGTATGTCCCGGGGGCGGAGTACATCGTCCCGCAGGTGGCCATGCTCAACCGGTACGCCGCCGACAACGGCATTCCAGTGATCTCCACCATGGATGCGCATACGGAAAACGATCCCGAATTTCGCGATTGGCCTCCGCACTGCGTAGCCGGAACGGCGGGACAACAGAAACCCGCTTCAACCTTGCTCGACCCGCGCGCGGTGATCCACAGCACGCGTGAAGATTTCGACGTGCAGGGCACCCGGCAGATTCTGCTCGAAAAACAATCGGTCGATTGCTTCACCAATGCAAACCTGCCCGCTCTGCTTGACCGGTTGAAAGTAACGAGTTGCGTGGTCTACGGCGTGGTAACCGAGATATGCGTGAAAAACGCGGCTTTGGGCCTGCTGAAAGCAGGCCTGAATGTGACACTGGTGACCGACGCCGTGCGCAGCCTGGACGACGAAAAGTGCGCGCAGTTCTTCCGTGAGTTTGCGGCGGCGGGCGGCCTGCTAACCACCGCGCAGCAGTTTGTCCCCTGAATCGAATACCCTGTAAATTACAGGAGTTCAAAGGTTTGCGCGTCAGAGAATTGGCCGTTTTGCTGGAAGCACCTTGGGAGGGCGAAGGAGACCGCGAAATCCGCCGCGTGGCACCGCTTGAAGACGCAGGGGATGAAGATCTTTCGTTCGTGACCCATGGGCGCGCCGCTAAAATGGCCGCCGCTTCCCGCGCTGCGTGCCTCCTGGTCCCTGACGATTTCGTAAACGAGCCTCAGCGCACGGTCATCCGCACGCGCGATCCGAGAGCCGCGGTTGCCCGCGCCATCCCGAAGCTGCACCCTCATCCAGAGCCGTCCCCGGGTGTTCATCCGACCGCCGTGTTGGGCCCCGGCGTGGTGATCGGCAAGGGCGCTTCCATCGGACCCCTGGTGAGCCTGGGCGCCGGCGTGCACATCGGCGAGGGAACCTCCGTCGGAGCCGGATCGGTGATCGAGGACTATGTCCACATCGGCCGGCGCTGCGTCTTGCACCCGCGCGTGACGATATATCACGACGTGACCCTGGGGAATCACGTGATCCTGCATTCGGGTTGCGTCATCGGAGCCGACGGGTTTGGCTTTATCCTGACCGATGGAGTCTACGAAAAATTCCCGCAAGTGGGCCGGGTGATGATCGGCGACCACGTGGAGATCGGCGCCAATTCCTGCGTGGATCGGGCGGCGTTGGGGGTCACGTCTATCGGCGAAGGCACCAAGCTCGATAACCTGGTGCACATTGCGCACAATTGCCGCATCGGCCGCCACGTGGTCATCGCGGCGCAGACGGGGCTCTCGGGCGGTGTGGTGGTCGAGGACTACGCGGTAATTGGTGGCCAGGTTGGGATCGGCGACAAAGCGCGGATCGAATCGCGCGCCGTGCTGGGTTCCGGAAGCGGCGTACTGACATCGAAAATTGTGCGAGCGGGGCAAGTGATGTGGGGAACGCCGGCGCGTCCGCTGAAGCAATACCTGGAGCAGCTCGCGGTGTTGTCCCGCATGGCGAAGAAACGGAGTCGGGAATAACGTAGCCCCGCCGGTCACGGCGGGGGAAACCTAGCGCGACCAGTCGAGCGCTTGGGTCACACTCAATCCTGAGCCCAGGTCAAGCATCAACCGAAAGCGGACTTTGTCGGAAGCAGTGCCGTAGACGAAGCTTCCGCCACTCAAGTTGGCGCGATCCAGTTCCCGGCGTTGGGTTTGGCCGCCATCCTCGATCTCCAGCACCGCGCTGATCGC
>Ga0265314_10002333_pt1 | contig 19606 bp, 13 predicted proteins | sample 4126metaG_FD_203106 | JGI IMG/M metagenome (GOLD analysis project Ga0265314, IMG submission 203106) | Rhizosphere microbial communities from Carex aquatilis grown in University of Washington, Seatle, WA, United States - 4-1-26 metaG | ecosystem: Host-associated > Plants > Roots > Rhizosphere >... | reverse complement strand
ATGCGATTGATCTTGCGGGTGATGGCACCGTGAGCGCGCACGTGCTGGTCGTCGACGACGAGACCCTGATCCGCCAGTCGTTGCAGGGCGTACTGATCGACGAGGGGTTCGAGGTCACGGCGGTCGGTTCGCTGTCCCACGCCTGGGCGGCCTTCGAGAAGGACCGGCCCGACATCGTGCTGCTGGACCTGGTGCTGGGCGACGGAAACGGACTGGATCTGCTGCGCCGGATCAAGGAGCCTGGCGCGCCGGTCAAGGTCGTGGTCATCTCCGCCCACGGGTCGTTCGAGCACGCGGTGAGCGCGATGAAGCTGGGCGCGTACGACTTCATCAAGAAGCCGTTCGAGCTGGAAGAAGTGGTCGCAACGGTCCGCAACGCGGCGCGCACGAGCTCGCTCGAGCAGCGCGTGGCCTACCTGTCCGACCAGGATCGCCGGCGCGGCTCGCACCTGGTGCAGGCGTCGGCGGCCATGCGCGAGCTGGTGCGGCAGATCGAAATCGTCGCCGCCAACCCCGTGCCGCTCTTGCTGTTGCTGGGCGAGACCGGCAGTGGCAAGCAGGTGCTCGCGCGCCACTTCCACGAGCGGTCGGGGCGTGGCGCGAGCCAGCTGGTTGAGCTCAACGGCTCGGCGATCCCCGAGTCGCTGATCGAATCCGAGCTCTTTGGCCACGAGCGCGGCGCGTTCTCCGACGCGCGCGAGCGCAAGCTGGGCCTGGTCGAAGTCGCCGACGGCGGCACGTTGTTCCTGGACGAGGTCGGCGACCTGGGGTCGGCAGCGCAGGCCAAGCTGCTGACGTTCCTGGAGCAGCGGACATTCAGGCGCGTCGGCGCGACGTCGATGCGCTCCGTCGACGTGCGCATCGTGGCCGCCACCAACCGTGACTTGCGCGAGATGGTGGCGGCGCGGACGTTTCGCGAGGACCTGTGGTACCGCCTGTCGGCGATCGCGCTGCGCGTGCCGCCGCTGCGCGAGCGCGCCGAGGACGTCGCGCCGCTGGCGCAGGCGTTCCTGGCCGACGCCAGCCGCCAGTATCGCCGCCGCTGGCGCGCCGTCAGCGACGAGACGCTGCGCCTGCTGCGCGGATACTCCTGGCCGGGCAACGTGCGCGAGCTGCGCGCGGTGATGGGGCGCGCGGCGCTGCTGCACGACGACGAGGTGCTGGGCCCCGAGCACCTGCCGCCCGAGATCGGCGCGGCGGTGCTGGCGCCGCCGCCGCTGGCCGAGGCGGGCGGCGCGGGCGCGGCGCGCGCCACGACGATTCCGACGCTGGAGGCGGTCGAGCTCGCGCATATCCGCCGCGTGCTGGAGCTGTGCGACGGCAACCGAACGCTGGCGGCGCAGTACCTGGACATCACGCGCCAGACGCTGGCGCGCAAGCTGGGCGGCGCCGCCGGCGCTGCGTCGGCCGATGGCGAGGGCTGATGGGCGGTGCAATTTGCGCACGGCGCCGTGAAGCCGCGGCTGGGTCGGTGCAGACTGCACCGGCGCGGCGCATTTTTTGGGCGCGTCGGGCCTTGCCGGTAGACAAGATCATGGATAAATAGCCCCAGTTCAAGGCTCTCCCAAGTGGACCTGAGCGACCAATCTCATCTGGATCGCGCGCAAGAGCTGGGCAGCCGTGCGCGCGCGGTCCAGTCGCTGCCGGCCACGACCGTTGCGGGCTTCGTCGCGGCTGTCGTGGCGCTGATCTTGATCTCCGTCCTGTCCTATCGCTCGGTTCAGGAATGGAACCGCGCCACCGAGCGTACGGCGCACACCATCGCGGTGCTCGACGCCGCCGATGGTGTGATGGGGGCGCTGACCGACGCCGAGACCTCGCAGCGCGGATACCTGCTCACGGGCGAGGAGCGCTACTTGCAGCCCTACCAGAGCGTCGGTGGCAGGCTCGACCAGTCGCTGGTGACGCTCCGGCAGCTCACCGAGGCCGATCCCGCCCGGCGGGGTCAGGTCGAGGCGATCGAGCACGCGGCGGGCGAGAAGATGGCGGAGCTGCGCCAGACCGTCGAGCTGCGCCGCGCGGGCCAGACGAACGAAGCGATGCAGATCGTCCTCACCGATCGCGGCAAGAACGTGATGGACCGGCTGCGCATGCTGTTCGGCACCCTGCGCAGCGACGAGGAGAGGATCCTCGACGCGCGCGGACGGGAGTCCCAGGGCGCGGCGACCACGGCGACGACGATCATCCTCGCCGGCGCGGGCGTGTTGTTGTTTCTATTCTGGGGCGCGTCGTTCTTGACCGCGCGCGACTTCCGCGCGCGGGCGCGCGAGGCCTGGATCCGCGCCGGGCAGAACTTGCTGGGCGCGGCGGTGCAGGGGGACCGGCGTCTCGAGACCCTGGGCGACCGCCTGCTTGCGGTGCTGGCGCGGCAGCTGGACGCGCAGGTGGGCGCGATCTTTCTCGCCGAGAGCGGCGCCACATTCCGGCGCTTCGCCGGCTACGGACTGCGCCTGCTGCCCGGCGAGGCGTCGCCCGAGCTGCGCCCGGGCGACGGCCTTTGCGGTCAGGCGGCGCGCGAGAACCGAGTCATCGAGGTCGAGAACCTGCCCGACGGCTATCTGCGCGTGGCCTCGGCGCTGGGCGAGACGCAGCCGCGCCATCTGTTGATCGCGCCCGCGGCCGCCGACGGCGTGGTCCAGGCGGTGATCGAGCTTGGGTTCATGCGTGCGCCAACCGATACCGATCGCGAGCTCCTGCGCCGCGCTTCGGAGGCGATCGCAACGGCGGTGCGCTCGGCGCGCGATCGCTCGCGGCTGGAAGAGCTGCTCGAGGAGACCCAGCGCCAGGCGGAGGAGCTGCAGGCGCAACAGGCGGAGCTGCAGTCCGCGAACGAGGAGCTCGAGCACCAGAGCGAGGCGCTGCGCGACTCCCAGGCCCGGCTCGAGATGCAGCAGAACGAGCTGGAACAGACCAACGCGCAGCTCGAGGAGCAGTCGCTGCGGCTGGAGGCGCAGCGCGACGACCAGATGGTGATCGAGCAGCGCCTGCGCGACAAGGCCACCGAGCTCGAGCGCGTGAACCGTTACAAGTCCGAGTTCCTGGCCAACATGAGCCACGAGCTGCGCACGCCGCTCAACTCGTCGCTGATCATGGCCAAGCTGCTGTCCGAGAACCGCGGCGACAACCTGACCCCGGAGCAGGTGAAGTTCGCCGAGACCATCGTCTCGTCGGGCAACGATCTGCTGATGTTGATCAATGACGTCCTCGATCTGGCGAAGATCGACGCCGGCAAGATCGAAATCGTCGCCGAGACCGTCGATCTGGCGCGCCTGGTCGAATGGGCGCGATCGATGTTCGATCCGCTGGCCCAGCAAAAGGGGCTGGCGTTCGTCACGCGCGTCGCCGACGGTACGCCCGCGACGCTTGCAACCGATCCGCAGCGGCTGCGCCAGATCCTGAAGAACCTGCTCTCGAACGCGTTCAAGTTCACCGACGCGGGGCAGGTCTCGCTGTCCATCCAGGCCGCGCCCGACGACACGGTCTGCTTCGAGGTGCACGACACGGGCATCGGGATCTCGCCGCCGCAACACGAGGCGATCTTCGAAGCGTTCCGGCAGGCCGACGGCACGACCCACCGGAGGTACGGTGGGACCGGGCTCGGCCTCTCGATCTCGCGCGAGCTGGCGCGCCTGCTGGGCGGCGACATCGCGGTCACGAGCGCGCTCGCCGCGGGGAGCACGTTCACGGTGACCCTGCCGCGCCGCTACGCGCCGCTCGCCGTGTCGGCCAGCGGCGCCGCGAGCAACGGTACGACGATCGAGGGCGCAGCCGCGGTCGGTGCGCCGCCATCCGCCGGTCATCGGATCTCGCGGGTCCGGCCGGTGCGCGCGCCCGCGCCGGTCGCAGCCGCCCACGCGGGCAACGGTGTGACCGCGGACTCGGCGGACGGGAGCGGGAGCGCGGCCGCGGTGCCGGCGATCGACGACCGCAAGCGGCTGACGCCGGGCGCGCGCGTGATCCTGGCGATCGAGGACGATCCGACGTTCGCCGGTCTGGTCGCGGATCTGGCGCGCGACCTCGGCTTCCTGGCGCTGGTCGCGTCGACCGCCGACGAGGGCGTGACCATGGCACGCACCTACCGGCCGAGCGCGATCGTGCTCGACATGATCCTGCCCGACCACTCGGGGCTATCGGTGCTCGATCGGCTCAAGCGCTCGCCAGAGACGCGCCACATCCCGGTGCACGTCGTGTCGGCCTCCGAAGACTCGCACGCGGCGCTGACCATGGGCGCGGTCGGCTACTTGCTGAAGCCGGTGCAGCGCGAACAGCTCACCGAGGCCATCCGCGCCCTGGAGGGCCGTTTTCAACAGAAGACGCGGCGCGTGCTGATCGTCGAGAACGACACGGTCGAGCGCGAGGCGGTCGCGCGCCTGCTGGCCGGTGATCAGGTCGAGACGATCGCCGTCTCGACAGTGGCCGAGGCGGTGCGCCGACTGCGCGAGAGCACGTTCGACTGCGTGGTGATGGACCTGTCACTGGCCGACGGTAACGGCTTCGAGCTCCTGGAGCAGATGATGGAGCACGAGGTCGGCTCGGTTCCTCCGGTGATCGTGCATACGGCGCGCACGCTGAGCGCCGACGAGGAGCAGCGGCTGCGTCGATACTCGCGCTCGATCATCATCAAGGGCGCGCGCTCGCCCGAGCGGCTGCTCGACGAGGTCACGCTGTTCTTGCACCAGGTCGAGTCGGGGCTGCCGCCCGACCGGCAGCGCATGCTCAAGCTGGCGCGCGATCGCGAGCAGATGTTCGACCGGCGCCGCATCCTGGTGGTCGAGGACGACGTGCGTAACGTGTTCGCGCTGACCAGCATCTTCGAGCCCCGCGGCGCTCGCGTCGAGATCGCGCGCAACGGGCGCGAGGCGCTCGATCGCCTGAGCGCGGTCGACGCCGCGGGCGGCAAGGTCGACCTCGTGCTCATGGACATCATGATGCCAGAGATGGATGGGTTGACCGCGATGCGCGAGATCCGCAAGCGCCCCGCCTGGGCGCAGCTGCCCATCATCGCGCTCACCGCCAAGGCCATGAAGGACGACCAGGAGACCTGTCTTGGCGCCGGCGCCAATGACTACCTGGCGAAGCCGCTCGACCTCGAGAAGCTCCTGTCGCTGGCCCGCATCTGGATGGCGAAATGACCGAGCCGACGCCGACGCCGTCCGTGATGAACGTGCCCGGCCACGAGCCGCGCAACGAGACGCGCGCGCTGGAGCTGCGCCTGCTGCTGGAGGCGATCTTCGCCAAGTACCACCACGATTTTCGCGGCTATGCCCCGGTGTCGCTGTTGCGCAGGCTCGACCGTGCGTGTGACGCCTTTGGTTGCAAGACGCTGTCCGCGTTGCAAGATCGCGTCTTGCACGATCAAGAAGCCTTGCCGCGGTTGCTGCGCTATCTGACCGTGCCGGTCAGCGAGATGTTCCGCGATCCACCGTATTTCCGCTTTCTGCGCGAACGGATCGTCCCGATGCTGCGCACCTATCCGTCGCTCAAGATCTGGATTGCCGGCTGCGGCGCGGGTGAAGAGGTCTATTCGTTCGCGATCCTCCTGCGCGAGGAGGGGCTGCTGGACCGCAGCCTGATCTACGCGACCGACATCGGCCCCGACAGCCTGCGCCGTGCGGCCGCCGGGGTGTACGACATGGATCGGGTCGCGCAGTTCAGCCGGAACCATCAGCTGGCGGGCGGGCGGCGCGCGCTGTCGGAGTACTACACCGCCGACTACGGCGCGGTCGCGTTCGCCAAGAGCCTGCGCCAGCGCGTGGTCTTCTCGGATCACAGCCTGGCAACCGACAGCCCCTTCGCCGAGGTGCAGCTGGTGTCGTGCCGCAACGTGCTCATCTACTTCGGGCGCCCGCTGCAGGATCGCGCGGTCGGTTTGTTCCGCGACTCGCTGTGCCACGGCGGCTTCCTGGGGATCGGGGCCAAGGAGAGCCTGATCTCCAGCGCGCACGCCGGCGCGTTCCGGGAGCTGCCCGGCGCCCACCGCATCTACCAAAGGAGCGATTCATGACCAGCGCACCGCTCGATGCGCCCGAGCGCCAAGGAGTCGAGCGCCCGCCGCGGGCCAAGATCCTGGTCGTCGACGATCTCGAGCAGAACCGTCGATCGCTGGAGGCGTTCCTGCGTCGCGACGACGTCGAGATCGTCGCGGCCGAATCGGGGCGCGAGGCGCTCGAGCTGCTGCTCGTCCACGACGACATCGCGCTCGCGCTCCTCGATGTGCAGATGCCCGAGATGGACGGCTTCGAGCTGGCGGAGCTGATGCGCGGCACGCTGCGCACGCGCGAGGTGCCGATCATCTTCGTGACCGCGGGCTCGAAGGATCAGCTGCGCACGTTCCAGGGCTACGGCGCGGGCGCGGTCGATTTTCTGTTCAAGCCGCTGGAGCTGACGATCCTGCGGCAAAAGGTCGACGTCTTCCTGCGCCTGTACCGGCAGCGGCGCGAGCTGGCGGAGACAGTGCAGGCGTTGCGGGCCAGCGCCGCCGAGCGCGAGCGCCTGGTGCGCGAGCTCACCGAGAGCTTGCGGCTGGCCGAGATGTTCTCCGCCGTGCTCGGCCACGATCTGCGCAATCCGCTGAGCGTGATCACCACCAGCGCCGAGACGCTGCTGCGGCGCGGCCCCGACGAGACGCTGCGCCGGCCGGCGTCGCGCATCCTGTCGAGCGGCCAGCGCATGGGGCGCATGATCGAGGAGCTTCTCGACATGGCGCGCGCGCGCATGACCGGCGGCTTCCCGCTGTCGCCGAGCGAGACCGATCTTCTGTCGCTGTGCCGGCGGGTCGTCGCCGATCACGAGATCTCGCATGCGGCGTGCGGGATCTCGTTCACGCACGAAGGGGACGGGCGCGGTTTCTGGGACGAGGATCGCCTGTTCCAGGTGCTGGCCAACCTGGTCGGCAACGCGCTGGAGCACGGCCGGCGAGAGGCGCCGATCGCGGTGCGGCTCGATGCGGTCTCGGCCGAACGGGTGATGGTCTCCGTGCACAGCCAGGGCGGCATCCCACCCGAGATGTTGCCGCACCTCTTCGACCCGTTCCGGGTGCGGCAGACGCGCGCGAGCGGAACGCGCGGCCTGGGCCTGGGGCTCTACATCGTGCGCGAGATCGTCGCGGCGCACGGCGGCCACGTCGACGTCGCCTCGTCGGAGGCCGAGGGGACGCTGTTCACGGTGACGCTACCGCGGCGGGCGCCGGCGAGTCCGCCGGAGGGCGTCGACTCGACGTGAAGGCTCAGGGCGTGACGATCCGTCCCTGGGGCATCATGTAGATCGCGGGGATTGCCGGCACGTTGCCAGCACCCGGCGGCAACGACGTGAGGAACGTCAGGAATGCCTTCCAGGCCTTGAGCTCCGCCATGGTGTTGCCGCTGCCGGTGTAGACGATCTGCTGGGTCATGTCGGCGACGACCGTCGAGCAGTCTTTCTGCTTGGGCGCGACCGAGAGCATGCCGCCGCTGACCGAGCCCACGACCGGCAGCAGGCTGCCGACGTACAACGTCGTGACGATCCGGAAACAGGGCGTGGTGTCGGTGAGGCCGACGGTGGTGTCGCCGATCTTCAGTGAGGTGATGCGCTGGAACGGAGACTTGGTCATGTCGTAGTGCGCGGTCAGGCCCGACGCCTGGATCACGAAGTCGCCGCCGACGACCTCGCCCGCCGCCGCCAGCTCCAGGCCCGCACGAATGTCGCTGGCGTTCAGGTAAAACGTCACCAGCGGGTAGCCGGGAAGGGTGTCGGGGCCGATGCCCAGGGGGATCACGTTGAACGCGTCGGCGAAGGCGATCGCGCCGGTCTTGCCCTTGGCGATGTCGGCGCGCAGGCCGCCCGCGGCGTCGATGCCGACCACCGGCGGATCGGTGGGGAACAGCGCCGCGGTCACGTTGCGATAGGCGTCGGTCACCAGATCGCCGACCGCGGTCTCGCCGCTGCCGGTGAGCACGTCGAAGCTGGTCTGCGCCACGGTCGCGCCGTAAGCGAGCGGCGTGATCTTGCCGTTGATGTCGGCCTTGTACTGATCGACGCGCGCCTGGGTCTGAGGATCGCCGAGCGTGCTGTCGTCGACCGCCAGCAGGTTGTACGAGTCGAGCGCCACCGTTGTGCCGCCGCCGGCGCGCGTGACCGTGAGCGCCAGCTTGCCGAGGTGCTCGCCATAGCGGCCGGTCTGGGTGATGACCGTCTTGCCGACGGTGACCGCGGTCGTGAGCGCGTCGTGGGTGTGCCCGCTCAAGATCACGTCGATGCCCGGGACGCTCGCGGCGAGGTCTGCGTCCTCGCCCTGGCCGGCCTGGTTGATCCCGGAGTGCGAAAGCGCGATCACGAGGTCGACCTGGTCCTGGTTGCGCAGCTCGGAGACCATCGCGGCCGCCGTGGTCGCGATGGGATCGAACGTGAACGGCGCCGCGGTCGGTGCGACCTGCGCGGCGTTTTTCCCGAGCAGGCCGAAGATCCCGACCTTGAGCCCGTTCGGCAGGGTCTTCACGAGCTTGGGCACGGTGAACCCCTGGACCTGTCCAGCGAGGCTGCCGGCCTGAGATGGATCGAGCTTCATGTTCGAGGCGACGATCGGGATGGTGACGTTGTGCGTGCGGTAGGCCGCGGTCAGGATCAGGAAGAGGCCGCTCGGGGTCCAGTCGAACTCATGGTTGCCGAACGTGATCGCGTCGTAGTTCAGCGCCTGCATCTCCTGCAGCTCGGCCGCGTCGGGCGTCATCACGAACTCGAACGGCGTCCCCATCAAGAAGTCGCCGGAGTCGAGCAGCATCACCGGCGTGCTGCCGGCGGCGGTGCGCTCGGCGGCGATGCGCGTCGCCAGGCGGCTGATGCCGCCGATGGTCTCGTCGTCGCCGGTGGTCGCGGGGGTGAAGTCGAGGACCGCGTCGTGTCCCTCCAGGTTGGAGTGGATGTCATTGGTCTGCAGCAGGATCACCTTGAACGTCGTCCCGCCGTCGGCGCCGCCGTCGGGCGGCGGGTTGTTCGAGCTGCTGCCGCAGCCTCCCGCCGCCATCGCCGTTGCCACTGCCACCGCTGCACTCAGAACCAACCGATTCGGACCACGCATCGCTGCCTCCTGGTTGAAACGCCCCAGGCGCAGACTCGCAGCATTCGCGGTCCATGGAAATCGGAAAACGCGTCGAGGGTTCCAAGGAAAGATCACGTCACCAGCCGAGGCGCGCGCGCAGCTCGACGGCCAGCTGCTGCGCCATGAGCGCGTTCTCGGCGGCGTTGGGATGGCCGGCGCAGGCGAGCTTGTCGCGGGTCTGCGGCGCGATCTGGTCGAAGAGCGCGATCTGCGTGTCGCCGGCGGCGGCGCGCGCCCGCAGCACGGTGCGGATGTGGTCGTGGATGGCCGCGGATTCCGCCGCGCTGGTGATCGGACCTATCGTGCACAGCACGAGCGCGCGTGGGTAGTGCGAGCGGATCACCTCGACCAGCGCGAGATAAGCCGCCGCAAACGGTGGGCCCGGGTCGCCCTTGCCGTTGCCGAAGTCGTTGGTGCCGAGGTTGATCACCACCGCTTGCGGCTCGGTCGAGAAGTCCCAGACCGGCGACGGTGAGCCCGCGAGCGTCCGCTCGTAGATCGCCGGCACCAGGTCGTGCGTGTCGCCGCGGTAGTTGAAGACGACTCCGCGGCCCGACGCCGCGATGGTGCTGACCTCGGCGCCAAGCGCGCGCGCCAGCACCGACGGATAGGCGTCCCAGTGGCTCTCCGTCGCGTAGCAGTCGGTGTCGCCGAGCGTGCCGAGGATTCCGTAGCCGCAGCTGATCGAGTCGCCGACCACTTCGATCAGGCGCGGCGGAGCGGGCGGCGGATCCAGCAGCGCGCCGTCGCCGACGGTGAGCGCCAGGAGCTGCGAGGTGCCCTGCGGCCCCTCGGTCTGGCGATAGAGCTCGACGGTATGCTCGCCGGCGGCCAGCGCCGTCGCCAGCGCGCAACGTCCGTTGCCGGCCGTGAACGCCGCCTGGGGCACGCCGTCGACGACGGCCTTGAAGATGAACGCGCCGTGGTTCGCGAACCGCGCGCCGAGCGACGTGCCGCGGAAGCGCGCGACGAAGCCGGTGCCCGACCAGGAGAAGCGCGGGCCTGCGGGATCGGTCAGATCGACGCGTCCGATCCAGCGTACGCCGGCCGCGACCACGTTACTTCTTGTTCTGTCCGTAGTAGGCGGTCGCGCCGTGCTTGCGCCAGAAGTGCCGGTCGACGAGCGCGGGATCCGGCCGCGGCGCATCCGGCGCGATCGTCCGCACGGTCGCCTCGATGCGCGCCAGGTACTCGAGCGTGCGCGCCTGCTCGACGGCCTCGTGCGCGTTCTTGCCCCAGGTGAACGGGCCGTGGTTCGAGACCAGCACCGCGAAGATCTCGTCGGCGCGCAGGTTGCCGGTGCGAAAGGTCTCCACGATCACGCGGCCGGTCTCGCGCTCGTACTCGCCGGCGATCTCATCGTGCGTGAGCGGGCGGGTCACCGGCACGTCGCCGCGGAAGTGATCGGCGTGGGTCGTGCCCATGCAGCGCACCGGCAGGCGCGCCTGCGCGAACGCGGTCGCGTACTCCGAGTGGGTATGAACCACGCCGCCGCAATCGAACGCGCGGTAGAGCTCGAGGTGCGTCGGCGTATCCGACGACGGGCGCAGCGTCCCTTCGAGCACGCTGCCGTCGGCCAGCGACACCGGCACCATGTCGGCCGGCGTGAGCTTCTCGTAGTCGACGCCGCTCGGCTTGATCACGAACAGCCCGGCGGCGCGGTCGACGCCCGAGACGTTGCCGAACGTCCCCATGACCAGGCCGCTCTGCGCGAGCACGCGGCTCGCTTCCAGTACCTCGGCGCGCAAACGTTCAGCGATCATCGGACGCGCTCCTCTCGCAGCGTGAGTAGACGTTTCATCAAGGTGCCCAATGCGGCGGGGGTGTCGGCGCCGGCCTCGGGGCCGGGCGCGGCGACGCCGCCGAAGCGGTCGTGGAGCTCGCGGTAAATGGCGTAGAGACGATCGTAGGTTGCCACGGCGTCGGGCTGCGGCGTGAACCGCCGCGGTGACAGCGCGGTCATGCGATCCTGCGCGACCTCGAAGCTCGGGTGACCACCGGCGGCTTCACCCGCGGCCACGGCGGCTGCCAGCGCCGCGCCCAGCGCCGGTGTCTGCGGCGAGCCGGCGATCGCGATCGGGCGGCCGAGCACGTCCGCGTAGATCTGCATGAAGAGATCGTTCTTCTCGGCGATACCGCCGCAGCAGACCACGCGCTCGATCGGCACGCCGCATTCGGCGATGCGCTCGATGATCACGCGCGCACCGAACGCCGTCGCCTCGATGAGAGCGCGGTAGATCTCGGCGCGCGTCGTGTGCAACGTCTGGCCGACGAGCAGGCCAGTCAGCCGCGCGTCGACCAGCACCGTGCGGTTGCCGTTGTTCCAGTCGAGCGCGATCAGACCGGATTCTCCGGGAGAGAGCCGGGCCGCCGCCGCCGTGAGCTCGGCGTGGATGTCGCCGGTCGCGCCGTCGTGGCGCCCATGGCCGGCGTCCCCGCCGAGCACGCGATCGGTCCACCAGGCGAGCAGATCGCCGACCGCCGATTGGCCCGCCTCGATGCCGTGGTAACCGGGCATGACCGAACCATCGACGATGCCGCAGATACCGGGGATCTCGGGGCGCGCGCCGCTCGCGGGCGCGATCGTGATGTCGCAGGTCGAGGTGCCGATGATCTTCACCAGCGTGCCCGCGCGGATGCCGGCGCCCACCGCCCCGAGGTGCGCGTCGAACGCGCCCATCGCGACGACGATGCCCGGCGGCAGTCCCAGCCGCGCCGCCCACGCGGGCGAGAGCACGCCCGCCGGGCGATCCGCGGCGTAGGCTTCGGTGTAGAGGCGCTCGCGCAGCGCGGCCAGCCGCGGATCGAGCCGCTGCAAGAAATCGACGGACGGCAGCCCGCCCCAGGCGCGCGAGAACATCGCCTTGTGGCCGGCGGCGCAGATGCTGCGGCTCACGGCACGTGGATCGGCGACGCCGGTCAGCACCGCGGGGATGAAGTCGCACAGCTCGACCCAGCTCGCCGCCGCGGTGAACACCTCGGGATCGACCTCGAGGCAGCGCCAGATCTTCGACCAGAACCACTCCGACGAGTAGACGCCGCCGATCGGCGCCAGATAGTGGGGCGCGTAGTGGCGCGCCGACTGGGTGATCGCGGCGGCCGCCGCGGCGCCCGTGTGATCCTTCCAGAGCCAGGCCTGCGCTGCCATGCGCTCCGCGAAGCGCGGATCCAGCGCCAGCGGCCGGTTCGCGGCGTCGACCGGGAGCGGCGTCGAGCCGGTGGTGTCGACGCCGATGCCGATCACGCGCTCGGGGGCGAAGCCGGGGACCCTTGCCGCCGCGGCGAGCGCGCCCGTCACCGACGCGTGCAGTCCGTCGATGTAGTCGGCGGGGTTCTGGCGCGCCAGGTGGACGTCGCGCTCGTCGAGCAGCACGCCGTCCTGGCCCGACGGGTAGTCGAAGATCGCGCCGCCGACGGCGCGTCCGTCGGCGCAGTCCACGACCAGCGCGCGAACCGAGCTGGTGCCGTAGTCGATGCCGATGGTGAAAGCCGGCATGGCGCGGTCAGCCCACCAGCACCGGGCTCACGAGGTCGAGCACGTCGGGTCCGGTCCCCTCGGCGCGCGCGACGTCGAGCTCGGCGCGCCGGGCGTAGATGCGCACCGCTTTGAGCGAGAGGTTGGCCAGGTTGATCATGCTGCGCTCCATCGCGCGCGTCGGATCATCGCGGTAGGTGAATTGATCCTGGCTGTAGTAGCCGCGGTAGTCGCGCACGAACGTGGTGAACAGATATTCGACCGACTCCGGGATCGAAACCGTTCCGAACATCAGATCCTGGTCGTTGCGCCCCTGGCGGGCGTCGTTGATGTCGAACTTGTGCACCGGCACGCCGGCGTAGGCGGCGAGATCGCACGCCGTCGACGCTGTCGTCGCCTCCATCTTCTGGTGGCCGTAGTCGATGGTCAGGCCGCAGTTGGTGCCGCCACAGAGCTGGTTCACGCGCGACGCGACCAGCACTGCCGACGCCGCGGTGGGGATGATCATGTAGAGCTCGCGCGGCTCGTAGGGCTTGGGCTCCATGGCCAGGCGGATGCCGGCGGCCATCGCCTCCTTGTTGAGCGTCACCAGCGCTTCGGTGAACCACTCGAGCGATTGCTTGTAATCGATCTGGAAGTGATAGTCGGCGCCGTCGGAGCCGGGCCACACGCTCATCACCGGGATCTTCATCGCCTTGCTGATCTCCAGCCCCTTGCGCAGCTCTTCCAGCGCCGCGCGCCGGATCGCCGGGTCGGGATTGCACGCGCCGCCGAGCTTGAAGCGCGGGTTCGACCAGGTGTTGAAGTTGCACGCGGTCACGGTCATCCCGAGCTCGGCCAGGTAGCCATCGCGCGCCCGCTCGAGCGCGTTCCAGTCGATGTCGCCGTTCTGGGCGGCGCCGCCTTTCTCGAAGACGCTCTGGTGAATCTCGATCGCGGCCACGCCGGCCGCCTTGGTGCGGCGGCACTGGCCCTCGAAGTCGTTCTTGAACGACGGGTTGTTCGAGTTGTAGCCGGGCGGCGCGAACCGATCGCAGAAGTCGCCCGCCGACCAGTGGCCGACGCTGTACTTGATGTCCATCACTCGCAGGAACTCGATGGCCTCGTCGCGCGGCAGATAGCGCTGTTTGGTGGCGGCGAACGCGAGCTGGTCGGACGTGAAGCGGGACATGGGAGCCTCCTCGGAAACCGGCCGCAGCATGCCTGCTTTTCTCGGCTGGCGGAAGCGGTCCGGAACGGCCTAGGATGCGGGCATGGAAGGAACCAAACACCGCGCAGCGACGCACTGGACCGCTCGGCCGAGGCACGGGGCGAAGGTCACGGCCTGCGCGATCGCCGCCGCCACGCTGACCGGCGGCACGGTCATTGGCGGAACGCCGGGCGGGCCGGGGCTCGGCGAGTCATCGGCCTGGGCCGTGGGAGCGCACATGATCGAGAAGAAACCCTGGGGAAAGACCGCGAAAGGCGAGGAGATCCAGCTCTACACGCTTCACAACGGCAAGGCCGAGGTGTCGATCGCGACATGGGGAGCGACGGTGACGTCGCTGCGCGTGCCCGATCGCACTGGCGCGATCGCCGACGTGGTGCTCGGCTTCGATTCGCTGGAGCCGTACATGAAGGACCACCCGTTCTTCGGCGTCGTCGTCGGGCGTTACGCCAACCGCATCGGACAGGGGCGTTTCACGCTCGACCACAAGGAATATCGGCTGACGATCAACAACGGCAAGAACCAGCTGCACGGTGGCCCCGAGGGCTTTTATCGCAAGGTCTGGAAGGCCGAGGAGGTCGACGCCAAGGACGGCCCGGCGGTGAAGCTCACGTACGTCAGCCCCGACGGGGAAGAGGGCTATCCCGGCACCCTGACCGCGAGCGTGATCTACACGCTGACCGACGACGGCGCGCTGCGCATGGAGTACAGCGCGACCACCGACAAGCTCACCGTCGTGAACCTGACCAACCACGCCTACTTCAATCTGGCGGGGCCAGGCGAGGGCGACATCCTCGGCCACGAGCTCATGGTCAAGGCGGCGCGCTTCACACCGGTCGACGAGACGTCGATCCCCACCGGCGAGCTGCGCAGCGTCGCCAACACGCCGTTCGACTTCCGCAAGCCGACGGCGCTGGGCGCGCGCATCAAGGCCCAGGATCAACACGAAGACGCGCAGCTGAAGATCGGCAAGGGCTACGACCACAACTTCGTGCTCGACGGCGGCGTCACGCGCAAGCCGCGCCTGGTGGCGACCATGCACGATCCGAAGAGCGGGCGGGTGCTGGAGATCATCACCACCGAGCCCGGGTTGCAGCTCTACAGCGGCAACTTCCTCGACGGGACGATCAAGGGCAAGGGTGGCAAGCCCTACGCCTATCGCAGCGGGTTCTGCCTCGAGTCGCAGCACTATCCCGATTCGCCCAACCACCCGTCGTTCCCGCCGGTGGTATTGCGCCCGGGCAAGAAGTACCAGTCGACCACGCTCTACCGATTCACCAGTGATGCGGCAGAGGCGTCGGCCAAGTAAGAGCAGGAAGGGGCGCGCGGCCCGCCGAATCGCCCGCGCGCCGGCGAAGTGTTACGCTGGCTGCGGGGGTTTCGAATGGCGAGCTTCCTCGACGACAACGCCGACCTTCGCTACTACCTGGACAAAGGGCTCGACTGGGCGGCGCTGGCGGCGCTGGCCGAGCAGGGGTTCCGGCAAGCGCAAGGATTCGAAGGACTCGAAGGATTCAAGGACGCCGCGGAGGCGATCGCGTTCTATCGCGAGGTCGCCGCGACGGTCGGCACCTTCGCGGCCGAGGAGGTCGCGCCCCACGCCGCCGAGCTCGACCGCGCCGGCGTGCGGTTCGCCGACGGCGAGGCGCAGTTTCCGCCGCGGCTGACGGCGATCTTCGACAAGATCCGCGAGCTGGGATTGCACGGCATGGCGCTGCCGCGCGAGCTCGGCGGCAGCAACGTGCCGGTGCTGCTGTACTACGCGTGCAGCGAGCTGCTCAGCCGCGGCGACGCATCGGTGATGGTCCACAACGGCTTTCACGGCGCGATCGCGCTCGCGATGATGGTGCTGTCGATGTTCGAGGGGACGACCGACCTCGATCCCGCGACCGGTCGGATCGTGAAGACGCGCTGGCGCGACGAGATCGCGGAGATCGCCGCCGGCCGCGCCTGGGGCAGCATGGACATCACCGAGCCCGACGCCGGCAGCGACATGGCGGCGCTGCGTACGACCGCGACGCGCGACGAGGCCGGCAACTGGTTCGTCACCGGTCAGAAGATCTTCATCACCTCGGGCCACGGCAAGTACCACTTCGTGATCGCGCGGACCGGCACCGTCGACGACGGGCTCGACGGGCTGTCGATGTTCCTGGTGCGCGCGTTCCGCGACGGCCCCGACGGCCGGCGCGAGCGGCTGGTCACCATCGATCGCCTGGAAGAAAAGATGGGCCAGCACGCGTCGGCGACGGCGGCGCTGCGCTTCGAGCACGCGCCGGCCGAGCTGGTGGGCAAGCCGGGCGCCGGCTTTCGCCAGATGCTCGAGCTCATCAACCACGCGCGCATCGGCGTCGGTTTCGAGTCGATCGGCCTGTGCGAGGCGGCGCTGCGCCTCGCGCGCGCGTACGCGAGCGAGCGGCGATCGATGGACCGGACGATCGATCGCCACGAGCTGATCGCCGACTATCTCGACGAGATGGAGATCGACGTCATCGGGCTGCGCGCGCTGGCGATGCACGCGGCGTTCGAGGACGAGATCGGGCACAAGAAGACGGTGTTTGGCCGCTTTTTGCCCGGCGCCGACGTCGCGCAGCTGGAGCGCGAGGCCGAGGGCCACCGCGCAGCCGCGCGGCGGGCGACGCCGCTGCTCAAGTACCTGGCGGCCGAGAAAGCGGTCGAGCTGGCGCGCCGCTGCCTGCAGATCCACGGCGGCGTCGGCTACATGCGCGAGTACGGCGCGGAGAAGCTGGTGCGCGACGCGCTGGTCATGCCGATCTACGAAGGCACCAGCCAGATCCAGGCGCTGATGGCGACCAAGGACACGCTGGGCGCGATCATGCGCGCACCGCAAGATCTCTTGAAGCGGCACGCGCAGGCGCGCTGGCGGGCGCTGTCCGCGCGCGATCCGCTCGAGCGGCGCGTGGCGCGGCTGCAGCAGCTGTCGCTCGGCGCGCAGCAGCACGTCATCACGCGCACGCTGACGGACAAGGTGCGCGCGAAGGTGAAGGCGCCCAAAATCGGCAAAGACGGCAAGGAGGGCAACGAGAGCAAGACCGCCTCGCTCGCGAGTCTGCCCGAGGCGGTGCTCAAGCAGTGGAACCCGCGCCGCGACTTCCCGTTCGCGCTGCTGCACGCCGAGCGCCTGACGCGCCTGCTGGCCGACGAGGAGATCGCGGTGATCCTGGCCGGCCAGGCGCGCCGCCACCCCGAGCGCCGCCCGCTGCTGGAGCGCTACCTCGAGCGCGCGTTGCCGCGCGCGGCCTTCCTGCACGACGAGATCACGCATACCGGCCAACGGCTGCTGGCGGAGCTCGCGGCGCGCGGCGAGCCGGACGACGGCGCGGCGAGCGCCTGAGCCGTCCTGCGGGCCGCCGCGCCCCCGTGCGCACCGTGACCGGGGGCGCGTGGGGAGTCTTCGCCGCGGGCGGGGCCGGTCGCCGTCGTTGCCCACCACTCCCGATTGCCTCCCCCGCGCTGCTCACCACCTTGAGTGGCAGCATCGTGGCGGACAGCGGGGTCGAGGGCGCGCGGGTCGGGCGGAGACCGGGGCGCGTTGCGCGCCTGGCGGCGCGGATCCCGGGGCTGCTCCTGACGGCGCTGGTGGCGCCGTTCGCCTATGTGGGGACGCGCGCGATGTTTTTTCTGCGCGCCGCCACCTTCTGGCGCCACCGATTTCACGGCACGTTGCTCGCGCGGCAGCTGCAATTCGTCGGCTTCGAATCGTTGCCGATCGTCGTGCTGGTCGGCTTCTTCTCGGGCGGCGTCGCGGCCGAGTCGTCGCTGGCGGCGTTGAAGATGTTTCGCCAGGAGGTGTCGGTCGGGGGTCTGGTCGGCGTCTCGCTCGCGCGCGAGCTGGCGCCGGTGTTCACCGCGCTGATGCTGTCGGCGCGCGCCGGCGCCGGCATGGCCGCCGAGCTCGGGTCCATGCGCATCAGCGAGCAGATCGAGGCGCTGGTCACCTTCGGCGCCGAGCCGTCGCAGCACCTGGTCATGCCGCGGGTCCTCGCCGCGTTGATCATGACGCCGATCATGACCATGGTGTTCAACCTGGTTGGGCTGGTGGGCGCCTACCTGGTGGCGGTGCACCTGCGGCACGTCGATCCGGGCGGCGTGCTGAACTCCTTCCGGTACTTCACCGATCCGCTCGATTACCTCGAGGGCGCGGTCAAGGCGACGGCGTTCGGCGTCGCGTTCTCGCTGGTCGCTTGTTACCAGGGCTTCAACGTGCGCGGCGGGGCGCGCGAGCTCGGCCGCGCGACCACCAACGCCGTCGTCGAGGGAGCGGTGGGGATCCTGGTGCTCGACTATTTTCTGACCGACCTCATGCTGGTCATCTGGCCGCCGCGAACGTTTTAGTGAATCGAATGCGCGCGACGAAACGCCGCGCGATCGGATGGGCCAGCGTGGCCACGCGCGACTCGACGATCGCAATCGACGTCGGATCGACCAGCCAGCGCATCTCCTGATCGGCGCCGAGCTCGGCGCGCAGGTGTGCGGGGCTGATGCGACTGACCGCGATGGCGCTGAACCAGCGGCGGCTTTGCCGCGCGCAGTGCAAGAGCTCGCCGAGCCACGCCGCCATGAGCTGATCGGCGTTTGCGGCGATCACGCTCAGCTGGCGGGCCTCGCCCGGTGCGCGCGCCCGCCCGAGCGAAGGTTCGCCGAGCTGCTCGCCCATCGCGCGCGCGCCGTCGACGAACAGTCGAGCGAGCGTCGGCGCCTCGACGGTGACGCGCAGGCCCTCGGGCGCGTCCTCCAGCAGATATGCGCCCCAGGCGGAACGAATCTCCAGAGGCAACTCGGCCTCGACGGGACGCGCGCGCGCCGCGTCCCACGGGAACGCCGCCTGGCGGAGCCCCTTCGACATCTCGATTCCTCTCTCGCCGGCGCGACCCGGCGCTGCCACTACCTGATCAACAAGCTGGCCATCGCGCGCGCTCCGTCCACGCTCGAAAGCCGCGGCGACGGCAGAGCTCGCGGTTCGGTTCAGGTTGTCTTCAGGCGCAGCCGGCGGTCGATGACCCGGCGCAGCTGCTCGGGGCGCTGGAAGCTCAGGTAGTCGAGCGCGTGGCGTGTGCCGTCGCGCTCGATCAGCACCATGTACGGGCGGTGCTCGTAGCTCGAGGCGGCGATGTCCGCGAGATCTTCGAAGCGCCAGCTGCGCAAACCCCACGCGTCGCGCACGATCAATCCCTCGGCCGTCACCACCATCACGTGCTTCTTCACAGGGCGCGTGTCTTCTTCGCCCTCTTCCTTGACGGTCGGCGTCGCGACGATGGTGAACATCGCCGCGGTCAGGATCAGCAGCGCGCCAACCAGATCGGGGCCGCCCAGCACGGCGGACAGCACGGCCGCGGCCGCGGTCATCGCGCCCAGGATCGCATAGGTCAGACGCTCACCCGCCTCGGCGTCGCGCGCGAAGAAGGCCACGGTGGCCGGCGGCACATGGCCCGCGTCCACGCTCAGCAGGGCTTCGATCTCGCTCATCATTTATAACCAGCATCGGCAGATTGCGATCCGACTTTACGAGCGCGGCCGGTGCGTGAGCGGGGACGAAACACGTCAGCGTGACCCGCGCGGAGCCGCTGCCGATGGGTCGGCGAGGTGCTCGGCGAGGAACCAGACCTGCGTCTCGTTCGTGCGCAAAATGTCGCTGACGTAGAGGTCGTTGGTGCCGTCATCTCCCCGGTCGGCGGCGCGGCGCGCGGCGGTGCGCGAGCGGATCAGGATGTGCTCGTGCGCCTCCAGCAGGCGGGACACCTGGACCGGCACCTCTTCCCGGCCGCGCGGCGGCCTTTCGATCTCGCTCAGCTCGGCGATGTCGTGCGCCATCGCGATCGCCACGCCGCCCAGC
>Ga0265314_10002332_pt1 | contig 19615 bp, 14 predicted proteins | sample 4126metaG_FD_203106 | JGI IMG/M metagenome (GOLD analysis project Ga0265314, IMG submission 203106) | Rhizosphere microbial communities from Carex aquatilis grown in University of Washington, Seatle, WA, United States - 4-1-26 metaG | ecosystem: Host-associated > Plants > Roots > Rhizosphere >... | reverse complement strand
TATTGCAGGATCGGGAAGCGGCGCGGCCCCGGCACGTCGAGCGGCAGGCCGCTCGGCACCGATGTCGGCGCCAGACTGGCGGTCTCCAACATGCGCGGATCGGTGAGCGACTTGAGGAATTCGATCAGATCGTCGATCTGCGCTTCGCTCAGATCGATGCGCTTCTGCCCCGGCTCGTGCCCGAGCTCGACCGGATTGAGCGCATCGAACACCGGCGCGGCCGGGTTCAGTCCGTAAGCCTGCATGTCGGGCTCGATCTGCGTGATGTCGTACGCGGCATACGCCGCCGCCGGATCGGTGTGGTGACGAATCGCGTCGGCCAGCGACGTGTACGCGCCGTTGTGCATGTAGGGCGACGTCAGCGCGACGCCGCGCAGCGGCGGCGTGCGGAACTTGAAGCGGTCTTCGCGGTTGGTGGTGATCTCCTCCAGGCCGAAGTCCCAGTTGGTCTTGCCGGCGTAGGCGGGATCGTGCGGCGAGCTGAAGCCGGTGCCGGGGCCGACCTGCGGCACGCCGATGTTGTGGTTCTGAAAATCACTGAACAGATCGCCGGCGTGACACGAGCTGCAGCGCCCGTCTTCCATGAACACTTCGGCGCCGCGCTTGGCGGCGTCGCTGATCGCCGTCAGGTCGCCTTTCAAGTAAGCGTCGAACGGCGCGTTGGTCATCACCAGCGATTCCATGAAGTGGCCGAGCGCATCGCCGATCGCCGCGTAGGTCAGGTCGTCGTTCGGCCCGACCACCGGATCCTGCGGCGACAGCGCCAGATCGGGGCGATTGGCCGGATAGGCGTCCTCGAACAGCGCCCGATAGGCCGGAATGAAATCGACGCGACCGGCGATGCCGTCGTGGATCTCCGCGTGCGCTTCCTCCGCGTCCTCCTCGATCGTGCCGTCGAAGTGCGGGAAATCGCCGGTCATCTCGACCAGCTCGGTGACCGGGATCTCGGCTTGGCCGGAGAGCAGCGAGCGCACGTAGAGATCGTCCTCGGGCGATGGGAAGCGGAAGCCGAGCGACGTATCGAGCTGGTTGACGTCGGTGCTGTGCGTGTCGTTGAAACGGAAACGGCCGTTCCACATCAGCCGCGGATAGAGGGCGTTGTCGATCAGTGACGGCGTGTTGCGGCTGTTCAGCGGCGAGCGGCGATCCGGCCCGAGCACGTTGCCGTCTTCGCCGGGCGGCGGCGCGTCGTGGCAGGTGATGCTGACGTCCGGCACGACGTCGCAGAAGACGCCGCGCGCGATGTTGCGCGCGTCGCTGAACTGGAAGGCGGCGTGATGGCAGGTGGCGCACGATGTCTGCTCGACGCCGCTCAGCACGTGATCGAAGAACAGCGAGCGGCCGAGCTCGCGACGCTTGTCGCGGATGGCGAGCTGATCCGCCGTCAACGCCGGCTCATCGAGATGCGGCGAGCCTTTGAGGTTGTTCTCTTCGCAGAGTTTCTCGACCCGCTGGTCGAGCGACTGCGAGCTGTTGCCCTGCCCACCCCCGCCGGATCCGCCGCAAGCCGAGACCATCGCTGCCAGGCCCACCAGCCCGGCAATCCCCACCACTCGATGATGCATCCTTCTCCTCCTGACGTGCTCCGCGCAGTAAAGCCGGTTTATAAATCCTACGTCAACATCATCGACATCGGCGATAAAAGCTCGGCACCACAGTACTACCGACAGATCGATCATTTGCTGCGCGGACGGAACGCCTGCTCGTATACCAGCTCGCCGATGGCGTGGCCCTGCGCCAGGCCGGCCGTTTTGTCGAAGCCCCAATGGACGCCGAGCCAGATGCGGCTCTGGGCGTTTTCCTCTTCGGCCTGGCTGAAGCTGGTGAACGTCCGCGGCCGCAGCGGCCGCACGGCGCCGTTCTGATCGACGGTCACGCCGTTGAGCTCGTCGGAGACGACGGTGAAGGTCATGTCATCGCGCGCGAAGAAGCGCCGCAGCACCTGGAACAGCGCCGCGCCGAACCCGGCATGGCCGGACGAGTACGACGGAAAGGGCGGCGTGAAGTTGCGCAGCGGCAGCCCGTTGTAGTCGACCGGCGAGCCGAGCGGCCGCCAGGTCGGATCGCCGACCGTATCCGGATTGCCGTCGCCGGCGCCGCTCGGGCCGCTGCCGGAATCGGCTTCGCGAATGCCGCCGACCGGGCGCCAGAAATTGTAGTAGTACTTGGTCTCCCACAACGCGATCGCGGCGTCGGCCATGGCGACGTTGATCAACCCGAGCAGGCGGGCGTTCTGCAGCGTCGTCAGGTGCGTCTGGCGCGCCAGCATGACGGCGATCTGGTTGTAGAGCTTGACCGGTGCGCAGAGGAACGGCTGGCCGTCGTAGGCCCAGAAGATTGCTGCGAGTGTCTCATCCTCGCTGCGCAGCGTCGGGGTCTGCTCGCCGTCGCCGCCGAGCCCTTTCACCTCATTGAAGGCGGCGGTGTACTCCGGGCTGTCGAGTGCCGGCGGCGGTGGAGCGCGAAACTGCGCGCTGCCGGCCATGACGAACGGCAGCACGGCGCCCCAATCGGGCGTCAGCGGATTGAGCTGCAGCGTCGTCGGATCGGCGCGCCATTCACCCGGCAGTTGACCGTACACGTACTCGACCGGCTGAAACGGCGTCTGCAAGTCCGAGCCGTCGTGCGCGCGCGCCGCCAACACAGCGGCTGCCTGCGCGCTGCCGAAGGCGATGCCACGCGTTCTCGCGATATCGTTCGGCACGCCGTCGAAAAAGGTGTCGAGATCCGCGTCGATGGCGTCGGCCTGCTTCGGGTACAGCGCCACCAACACGTCGTGCGCCGCCTGGCCGATCGCCGCGGGAAGCGATGTCGGCTGGCGCGGTTGGTCGGCGGCGTAGAACGGCGCGTAGGCGCCGGAGAAATCGGCGGCGACGTCGGCGACGGCGATCTGCACCATGGCGAAGGCGCGGCTGGTGCGCGTCGGCCCGACCTGCCAGCCGTTCGATCGCGGATCCTGGCTCGGCTCGATCGGCTCGTGATCGCGCCCGGCGACGCGCTGGGCAATCTCGTTCCAGTGCAGCACCGGATCGTCCTCCGACGCGCCGCCGCTCGAGCCGCAGCCGGCGAGAAGCAACGCGAGCATCGCCGCGAGCAGACAAGAACGGATCATTCGATCTTTTCACGCTACGCGCACGACGTGAACGAGGAAACCGAAAAACAGCGCCGCCGTGTACACGGTGATGGGGCTCTGCGCCCGAAAGACTTCGAACCTGAACCCGCCAGACAATCGCCACTGGTGAGCACAGCTCCAAGCCCAATCGCCCCACGTGCCGGCGCAGATCCCCGCCTTCGCACATTCCCTGGCCCCGGCTAATTCAACTCGTCCAAGAAGCGGCCCACGACTGAGTTGAACTCGTTCGGCGCCTCGAAATACGGTGAGTGGCCGACGAGCGGGATCTCGTGAAACCGCGCTCCGGGGATGGCGCGGGCGACGGCGCGCAGCACGTCTGGGGCAAACAGTCGGTCGTGTGCGCCACCGACCAGCAGGGTCGGAATCGCCCAGGCGCGCAGGCGTTCCGGCTCGGTCATCACCTCGTGCAGGGCGACGTGCGCCAGCGCCGACGGCGGGTTGAGCGCCGCGAGCTGCGCGTAGAGAAATCCGCGCGCTGGATCGCGTGCAAAGATGTCGGCGGCCAGGGCGGGATGCGGCTGATCCCACGCCGGCGCCTGCAGCGCCGCCGCCGCGCCGGCGGCGATGGCGCTCAGCGCTTCGAGCACGGCCGGCAACAGCAGGCCGGCGGGCGTGCCAGACAGCACCAGCCCGCGCACGCGCTGCGGATGGGCAAGCGCGAGCTGCAGACCGGTCCAGCCGCCCATTGATTGGCACACCAGCGCGCACCGCTCGATGCCCGCCCTGTCGAGAATGGCGACCAGATCGTCGGCGAAATGCCTCGCCTGCGCGTGCTCGGGCGCACAGCTGGAACGGCCGAAGCCGCGATGATCGAAGACCACGACGCGATGCGAGCCGGCGAAGTGCGGCACCTGCTGCCACCACACCAGCGTATTGCCGCCGGCGCCGTGCGCCAGGACGACGGCGGGTCCATCGCCGTACGTTTCGTAATACAGCTTCGCATTGGCGCGCTCGACGAACGGCATCCTCACCTCGCGGTCGCTCTCAGTCGCTGTCCGGCGGCGCAGCGGTCGCAGGGGCCGCGCTATCGACCCCGACCGGCAGCGCGGCCGGATCCTGCTGGTAGAAGATCTGCAGCTGCTCGTACAGCTCTGGGTGGCGGTGCTGCAGCACCTGGGCTTTCTCGAAGAAGCACTCGGTCGCGACCGCAAAGAACTCCGCCGGGCTGGTGGTGCCATAGGCGTCGAGCACGGTGTGGCGATGGTGCGCGACGTCGTCGATCAAGTGCGCATACTCTTCGCTGAGGACTCGCGCCCAGGCGACGTACAGCGATCGTCGCGCCAGCGCCGGTGCGCCGTCGCCGGGGCCGGTTGCCTCGTTGTCGAGCTGATGCGCGAGCTCATGCAGCACGACGTTGTGCCCGTCGTGCACATCGGCCGCACCGCCGAGCACGTCATCCCACGACAGCACCACCGGTCCGTGCGCCCACGCTTCGCCGAGTCGCGCCTGACCGACGTCGCTCACCGTGCCATCCGGGCCGCGCATCGGCTGCGCCGCGACGTAGGCGTGCGGGTAGACGAGAATGGTCTGGAACGTCGGGTAGACGTCTGCATCGAGACGGCCGAGCAGCAAGATACACGCTTGCGCGGCGATGGTGACGCGAATCTCGTCAGTGATCTCCAGCCCGCCGCAGCCTTCGAAGCGCTTCTCGGCGAGAAAGATCTGCACCAAGCCGTCGAGCGCGGACCGCGCAGCCGGCGCGAGGCGCGCCGCGAAGGGCACGCGCCGCGCGATGATGGCGCGCCACGCCGCGGGGACCGGCGTGGCACGCAGTCGCTCGCGGCGGCGGTGTTTGAAGCCGAACACGCGGCAGGACGTGCCTGTTCGAGATGCCGTCGGTCAAGCTCGCCATCCCGTCCGACGGCGAGCGGCCTGACACTGCCGCAGGATCAGAGCGCCGTCAGCCTCGGTCGGGCTGCCGCTAACGACTGCGCACGAGCGCCGCTCGACAAAGCGGCGCGATCAATTCGTCTTCACGATTGCGCCGTGCGGTCGCCGGCCATCAGCGCCTCGGCCGCCCGGCGCAGCGCCGGCTTCTCGACTTTGCCGGTCCCGGTGCGCGGGACGTCTGCCGCGTCCACCACGAAAACATGGCGCGGCACCTTGTAACTGGCCAACCCCGCGCGACAGAACTCGCGCAGCTCGTCGCCGCGCGCCGCCGCACCGCTGCGCAGCACCACCAACGCGGCGATGTTCTCGCCGCGCACCGGATCGGGCACGCCGACGACGTGCGCGGCCTGCACTGCCGGATGGCGCGCCAGCGCTTCTTCGATCTCGACGGCGGCGACGTTCACACCGGCGGTCTTGATCACGTCCTTGATGCGTCCGCCGAAATGCAGGTTGCCCGCGGCGTCGAGCCAGCCGCGATCGCCGGTGCGAAAGAAGCCTTCACCGTCGAATGCGGCTTCGCGCGGCACTTTGTAGTAGCCCTCCATCAGCGTCGAGCCTTTGACCAAGATCTCGCCTGCTTCGCCCTGCGGCAGCGCTTGGCGGGTCTCGGGGTCGGCGATGCGCAGCTGCATGCCAGGCAGGGCGCGACCGAAGGTGCCGGTGCGGATCGCTTCGGCATCGTCCCAGCGCGCGGCGGTGACGCAGGTGGCAGTCTCGGACATGCCGTACACGCCGATCGTGCAGTGGTCGGGTCCCATCAGCCGTTCCGCCTGCGCGTTGTAGGTTCCCTTCTTCAGGAGCAGGCGCCGGCGTGCGAAGTCGGGGTGCTCGAGCAGCGGACCGGCCTGATGCCAGCCGGCCATAATAGTGCAGCGCTCCGCTTCCAGCAGCGTCAGGGCCGCGCCGGTCTCGACAACTTCCTGCAACACGCAGCGCCCGCCGCCGGCCAGGGTTGCGAGCGCACCGAGAATGAACCCGCCGCTCCAGAAGAGCGGCATGTGGCCCCACCACGCGTCATCGGCGGTAACACCGAGGCATTCCGCGATCCGACGCGCCGACGTGGTGAGCGCGCCGTGCGCGTGCGCCACCGCCTTCGCCTGCGCCGTCGTGCCGGACGTGAAGAAGATCGTCGCCAGATCGGTCGGCGCCACGGTCGCTTCGAGCGCATCGAGCAAGGCGTCGTCGATCGTCGCCGGCGTCGCCGCGAAGCGCGGTAAGCCGGCGCCGCCGTCGTCGAGCAGCAGCACCCGGCGCAACGCCGGCGCGTTGGGGCTGTACAGTGTGCCGTCGCGCAAGCTGCGCAGCTGCGGTGCGATATCGAGCAGGCGCTCTACGTAGTCGTGTTTGAGGAAACGCGGCACCGCGATCAGCAGGGCGACGTCGCCGTGCGTCAGCCCGTAAGCGATCTCGTCGCGCTTCCACAGCGTGGAAAGCGGCACCAGGACCGCGCCGATACGCAGCGCGCCGAATGCGATGGGCAGCCAGTCGAGGCGATTCGGGCACAAAAACCCGACGCGTGTTCCCTTGCCGACACCCAACGCTACCAACCGCTTGGCGGCGAGGCGACTGGCAGCGCGCAGCTCGGCGAACGTCTGACGTGCGACGACGCGATCCGCCGGCGCATGCGCCACCGCCTCGCAATCGGGATGGGCCGCGCTGACCGCATCCAGGAACGCGCCGATCGTTTCCATCACTTTCCCGTGAACACCGGCGGCCGCTTCTCGACAAATGCGCGCACCGCTTCTTGATGGTCCGCGGTCTCGCCAAGGATGCCCTGTGCCAGGGCTTCGGCCTCGACCGCATGGCGGAAGTCGCTCGCCGCGGCGCGCTCGAGCAGGCCGCGCGCCTGCCGCACGGCGTGCGGCGACAGCGCCGCGATCGACGCGGCAACGCCGCGCACACGCGCCGACAGATCGGCGGCAGGTACGATCTCTGTCACCAGTCCGAGGCGCAATGCATCTGCGGCGCCAACCGGCTCGGCGGTCAGACACAAGCGTTGGGCGTTGGCCAGGCCGACGCGGCGCGGCAGCAGGTACGTGCAACCGGAGTCGGGGATGAAGCCGACCTTGGTGAAGCTGAAGGCGAAGCGGGCGTTGTCGGCGGCGATGGCGAAATCCGCGGCGAGGACGAAGGAGCACGCCATACCGGCGACGACGCCGTTGACCGCCGCCAGCATCGGCTTCTCGCGCCGCAGCAGGCGCTCGACGACCGCGCCGCCGTGCAGCGTGCGCTGCCGGCCGACCAGCGCGCTGCGCCCAAGTCGCCCGGGCTCGCTCATGCGCTTGATATCGGCGCCGGCCGAGAAGGCGCGTCCAGCCCCGGTCAGCACGATGACGCGCACCGCATCTTCGCGCTCCGCCTGATCGATCAACAACGGCAGCCGGTCGTTCATCTCCGGCAACAAGGCATTCAACTGCTCGGGCCGATTGAGCGTGATCGTGGCGATGCCGTCGGATGCTTCGTACAGGATGTGTTGGTCGGACATCAGTATGCAGGTTGTTAAGCTGTCAACTGTTGGTTGTTAGCTCGGAAACTGACGCGGCCGAAACGGCCGTGTCGCCGCGGAAACGAAATCGCCGAGCAATACGACCACCAAAGAATCTCCTAGTCGCGTGCGAAGCGTTCCTTGAGCACGCCGGTCATCACCTTCTTGGCCGCGTTGCGTGGGAGCTCGTCGACGAACTCGACGCGGCGCGGCTTCTTGAAGCCGGCGAGGCGCGCAGCGACGAAGGCGGTGACGGCGTCGCCGTCGAGCTGTGCGCCGGCGCGGCGCACCACCACGGCGGTGACCTGCTCGCCCCATTTCGGGTGCGGCGTGCCGATGACGGCGACGTCGTCAATGTCCGGGTGGGCGCGCAGCGCCTCTTCCACCTCGAGCGGCGAGACGTTTTCGCCGCCGGTGATGATCAAGTCCTTCATGCGACCGGTGAGGTAGACATAGCCGTCTGCGTCCTGGCGGCCTCGATCGCCGGTATGCAACCAGCCGTCGCGCACCGCCGCGGCGCTGGCGATGCGGTCGCGATAGTATCCGGCCATGACCGTCGGTCCGCCGACGACGATCTCGCCTTCCTCGTCGACGGCGGCGCGCTGTCCGCCGGCGGCACGGATGGCGACCATGATGTGCGGATTCGGCGCGCCGACTGTGCCTGGGCGGTCGAAGACGCTGCTGCCGCGCGCCATCGTCACGCCATCGGTCGATTCTGTCTGGCCGTACGCCTCGATGATCTCGGCGCCGTCGAAGCAGGCGGCGAGAGCGCGCTTGGCGCTCATCGGCGTCGGCGCGCCGCCGACGCTGACCTTGCGCACCGTCCGGCGGACCGTCGCCGGCACACCGCCAAGCGAGACCACTTCGAACACCATGCCGCCGATCAACGGCAGGTCCGTGACGCCGAATTGTTCCACGGCCTCGAACAGGTTGGGGAGATCGAACTTCTCCAGCAGCACGGTTGTCGCGCCGCTGAGGATGCGACACAGCAAATGCGAGACGAACACCGGCGTGTGCGTCAGCGGACTGATGCTGGCGCCGACCGAATCGGCACTGTCGCCGCGTGCCCCGGCGCATGCCAGCGCGGCCCAGAACAGATTGGCGTGCGGCAGCATCACGCCCTTCGGCGTACCGGTGGTGCCGGACGTATAGGCCAGCACGGCGAGATCGGTCGGGCGCGGCGCGCGCGCCGCAGCGACGCGACTGAGCGTGCGGCGCGCGATCCGCGGTCGCAGCGGCAGATCCGGCTCGACGGCGAACAGCGGCAGCCCCGCGTCGATCGCGGCGTCGCGCCCTGCGTCGATGCGCGGGGTGTCGCAGAGCAAGGCGCCGGCGCGCGCATGCGCCAGCAGCAGCGCGGTCTCGCCCGGCGTCGAGCGCACCGCGATCGGCACCACCGTCGCGCCCAGCCCCCACAGCGCGTAGCAGGCGGCGACCATTGCCGGTTCGTTCGCCGCCATGACGCCGACGCGCTGCGTCGCGCCGACACCGCGCGCGCTCAGCCACACCGCCAACTCGTCGACGGCCGCCGCCAGCGCGCCGAACGAGATCGGTCGGCCGCGGAACACGAGGCCGCCGCGCGCGCCGCGCCGCTGTGCCTGCAAGTGCAGAAACCCCGGGGTGGTCGGCAGGAGCATGGAGGGCGGCGGGCTGTCGGGACCCGCCACACGTCGCATGGCACGTCCGCGCACGCTGATCGGGCGTCGTCTGCGCTCGATGCGCTTCATCAGTCGTTCAGCTCCGGATGAAACTCGGGATGGCGCTCGAGCCACGCTGAGGCGCCGCGCATCGACTCTTCGTTCTTCTTGTTGATGAAGCGATAGATCGGTCCCTCGAACCACTTCAGGACCGGCGTACCGAGATGAAACGACTCGCGAAATCGCAGTCGCGTGCGATTCGCCGCCGCACGCTCCAACGACACCGATCCGGTCAGGCCACCGCGCAGCATGATGTAGTCGTAGCCGCGCTCGGGTTGCACGTTCTTCACCAGCTCAAACGATTCGCCGCGCCGGCCAAACGGCAGCGGGTAGGTCACCTTGCGCACCAATCCGTTGCCCTGGGCGTCGCCCGGGAAGACGACTTCGACATCCAGTACCGCCGGCGCGTACTCCTTCCATAGATCATAGCGTTGAAAGAGTGCCCACAGGCGCCGCGCCGCGAACGGCAACTCGATCTCGTATTCGTGCGTTCTCATACTCTGAGGCTGGCAAAGGCCGAAGATGAAAGACCGGAGCGGCGTCGTCCGGCCGTATAGCTCTCGTCTTCCGCCTTTCGTCTTTGATCCTTCGTCCTTGATCTCTGCCTATGGCTCGTACAGCTCGACGAAGACCGTCTTGCCGCCTTCGATCCTGCGCACGAGCAGCCAGTCGCCCTTGTACGCCTTGTGATCGTACGGGCCCAGCGACATGTGGGTACGCGGGCCGCCGTTGACCGCCGGGACCATGCGGACCTTCTCCAGGCCGCGTTTGATCCCGTCCGGCGTCAGCAAGTTTGCCATCGCAATGCCTTCGGCGATGAGGCGCGCCGTATCGTAGCTCAGCGCGATGACCGTATGTTGCTTGGTGCTGCCGGTGGCGGCTTTGAAACGCGCCAGCATCGGCTGCAGGCGCGGGTTGTCCTCGCAGATCTGATCGATGCCGTGCCAGCCTTCCAGTGCCGCCATCCATTCGGGCTTGGCGTAGCAGAACTGAAACGCCGTGGTCATGATGCGCGGCGGATCCCACTGCAGCTTCTGGAACAGCGGGGCCATCAGAATCGTCGGATAGCCGTAGCCCATGTACGCCAGGCAATCGGGCTTCTGATCGCGGATCTTGCGCAGCGTCACCTCGAGATCGTCAGGCACCTGCGTGGTGTACGCTTCGATCAAGATGTCGAGGCGTTCGCGCGCCGCATACGTGCGAAAGGCGGTCGCGTACTCGATGCCGCCGGGACTGATCTCGTGGATCATGCCGACCGTCTTGAATCCGCGGCGGCGAATCCATGTCGCCATCAGCGCCGCCTCTTCTGCCAGTCCGCCGTTGCCGAGGTTGAAGCAGTAATCACCGAAGTAGCGATCGGTGCCGGTCCAGGTCACGGCCGGCACGCCGAGTTGATCGATGATCGGAGCCAGCGCCAGCGAATTGTCGGTAATGAGCGGCCCGATCGTGCACAACACGCCGACATCGACCAATCGCCGATAGCCGTCGATCGAGTTCTTCGCCTCGAGGCGTGGCAGACCGATGGCTTCTTCGACCACCAGCTCGACGGGCCGCGTGATGACGCGCTGCGCCAGCGCTTCGTCGAACGCGAATTGCAGCGTTGCCAAGAAGTCCGCCTTGGTACCCATGTCCATGTCGATGAGCACGCCGACCTTGATCGGCGCGAAGGCGAATCCGTGCGGTGTCGTCATCGGTCGCTCGGAATCGATCGGCAGAAGGAAACGATCGATGAACACGGATGAACGCAGAGACAAGAACGATAACCGAGAAGCCGTCGGCTTCTTCTCCTGCATGCCTGTCGATCTGTGATCATGTGTAGTCGGCCTCTTCGCTAGTCTTCGAGGCGGTCGGCGTAGCCGGCTTTGCTGAAGCGCTCGCGCAGCGAGGCGAGGTCGGCGGTCGTGAAGGGGCGGAACGCGGTGGCACCGCGCGGGCGCCAGAAGAGCGGGTCGGCGACGCGATCGAGCAGGAACTTCTCGCGGCGCAGTGCGCGTTTGAGAATCTTGTTGGTCGCGGTGCTGGCGATGTCGCGGCCGACGCGCACAAAAGTCGGACGCCAGCGCGGCGGCAAGTCGGCCGCGTCGACGAAGCGCCCAAATGCGTCGACGTCGAAGGTGCTGCCTTCTTGCAGCACCAACGCGGCCATCACTTGGTCGCCGGCCTCTGGGTCGGGCACGCCGTAGACGCTGGCCAGCATCACCTCGGGATAGCGCGCCAGCACGTCTTCAATCGGTCGCGCAAGGAAGTTCTCGCCGCCGACGCGAATCCATTCGGCGTCGCGGCCGGCGAAGTATATGTAGCCTTCGGCGTCGGCATAACCGAGATCGCCCGTGTGGAACCAGCCGTCGCGCGTGCGCTCGGCCGTCGCTGCTTCGTCTTTGTAGTAGCCCTCGAAGAGAAAGCGGCCGGTGGTGTTGACGATCTCGCCGACCGCCGCGTCGGCATTGGTCAAGCGCCCTTCGGCATCGAACTGCGCCGCTGCACATTCGCGACCGTCTTCGCCGATGATCTTGACGCCGGCGGCGCGGCCGAGGCTGCGCGCCGGATCGTCGCTGGTGCGCGAAAAGCCAACGCCGACCTCGCTGGCGCCGTAGCCGTCGATCACGTCGCAGCCGAAGCGCTCGGCGAAAGCGGCGATGTACTGGCGCGGCGCCTCGTTGCCGTAGGCCAGGCGCAACGGATTGTCGGCGTCGTCGGGCCGTGCCGCTGTATCCATGACGTAGGCGAGCGGATTGCCGACGTAGTTGAACAACGTCGCCTTGTACCGCCGCACGTCGGCCAGGAACTGCGTCTTGCTGAAGCGGCGCGCCAATGCCAGGCCGCCGCCCGAAACCAGTGGCGGCGCGAGGGCGAGGATCTGCGCGTTGGCGTGGTACAGCGGCATGGCGCAGTAGATGATGTCGTCGACCGTGCAGCGGCACATATGCTGGCAGGCGCCCCAGCCGAGCATCATCAACCGCCCCTGACTGTTCAGTACGCCCTTCGGCGCTTTCGTGGTCCCGGAGGTGAAGACGATCATGAGCAGCGCGCTCGGATCCACGTCGACGTGCGGATCGGCCTCGCTGACGTCGGCCAGCGCGGCGTCGAGCGACGGCGCGTCGCCGTCGGCGAGCAAGACCGGCAAGCGATCGCCGATCGCCTCGTGCAGCTGCGCGGCGTAGCGCGCTTCCGTGATCACGAGTTGGCAATCGGCATATTCGATATCGCGCGCCAGGGCGCTGCCGCTGCGCGTCGGATTGAGCCCCACCAGCGCCGCACCGGCCAAGCCGCAGCCGAGCTCGGCGAAGACGAAAGCGGGCAGATTGTCCATCAGGACGCCGATGTGCAGCGGTCCGTCAGCGCGGCGCGCGAGAAAGAGGTTCGCGTAGCGACACGCCTCGCGGTAGGCCGCGGCGAACGTCCACTGCTGGTCGCCGGCGCGCAGGAATACGCGATCGGCGCAATCCGCGGCACGGGCGCGAATCGCGGCCGCGAGGCTCGACGGCGGCACACTGGTATCTGGAATGCGGCCTGATTCGGACATGACACTCCCGCGGTCGCCAGGACGGTGCCGCGCTGGGCTAACGAGCGTTAGCCGACTACCAGCCGCGCTGGCCCCTCGCAAGCGATTGCGCGGCGCGTCGGTCGCGATGCCGGGTGTCGGGCGTCAGGCCGACCACACGCAGCGCAGCCGACCAAACACCACACACCCGCCCCCTGCTCAATTGACAACTCCGGGCGATTCCGGCTGACCTCGCGCGCATGTTGTATCTGCACGAGATCATCGACATCGTCGGCACCGGCCAGGAAGCCTATCTGGAGACGGTCGGTGAGCGCGCGCGCCACTCCGCAGGGCAGAACATCTCGCGTTTGATGGGGACCTGGAAGGTCATCGGCAGCACCAACCGCTGGCCGGGCGTCGTCAACCTCTGGGAGATGGACGGCTGGGCGCATTGGGCGGAGACCCTGGAGCGCCAATTCCTGCCAGGCAAGGTCGATGCGGCACTGGCGCCGTGGTGGGCGAAGGCCACCGAATGGCGCAGCGGCGGATTCGATCGCATTCTCGCACCGGCCGATTTCAGTCCGAGCTATGCGATGCTGCGAGCGTCGGGCCTGCGCGCCTGGGTGTGCGTGCACACGCTGGTGCGGGCGCGGCACGGCATGGGCCCGGCCTATCTGGAGGCGGTCGGCGAAGAATTGGCCGTTTTGCTGAAGGAACGCGGCTGCACGTTGATGGGCGCCTATGCCGCGACGATGCGTTCCGATGAGGTGCTCGTTCTGTGGGCAGCGCCCGATTTTCGTCAGTTGTGCGATCTGGCGGCAGGGTGGGATGCGGACGCAGCGCTGCATCGTTGGCGGCGGCGCTCCGAAGCGCTGCGCAAGAAAGCCGAGACGATGTGGCTCGTTCCATCGGCTGACTGCTTCTTTCACCCGGATGCAAGCAGCAAGTCGTAGGTGAATGCGCTGCAACGTTGCGCCAGGGCATGCCAGCTGCCCAGTCGGCGGCGAGCCTGCAGCGAACTCCAAAAAGAACCGGCAGCCAGGGGGGCTGGCTGCCGGCACTCGGGGGAGGAGAGCGCGAGCGGCATAAGCCGCATCAGCGCCGTAGCTCGCGGAGGGGGGTCCGCATCTCGCTACTGCACACTTCGACGGGGGCTCGCGAAGATCATTCAAAGAAATTTTCTCTGCCGCTGGCCTGCCGGCAAAGACCCTTGTTAGTGAGGCCCATGGACGCGACACCGCCCGCCGTTGCTCACCCTGCCGCGACCGTGGTGCTGATCCGCGACGGCGCCGGCGATTGCGAAGTCTTGCTGGTACGACGCAACGCACAGCTGTCGTTTCACGGCGGCGCCTGGGTGTTTCCGGGCGGACGCGTCGATGCGATCGACTACGACGGCGACCGCGCCGACGCGGTTGCCGCGGCGCGCCGCGCAGCCGTGCGTGAAGCGCACGAAGAGGCGGGCCTGGCGCTGGAGCCGCGCGACCTGGTGCTGGTGTCGCGCTGGGTCACACCGGTGCAATTGCCGAAGCGCTTCGACACGTGGTTCTTCGCGGGACTGGGAAGCGACGCGCCCGTGGCAATCGACGGTGGCGAGATTCATGATCACCGTTGGATCACCACGAGCGCTGCGCTGGCGGCGCAGCGCAGCGGCGAGATCGAGTTGCCGCCGCCGACCTTCGTCACCATCACCGCGCTGGCGCCATATCGACGCGCTCAGGATGCCCTGGCCGCGCTCGCGCGCAGCGAGGCGGAAGTCTTCGAACCGCGCTTGCTGCCGGTCGAGGGCGGCGCGGTGACGCTGTACGCCGGCGACGCCGGATACGACGAGTCGCAGATCGAGAGCAGCGGCCGCCGCCACCGCTTGTGGATGTTGGAGAATGGCTGGCGCTACGAGCGCAGCGCGTGAGTGAGCCGAGCGCCTAGTGTCCCGAGTCTGAAGTTCAGACTCGGGACACTAGCGGCCTTTGAACACCGGCTGGCGCTTCTCCATGAAGGCCAGCATGCCCTCCTTGGTGTCTTCGGACTGCGTCACCAGCGACTGCACCATTGCCTCGTCGTCGAGCGCCGTCTCCATATCGACCTCGAGCGAGCGATTCAGCATTCGCTTCGACATGCCGATCGCGTAGGTCGGGCCGGTCGCCAATCGCTCCGCCCATTCGCGCGCGGCGGCCAGCAGTTGGTCGTGTGGCACGACTTTGTTCACCAAGCCGATGCGCTGCGCTTCCTCGGCCGGGAGATCGTCGCCGAAGAAGACCAGCTCCTTTGCTTTGGCGAGCCCGATGAGCCTCGGCAGCAAGTAGGCACCACAGGCGTCGATGGCGATGCCGCGGCGCACGAACACTTCGATGAAGCGCGATTCCGCCGATGCAATGACGAGGTCGCACGCGAAAGCGAGATGCGCGCCGAGACCGGCGGCGACGCCGTTGACCGCGGCGACGACCGGCTTTTCCAACTCCCACACTGCGCGGATGAGACGCTGCGAGCGCGTGCGCAACATCTCGCGCGCCGCGCCTGGACCAGTCGGACCGCTGCCGCGGCGGCTCAAATCGGCGCCGGTGCAGAAGCCCTTGCCGTTCGCGGTGAGCACGACGGCGCGGATGTCGAGATTGGTGCGCGCGTCGGTGAGCACCTGCAGCAGCTCCTCGCGCATCGCATCATTGACGGCGTTGCGCGCATCGGGCCGATTGAGCGTGATCCAGGCGACCTGATTCTCGAGCGAATATTCGATGGCTTCGAACGACATGGATTCTCCTGGCTGAGGCGGTCGGCTGACGGCTGTCAGCTCAGTTTGAGGGCGCGCTTGGCGTTGTCGCGCAAGAAGAGCTGCCGCACGTCGGGCGACAGGTCGAGCGCGTCGAGCTCCTTCAGCACGCGGTCGAACGGCACCAGCGGGTAGTCGGTGGCGAACAGCACCTTGTGCTTGCCGAAGGTTTTCATGAAGTGGACGAACTCGGTCGGATAGTGCTTCGGCACGTGCGCCGACGTGTCGATGAAGACATTGGCGTGCTTCCAGGCCACCGCGATCATCTCTTCGGTCCATGGCCAGCCGATATGGCCGCAGATGATGCGCAGCTCGGGAAAATCGAGCGCCACCTGATCGATGTAGATCGGCCGCCCGGTCTCCGAGGGCAGCAGCGGACCGGTGTGGCCGACCTGCGTCTGAAAGGCCACGTCGAGCTCGATACATTTGGCGTACAGCGGGTAGTAGCAAGCTTCGGTCGGCGCCTTGCGCCACATGAACGGCTCGATGCGCAGGACTTTGAAGCCGTATTTCTCGACATGCTCCTGCAGGCCGCGCACGGCGGCCATGATGTCGGTCGGATCGGCGTGGTATTCGCCGATGAAACGGTCGGGATGTTTACGCACCGCTTCGCGGACATGTGACGGATCGCCCGAGATGCAGGCGATGCGCACCCCGTTGCGGTCCATGTCGTCGAGCATCTGCGCGACGTCGGTGCCGTCGTGGTACCAGTTCAATCGCCCGTAGTTGCGGAACACGTTCTCCGCCGCCGCCGTGCGCTTCTCGGGCGGCGTCGGCGAGAGATATTGCGTCCACACATCGATGATGCCGTCGTCCGCCATGCACACCTCCGCGAAGAGAACACTCAGTTCCTCGGCAAGCCCAAGACGCGTTGGGCGATGATGTTGCGCTGTACCTCGGACGTCCCGGCGTAGATCGTCGCAGAGCGCGTCCACAACAGCTCGCGCGCCCAGGATCCGTCGTCGATGGCGCGCGGCTCACCCGGTTGCAGCGCCGCGTACGGGCCCAGCACGGCGCAGGCGAGGTCCATCAAGCGCTGCTCGACCTCGCTCCAGAAGAGTTTCAGAATCGATCCTTCTGGACCGGGCCTGCCGGTGCGCAGAATCCCGCTGACGTTGCGGTAGGCGGTCAGCTTGGCGATCTGCACTTCGATCGCCAGCTGCGCGATCTGTTGCCGCACGCGTGGATCCGCCGCCGCCGTGTGTGCGCCCTGATGACGGTGCGCGAGCTCCAGCAGGCCGGACAGCTCGCGCCGCAGGCGCGCATGCGGCGCGGCGCCGCCGCGTTCGTGCGCCAACGTGGTGACGACGACGTCCCAGCCCTTGTCGATCTCCCCCACGACCATGTCGCGCGGGACTTTCACCTCGTCGAAGAACACCTCGTTGAACCAGGCTTCGCCGGTCATCTCGACGAGCGGCCGAATGGTGATGCCGGGGCTCTTCATGTCGACCAGCAAGAAGCTCAGGCCGCGATGCTTGGCGGCGCCGGCGTCGGTGCGCACGACGAGGATGCACCAGTCGGCATACTGCGCGAAGCTGGTCCAGATCTTCTGGCCGGTGACCGCGATGTGGTCGCCGCGCACCTCGCCGCGCGTGCGCAATCCCGCCAAGTCCGAGCCGGCATTCGGCTCTGAGAAGCCCTGACACCAGATGTCGTCGCCGCGCAGAATGCGCGGCAGAAACCGCGCCCGCTGCGCTTCGCTGCCGCAGGCGACGAGCGTCGGGCCGACCAGGCCGAGCGCCACCGCCAGGTTGATGCTGTCGGGCGCGCCGGCGGCGGCGCATTCCTCGTTGAAGATCAGCTGTTCGACCAGCGTCGTACCGCGGCCGCCGTACTCGCGCGGCCAGGTGATGCCGGCCCAGCCGCCCTCGAACAAGGTTCGCTGCCAGGCCTTCGAGGCATCGATCTTGTCGGCCGCCGAGCGCGGCGCGCGGCGATTGGCATCGGCCAGCACCGTCGGGAGCGTCGCGTCGAGCCAGCGCCGCACGTCGAGGCGGAAGGCTTCTTCGGCGGCCGAGAGGCGGAAGTCCATACGCGAAAGGCTGATCGCGCCGAGCGGCGCCTCGATCGATGCTTGCGGCTAGGCTTCGAGTGCCATGCGCTGCATGTGCTGGTCGGCTTTGGCGGTCGCGAAGCGCGGGCGCAGCAGCGAGACCAGGGCCGGAATGAATACCAGCGCGCCGATGGCGTGGAAGAGCATCAACATCATGAGCAGAAACGCCATCTGCGCTTCGAACTTCAATGGATGGAAGAGCCACAACACCATGCTGGTGGTGATGGTCAGGCCGGTGAACATGACCGCCTCGCCGGTGGTGGTGATGGCGCGACGATTGGCTTCGTCGAAGTCGCGCGTGACTTCGTACTCTTCCACGATGCGGCTGAGCACGTAGTAGCCGTAGTCGATGCCGATGCCGATACCGATGGCGGCGACGGGCAGCGAGTTGATGTTGAAGTCGATCCCCATGAGATACATCACGGCTTCCGACAGCGGCTGGGCGACGATCGAGGGAATCATCACGATCAGCGCACCGAGCACCGACCAGTAGGTCAGGTAGCTGAGCAGGAAGACGACGGCGAAGATCAGCGGCACATTGACGCGGTACGACCAGTCCACTTCCTCGATTTGCGCCGCAAGGATACCGAATAGGCCGCCGGCGAGCCGATAGCGCACCGTGTCGTCGGGATGCGTGTGGGTCGCGATGTACGTCTTGGCGCGCTCGATCGCATCCTTGATCGTGGCGTGATCGTAATTCTTGTAGAAGACGGTGATCGTCGCGTTGGTGTAGTCGGGCGAGAAGAAGCGATCCATCTCGCCGCGTCGCGTGCCGGCGGTGACCATGAAGAACAGCTGGCCGACGTGGTCGTTGTTGGTCGGCAGCATCTCCCACTTCGGATCGCCTTCGTGGAAGACGCGGAAGATGGTCTTCAGCATGGTCGTCGCGGTCACCGACCCGCCGGCCCCGTCGCCCTGCTCCATGTAGCGTTGGAACTGGTCGAGCTGGTCGAGCGTTTTGGCGTCTTTGATCGCGCCCGGCTTCTTGCCTTCGGCGATGATGACCAGCGGACTGTTGCCGATGAAGTACTGATTCGCCTTGGTACTGGCGACGTTGTACGGATGATCAGGGTAGAGCAGCGCCATGCCGGGCGACGTGTCGCCGGTCTTCAGGTGGTGGGCGAAGTAGAGGCCGACCGCCATGGTGACGATGAACAACGCCACCACCGCGTAGCGCATGTTGCCGATGGCCAGGGTGACGAGACGCCGTCCGACGGCGTTGGCCATGCGGCTGAAGAAGTTGTTGGTGTTGTGGATCTTCGGCGGCCGCACGAAGCTGAGAATGATCGGATGCAGCGTCACCACGCTGATGAAGATCGAGATGATCCAGAAGGCCGATACGAAGGCGAGCTTCTGCATCAGCGGAATCGTCGCGACGGCAATGGTCATGATCGCCAAGCCATCGGCGATGATCGACACCATCGCCGGCGCATACAGACTCACGTACGAACGGATGATCGCGAGGTGCTTGTCCTTACAGCGGAAGTATTCCTCGTGGTAGCGCTCCATCGACTGCACCGAGTGACTGAGCGTGCGGGCCGTGATGAGCACGAACACGACGATGACCAGCGGGTCGAGGCTGTAGCCGAAGAGGCCAGCAAACCCGAGGCCCCATACCGCGCTGAGCAGTGCGGAGAAGGTCGGAATGATCAGCCCCTGGATGGTGCGGAAATAGAACCACAACAGCAGGATCATCAGCCCGCCGGTGCCGAGCAGGAACCAGCCCATGGTGCCGACCGCCTCGTTGAAATAGGCGAACAGCACCGGCGGACCCGAGACGTAGATCTTCACCTTGCCGTTGGCTTCCTCGCGCTTGACGATTTCCTGGATCTGTTTCCACATGCCGGTGAGGTCGAAGTACTCCTCCCAGAACCCGGCGATGATCTGCGTCGCCTTGTCGTCCTGCGACACCAGGAGGCCGCGTACGCCTTCCGTGGTGTCGACCTTACGGCGCAGGAATTCGAGGTCTTCTTGGTCTTCCGGCAAGCGCGGATAGGTCAGCGGCACGGTCTTCAGGCCCGCTCCGGTGGTGAGCGTGGTCTTTACCTTCGGGTGCGTGATCGAGATGACCTGCTCGCCGTTGACGCCGGGTACCTGATGCAACAGCTCGACGGT
>Ga0265314_10002330_pt1 | contig 19623 bp, 18 predicted proteins | sample 4126metaG_FD_203106 | JGI IMG/M metagenome (GOLD analysis project Ga0265314, IMG submission 203106) | Rhizosphere microbial communities from Carex aquatilis grown in University of Washington, Seatle, WA, United States - 4-1-26 metaG | ecosystem: Host-associated > Plants > Roots > Rhizosphere >... | reverse complement strand
GCCTGCGCGCTCGAGGTACGCCATGCACTCCATGCCGTCACGCACAACGCGCAGTTCCGCATCGAGCCCCGCCTGTTCGAACGCAAGCTGAGTGAGCAGCACGTGATCCTCGTCGTCTTCCGCGAGCAGCACGACGGGCCTGCGCTTCGAGCCGGAAGTGCCGGGCGCATTCATGCATCGGCCCCCAGTTGCAGCGTGAAGTGGAACGTGCTGCCTTCGCCGTAGGTGGATTCCACCCAGATGCGGCCGCGATGGTGCTGCACAATCTTGCGGCACATCGCCAGGCCGATGCCCGAGCCGGGAATGACCGAATGCGTGTGCAGGCGCTGGAACATTTCGAAGACTTTCTCGCGGAATTCGGGCTCGATGCCGATGCCATTGTCCGCTACCGTGATCTCCCAGCCGTGCTCGACCGGCACGGCCGCGATTCGAATCTCGACCGGCCGCTCGCTGCGGAACTTGATCGCGTTGCCCAGCAGGTTGTGGAAGAGCTGAAGCAGCTGAGACGCGTGACCCTGCACCATGGGCAGCGGGCCTGCGGCGATCTTCGCTCCCGTGTCCTCGAACTCGCTTTCGAGCAGCGCAAGGGATTCCAGCAGCGTCTGCTCGAGGTTGACAGGTGCCGGCGCCGACGCCGGGCCTTCGAGCTTGGCATAGGTGAGCAAGTCGAGCGTGAACCGATCGAGCTGCCGCGCGGCCCGCAGTGCGCGCGCAACGAATTCGGGTCCGCGGCCCCCCAGCTCGCCGTCCTTCGAATCGGACACCACCGACAACAGCCCGATGATCGAGCGCAGCGGCGAGCGCATGTCGTGCGACGCGGCGTGCGCGAATTGCCGCAGCTCGATGTTGCTGCGCAGAAGCTCGTCTTCCACGCGCCGGCGCTCGGTGATGTCGCGCACGATCGCAACGCGGAAAGCCTGCCCATCGCTTTCGAAGCCGGCCACCGATGCTTCGACCGGAAACTTCGTGCCGTCGCTGCGCACACCGCAGTCGTCGCCGGGCAGCAGCGTTTCGAGCAGGCGCCCTTCCATCTCGTCTTGCGACCAGCCGAACATCCGGCATGCCGCCGCATTCGACTGCACGACGCGCGAATCGCCGTCGATCACGATCACGCCGTCGATCGCGGCGTTGAGCAGCGCACGGAGCCGCTCTTCCTTGTGCGCGACCTCTGTGTAAGCCTCGCGCAGCAGGCGGCTCGTTCGCAACATAGCATCGCCCAGCTGCCGCGCTTCGCGGAATTCGAGCTCGGGCATCGCGACGTCGTCACGGCGGGCAAGCTCGCTGGACATCTGTACCAGGGCCGACGTGGACTGCACGATCTGCCGGCCGTAGCTCCACGCCGCCGCCGCGCCAAGCGCGAACACGAGCCCTGTGCCGAGAGCAAGCAGGGCCAGGGAACGCAGCAGGTTCGAGTGGAATTCGGTCTGCGGGATGCCGAACACCATCGTCCAGCCACTGACCGGGGCGAGCGTGAACACCGTGACCGTGTCGACGCCTTCGAGCGACTTGCCTTCGAAGTAGCCCTCGCGTTCGCGCGCCATGTTCTCGCGCAAGGTGGCCGTGGCCGGCTTCGTGACGAACTGCTCCGATGCGATGTTGCGCCAGGCGATCATTCCGCGCTCGTCCACGATGGCCGCGATCCAGCCATCGGGCAGTCGCTGATCGGCCACAAGCTTGTCGAAGCGGTCCTTGCTGATCGCCGACGAGATGCTGTAGCGCACTTCGCCGCCGATCGTCACCGGCACTCCGACGACCGTGACGGGAACGTGCGTGATGGAGCCCATCACCGTCCGCGCGACCGGCCGGCCCTCGGAGATCACGACTCGCGATGGCGAGGTCTCGCCCAATTGCCGCAGCGGCCCCCCATAGGGCTGCATCGTGTTCACGACCAGCTTGCCTTCGCGATCGGTCAGCATCACGTTCGCAATGCCTGCGACCGAGCGGAAGCCCGCCGCGCTTTCGTGAAAGCCCGAGAGGTCGCCGTCCACCAGCGAGCCGGCCGTGGCAAGCCCCTGCAACGCCGATTCGACCTGAAGAATCTGGTTGTCGACCGCCGCCGCCAGCGCGCGCGCGCGCGCGAGCGCCTGATTGCGCGATTCGGTGACCTGAGAACTGTATTGGCCGATGAGCAGCACCAGCACCAGCAGCGCGGACGGGATCACGGCGACCAGCACGAGCATGAACAGCTTCGCACGCATGGACCGCACACGTGTGCCGCCATCGAATGGCGCCAGAAACCCCAGAAGTTCGCCAACGACCAATGCAGTCTCCTCGCCCGCAGGACGAACCATCTTATAGCGCGCCCCGGCCGCCCATGAATGAAGGAAAAACCTGCACCGGCTCTTTGTTACGAGCGGGCGAGTCTTCAGTCGATGAAGAAATCCGGGATGAAGCGCTTCGTGCCGGGCTTGACGGCGTACGGGTCCAGATCGGTCACGCCGTGCGCTGCGAGCAATTCGTCGTCGATGTAGAAGTTGCCGGTGTGCTGCTTCGCATCGCTGGTGAGGATGAAGTACGCGGCATCGGCGAGGATTTCGGGCTTGCGGCACATGTTGATGTCCACGCCGGGAATCATCTGCAGTGCCGCCGTGTGGATCGCCGTGCGCGGCCACAGGCTGTTCACCGCGATGCCGTACTTCGCGAATTCGCCGGAATGCCCCAGCGTGCACATGCTCATGCCGTACTTGGCCATGGTGTAGGCCGTGTGCGGCGCGAACCAATGCTGCTTCATCGACAGCGGCGGCGACATGTTGATCACATGCGCGTTGCGCCCCGCGGCCGCGGCCTTCTTCAACTCCGGCAGGCAGGCTTGCGTGCACAGGTACGTGCCACGCGCGTTGATCTGGTTCATCAGGTCGTAGCGCTTGATCGGCGTATGTTCGGTGTCGGTCATGCTGATCGCGCTGGCGTTGTTCACCAGGATGTCGATCCCGCCGAATTCGGCCACGGCTTTTCGCACGGCTTCGAGCACCGCTTCTTCCTCGCGAATGTCCACCGCCAGCGGCAACGCCTTGCCGCCAGCCGCGCGAATCTCTTCCGCGGCAGAGTAGATCGTGCCGGGCAATTTGGGGTTCGGGTCCGTCGTCTTCGCGACGATCACGACATTGGCGCCATCGCGTGCGGCGCGTATGCCGATGGCCAGGCCGATGCCGCGCGACGCGCCGGTGATAAAGAGGGTTTTGTCCTTGAGCGACATCGTCATTGCTCGGTTAATTTTGCGCAGTCAAGTGCTGGCGCTTTTGGCCATCTTGCGCAGCTCGCCAGTGGTGTCCATCAGGCGATGCAGCAGCAAATCGATGAAGGCCTTGTCGAAGCACATCTGCAATTCGTCCGATGCGTGATGCAGCGCGTCATTGCGGATCTCGAGCACAAGCACCGCGGTTTCCGCCACTGCCGTTGCGGTGCGGCGCGGCTCGTCGCGGCGCAAGTACGCCATCTCGCCGAGCGTGACGCCCGCTTCGAGCGTCGCGATCTTGAAGCCATCGCGCAGTACGTTGACCTTGCCTTGCAGCAGCAGCAGGAACGAATCGCCCATGTCGCCTTCCTTCATGAGCACCGTTTCGGCTGGGCGCAGCGACAGCGTGCCAAGCCGCAGCGCCTCCCACAACACCGCATCGGGAAAGCCCGTGAAAAATGGCAGCTGCCGCATCTGCGCGAAAGCGTCGCCTTCGCGGTGACGCACCTTGCGTTCCGAAAATCCCTTGTTCACTTGCAGCAGCGATTCGGCGAAATCCATCCACTGCTTGAAGCGCGCTTCCGGGTCTTTCGCCAGCGCGCGCATCAACACCTTGTCGATCTGCGATGGAAGGCCCGGGCGCAGCGTGCTGGGCGGGATGGGCTCGTCGTGCGTGATCTTGTACATCAGCGCGTAGTCGGTGTCGCCCTCGAACGGCGGGCGGCCCGTGAGCAACTCGTACGCCACGATGCCCAGCGAGAACATGTCGCTGCGCCACGTGCACGGCTCTTCGCGCACCTGTTCGGGCGCCATGTACTGCGGAGTGCCGACGATGCCGGTGAACTGCGTGATGTCGGCGTTGGTGGCGAGCGCGGTGCCGAAGTCCATCACCTTGATGTCGCCGTTGGTCTGCATCATCAGGTTGGCCGGCTTGATGTCGCGATGCACCAGCCCGCGCGTGTGCGCGTACTCAAGCGCGTTGCAGCACTTATAGCAAATGTCGAGCACCTGTTCGATCGGCAGCAGGCGATCGGGCGACGTGAAGCGCCCGAGCGGCGCGCCTTCGACGTGTTCCAGCACCAGGTAAGGCGGGTTCGCTTCGCCGTCGGCGTCGTACACGCCGACGATCATCGGGTGCTTCAGCTGCCCGGCGAGCAGGGCCTCGTTGCGCAGCGCACGCCTGTACCGCACGCCCTTGCGTTCATCGGCGATCAGATGCGCATGAATCTGCTTGATCGCGACCTTGCGGCCCTTGAACGGGTCTTCAGCGAGATAGACAGTGCTGCTCGCGCCGCGACCGATCTCGCGCACGACGGCGTATTTCCCGATGAACGTCGGGGGCTGGCTGGCCGGGCTGGGCATGGTTGCCATGGTCGCCCATCAGCAAGCGGCGAGCAAGCGTGGATTTCACAGGTTGGAGAAATCGGGCTTTCGCTTGTCCATGAAGGCCCCGAACGCCTCCTTGGCGGCCGGTTCGCGCAACATGCGCGCGAACAGGGCCCCTTCGTCGTCCATTTGGGCCCGGATGAGCTGCTGCTGGCCCTTTTTCATGAGTCTTTTGGTTTCGATCAGCGAGCTTGACGGCTTGGCTGCAAGCTTGCGGGCGACTGACTGCGCGTAGCCATTCACCTCGGTGGGCGGCAGCACGCGATTCACCAGGCCGACTTCCAGCGCGGCCTCGGCCATGAAGGGCTCGCCCAGCAGCAGCGCCTCCGCTGCGCGGTGATAGCCCAGCATCTGCGGCACGAGCAGGCTCGATGCGGCTTCGGGCACAAGGCCCAGATTGACGAACGGCATCGAGAACGCCGCGTTGTCGCCCGCATAGACCAGGTCGCAATGGAACAACATCGTCGTGCCTACGCCGACGGCCGGGCCGCAAACGGCAGCAACCAGCGGCTTCGGGAAAGTCGCGATCGAGTGCAGGAAACGCGCGACCGGCGAATCCGGCCCGGCGGGCGGCTTGTGGAGGAAGTCGCCGATGTCATTGCCCGCCGAGAAGATCGTCTCGTGCCCTTGCAGCAGCACGACGCGCGTCGCGGCATCGGATGCCGCTTGCGCAAGCGCATCGGCCATCGCGCCGTACATGTCGGCGGTGATCGAGTTCTTGCGCTCGAGGCGGTTCAAGGTGATCGTCATCACGCCGCTCTCGGTGTGGACGAGGATTTCGCTGCCGGATTCGCTGGCCATGATGTTCAAGCCTCTTGTGATTTCAATTTTGATTCGATAGTGCCGCTTCGACCCAATCCAGTCGGTCCTGGCCCCAATACATTTCTCCGTCGATGAAGAACGTGGGCGCACCGAAGATACCGCGCTGCACTGCTTCGGCGGTGACGGCCTTCAACCGGTCCTTCACTTCCGGGTCGGCCGTGAGCGCGAGCAGTGCGGCAGCATCGAAGCCTGCTTCGTGCAGCACGCCGCCCACGGTTTGCGGATCGTTCATGTTCTTTTCGTCGGCCCAGATCGCACGGAACATCGCATCGACATACGGCTGCATGCGATCGGGCTCGCGCATCTGCAGGCCGACAGCGCCGCGCATCAGAGTGAGCGTGTTGATCGGGAAGTGCGGATTGTGCCGAAACGCCGTGCCGTCGCGCTGCGCGAACCGTTCGAGGTCGCGTTGCATCCACTTGCCCTTGGCGGGCACCATCATCGGCGACTGGTTGCTCGTGGCCTGGAAGACGCCGCCGAGCAGCATCGGGCGATAGTCGATCGCAGCGCCGGTTTGCTGCGCGATCTTCGGCAAGCGGTGCCACGCAAGATATGCAGCGGGGCTGCCGACGTCGAACCAGAACTCCACCGTCTTCGCCATGCGATCGCTCCTCGTCATTCCTTGAAGTAGTACACCTGCGTCGTCGTGGCGAGCAAGGTGCCCGCTTCGTTCCACACCTGCGCGGTGTGGTCGAAATAGCCGGCGCCGAAACCCTGGCCGCGAGTCTGCGCGAACAAGTAGCCGCTGCCGGTTTCGGCCAGTTGCGCTTCGCGCGCGTGGAAGTACACGGTCATCGTCACTGTTCCGAGCGGAACGAACTGCGCGCGCCGCAGCCAGATGCGCGGGAAAAAGATGTCGCTCATCGCAGTGAGCGACGCGAAGTCGAGCGGGCGCGGCGGATTGTCGCGAACCCACAGGCGCGTGAGGCTAGCCCCCGAATCGCCGCCATGCCATCCGCCTGGAAAGCCGCCTTCGATGAATCGCAAGTCGTAGCGCCTGACCCATTCGACGCGCGGGTCCGTCGTCGGCGGCGGCACGTCCGCAGGGCGCGGCACTTGCGGCATCGACGCTTCCTGCATCGCCCACGTGTCGCGGCGAACCGCGGTCATCGCCGTGCCGATCAACATCACTTCGTCGCCTTGCTTGATCGACACCGTCCAATGCTGCGTGGAGCGATTGGTGCGCGCCGGCTGCGCGATCACGTCGAACTCACCATCGGCGACAGCCGCCGCGAAGTTGACAGTCAACGCGATCGGATCGCCCAGGCGCTGCGGATGCGTGAGGATCGCCTGCATTGCTTGCGCGGCCGTCAAGCCGCCGAACGGCCCGATGAAATTGCGCCATGCCGGATGCGTGTGCCCGCGTGCGAGATTTTCGCCGTGCCATTCGAGCGCGACGCCTTCGTCGAAAAGATGCGCCCCCATGCTCGCTGCCCCTAGACCCTTTCGAAGATTCCCGCCGCGCCTTGCCCCATTCCGACGCACATGGTGACCATTCCGTACTTCAGATTCTTGCGCCGCAGCGCGTGAACGACTGTCGCCGACCGGATAGCCCCCGTCGCGCCGAGCGGATGCCCGAGCGCGATCGCACCGCCCATCGGGTTGACCTTCTTCGGATCGAGCCCCACCGTGTTGATCACCGCGAGCGATTGCGCGGCGAAGGCTTCGTTCAATTCGATCCAGTCGATCTCATCAAGCCTGAGGCCCGCGGCTTTCAGCGCAACCGGGATCGCCTCGATCGGCCCAATGCCCATGATTTGCGGCGGCACACCGCGGCTTGCGTAGCTCACGAAGCGCGCGAGCGGCTGCAGGTTGAAGCGCTTGACGGCCGCTTCGCTTGCGAGAATCAATGCGCCCGCGCCGTCGGACGTCTGCGAGCTGTTGCCCGCCGTGACCGAACCGCGTGCGGCAAACACCGTCCGCAACTTTGAAAGGCCTTCGACCGTCGTATCGGGCCGCGCGCCTTCGTCGATGTTGACCTTGCGCCTGGCGATGCTCACTTCGGCGGAATCGAGATCGACGCTGCGGTCTTCCACTTCCACTTCGGTCATCTCGCTTGCGAATTCGCCGGCCTTCATCGCCGCGATCGCCTTCATGTGCGAGTAGTACGCGAATTCGTCCTGCGCTTCGCGCGACACCTTCCACATCTGCGCGACTTTCTCCGCCGTCAGGCCCATGCCGTAGGCGATGCCGTAGCTTTCGATGTCGTCGGGGTTCGAGAAGATCGTAGGCGACAGCGACGGCGAGTTGCCCATCATCGGCACCATCGACATGCTTTCGGTGCCGGCGGCGATCATCACGTCGGCTTCGCCCACGCGAATGCGATCGGCCGCCATCTGCACGGCCGACAAACCCGACGCGCAAAAGCGATTCACGGTGATCCCGCCGACGGACTTCGGCAAGCCCGCAAGCACAGCGCCGATGCGTGCGACGTTGAGTCCTTGCTGCGCCTCGGGGATCGCGCATCCGCATATCACGTCCTCGATCGCTTTCGGGTCGAGCGACGGCACTTGCGACAGCGCCGACTTGAGCGCGATCGCAAGCAAGTCGTCGGGCCGCGTGTTCCTGAAATATCCGCGATGCGATCGCCCGATCGGCGTGCGCGTCGCGGCGACGATGTAGGCGTCTTGGATCTGCTTCACTCTTGGCTCCTGTCTTCTCTTACTCCCTCTCCCGCTCGCGGGAGAGGGCTGGGGTGAGGGCGCTTTCTTCAGCCACCTGCCGAATCTTCTCCATCGCCGCATCGGTCTCGTTGAACACTTCGTGGTTCCAGAAGCGCAACGTCCGGAATCCGGCGCGCAGCATCTGCTCTTCCCGTGTGCTGTCGTATGCCGCCTGCTCGACGTGTTGTCCGCCATCGAGCTCGACGGCCAAACCGATCTCGACGCACGCAAAGTCCGCGATGAAGTTGCCGATCGGGCGTTGACGACGGAACTTGAGGCCGGAGAGTTGGCGATTGCGCAAACGCGACCAAAGAAGCGCCTCCGCATCGGTTTGCTGCGAGCGCAATTCACGAGCCCTCACCCCAGCCCTCTCCCGCGAGCGGGAGAGGGAGTCGGAAGCGTCCTTCTGAAGCTGCGTCATTCGATGCTCAAGTTGTCTTGCTCCCTCTCCCGCCTGCGGGAGAGGGCTGGGGTGAGGGTTCTTCGTTCGACCATTTGCCGCTTCATCGCCATCAGTTCCTCACCGGCTTGCCGGTGTTCAACATGCCGAGGATGCGTTCGTGGGTCTTGGGGTTCTGCACGAGTTCGCAGAAGGCGCGGCGTTCGAGCGTCATGAGGTATTCCTCGCTGACGAGCGTGCCCGCATCGACATCGCCGCCCGTCACGACATTCGCGATCAGCGTGGCGATGCGGAAATCGTGCGCGCTGATGAAACCGCCGTCGCGCATGTTCACGAGCTGGCCCATGATCGTCGCCTTGCCGCTGCGCCCGGCCACGGCGAATTGCCGCTTGTGCGGTGGGCGATAGCCCGCGTCGTACATCGCTTTTGCTTCGCGCATCGCAATGTAGAGCAACTCGTCCTTGTTCGGCACGATGATGTCGCTGTCCAGCAAGTAGCCGAGCTGGCGCGATTCGATCGCGCTCGTGCCGACCTTCGCCATCGCCGCGGCGGTGAAGCCTTCGGTGAGGAAAGGCAGCAGATCCTTGCTCGTGGACTTCGCCTGGTTCTCCGCTGCGCGCCGCGCAATGTATGTAAGCCCGCCCGCGCCGGGCACGAGGCCCACGCCGACTTCGACGAGGCCGATATAACTTTCCATCGCGACGACGCGCTTGCTCGAATACACCGACAACTCGCAGCCGCCGCCGAGCGCCATGCCGCGAACCGCCGCGACGACGGGCACGTTGGCATAGCGAAGCTTGAGCATCGTCTGCTGCATGAAATGCTCGGCTTCTTCCACGGCCGACACGCCCACGGCCATGAACGCGGGCATCAGCGCCTGCAAATCCGCGCCGACGGAGAATGGCTCGTCGCCCGACCACACAACAAGGCCCTGATAGTCCTTCTCGGCGAGTTCGACCGCTTGCGTCAGGCCTTCGCACACTTCGGGGCTGATCGCATGCATCTTCGTCTTGATGCTCGCGATGAGGACTTCGTTGTCGAGCGTCCAGATGCGCACGGCGTCCGTGTCTTCGATCGTCTTGCCGGCCGTCTCGAACTTCGGCGCGTTCGACCCGAGCACAACTTCGGGAAAGATCTGTCGCGAATAAACCGGCAGCACACGCTTCGGTTCGAACTTCTTCGTCGTCGGGTTCCACGAGCCTTCTGGCGTGTGCACTCCACCCGCATCGGCCACCGGCCCCTTGAACACCCATTCGGGCAGCGGCGCATTCGCAAGCGCCTTGCCAGCGTCGATGTCTTCCTGGATCCACTGTGCAACTTGCAGCCAACCCGCTTCCTGCCACAGCTCGAACGGGCCTTGCTTCATGCCGAAGCCCCAGCGCATTGCAAAGTCCACGTCGCGCGCGGTGTGCGCGATCGACGCAAGATGCACCGCCGCGTAGTGAAAGCCGTTGCGCAAGATCGACCACAGGAACTGCCCCTGCGGCCCTTCGGAATTGCGCAGCAACTTCAAGCGTTCGCCCGCGGGCTTCTTGAGCATGCGCGCATACACCTCGTCGCTCTTCTCGCCGACGGGCACATAGTCCTTCGAATCGAGATCGAAGCGCAGGATGTCGCGGCCCACCTTTTTGTAGAAGCCCGCCTTTGATTTCTGGCCGAGGTTGCCCATCTCGAGCAATGTCGAAAGTACCGGCGGCGTCGAAAAACTCGCGTAGAACGGATCCGTGTCGGCGTTCAGGTTGTCCTGCAATGTCTTCACGACGTGCGCCATCGTGTCGAGGCCCACGACATCCGCCGTGCGAAACGTGCCGCTCGATGCGCGGCCGAACTTTTTTCCCGTGAGGTCGTCGACCACGTCGTAGGTCAGGCCGAATTTCTCGACCTCCTTCATCGTCGCGAGCATGCCCGCGATGCCAACGCGGTTCGCGATGAAATTGGGCGTGTCCTTCGCGCGCACCACGCCCTTGCCGAGCGCGGACGTGACGAACGTTTCGAGGTCATCGAGGATGTGCGCATCCGTGGTCGGCGTCGCGATCAGCTCGACGAGATACATGTAGCGCGGCGGATTGAAGAAGTGAATGCCGCAAAAGCGCGGCTTGATCGCTGCGGGCAACGCTTCGGACAATTTCGTGATCGACAGACCCGATGTATTCGACGCGACGATCGTGTGCTCGGCGATGAACGGCGCGATCTTGTGATACAGGTCGAGCTTCCAGTCCATGCGCTCGGCGATCGCCTCGATGATGAGGTCGCATTCGCGCAGCAGCTCCATGTCGTCTTCGTAGTTGGCCTGCTGGATCAGCGCGGCATCGTCCGCGATACCGAGCGGCGACGGCTTGAGTTTCTTGAGGCCATCGATCGCACGCGTGACGATGCCGTTCTTCGAGCCATCTTTTGCCGGCAGGTCGAACAGCACCACCGGCACTTTCACATTCACGAGATGCGCCGCGATCTGCGCGCCCATCACACCCGCGCCGAGCACGGCGACCTTCTTCACGTTGAATCGACTCATGGTCACTCTCTTTTCCTGGGCTTCTACTGGGCGCGCACCCAGGTCTGCGTGCGATAGAACGGCCCGATGTAGCCGCGCACCTGCAGCTTGCCGCCGCCCTCGATGGGCGCGAGGCGCAAGCGGTATTCGCGGCCGTTTTCCGGATCGAGGATCTTCCCGCCTTCCCACACGTCGCCGTCGGCGGACTTCTTTCCGCCGCGGATGATCTCCATACCGACGACGGGCTTGTCCTTGCGATCGTCTTCGCACTTGTCGCAGACCTCGTCGGGCTTCGCGTCCTTCTTCAGGACTTTCTCGATGCGTCCGCGCAGACCGTCCTGCGCTTCGGTGATCCTGATTTCAGCTTTGACTTCGCCGGTCTTGTCATCGACGTTGCGCCACAGGCCGACGGGGGTGCTCTGCGCAAAGGTTGCGCTGCTTGCGAACGCCAGAGCAGCGACGAAGAGCGGCCTCATGCCAGCGCCAGGTCGGTGTCCATCAGCGGCTTCACTCCCGCGCGCGCGGTACGCATGAGCGTCGCCGTCTCGGGGAACAGCTTCGCGAAGTAGAAGCGCGCCGTCTGCAGCTTCGCGCCATAGAACGGATCGGTGTTGCCGCCCGCGATTTCGCGCAGCGCGACTTGCGCCATGCGTGCCCAGAAATATCCGAACACCAGGTGCCCCGCGACACGCAGGTAGTCGACCGCAGCCGCGCCGACTTCATCGGGATTCTGGAACGCCTTGAAGCCGATCTCGGTGGTGAACTTCGTCATCTGGTCGCCGAGGTACGCGAGCGGGTTGATGAACTCGGCCATCTTCTCGTTCACGCCTTCTTCCTCGACAAGCTGCGCAACGATCTTGCCGAACTTCTTGAGCGTCGCACCGTTGTTGCCCAGCACCTTGCGGCCGAGCAGGTCGAGCGATTGCACGGTGTTCGTGCCTTCGTAGATCATGTTGATGCGCGCGTCGCGCACATACTGCTCGACGCCGGTTTCCTTGATGTAGCCGTGCCCGCCGAACACCTGCATGCACGCCGACGTCGCGGTCCAGCCGTTGTCGGTGATGAAGGCCTTCACGATCGGCGTGAGCAACGCGACAAGCTCCGCACTGTCGGCGCGGACCTTTTCGTCGGGATGATGCAGCTCGCGGTCGATGAGCAGCGCGCAATACATTGCAAGCGCGCGGCCGCCTTCGGCATACGCCTTGGCCGTGAGGATCATCTTGCGCACGTCGGGGTGCACGATGATCGGGTCGGCCGGCAAGTCCTTCGCCTTCGGGCCGGAGAGCGAGCGCATCTGGATTCGCTCCTTCGCGTACGCAAGAGCGTTCTGGTACGCAACCTCGGTCAGGCCCAGCGACTGCATGCCCACGCCGATGCGCGCGGCATTCATCATCACGAACATCGCTTGCAGGCCCTTGTTGGGTTCACCGACCAGCGTGCCGACGGCGCCTTCGAGCGCAAGCTGCGCCGTCGCGTTGCCGTGGATGCCCATCTTGTGTTCAAGGCCCGTGCAGTAGATGCCGTTGCGCGCGCCGAGCGTGCCGTCCTTGTTCACGTTGAACTTCGGCACGACGAAAAGCGAAATGCCCTTGCTGCCCTTCGGCGCATCGGGCAGCCGCGCAAGCACGAGGTGAATGATGTTCGACACGAAATCGTGTTCGCCCGCGCTGATGAATATCTTGTTGCCGGTGATCTTGTAGGTGCCGTCGGGTTGCGGCTCGGCCTTCGTGCGCAGCAGGCCCAGGTCGGTGCCGCAATGCGGCTCGGTCAGGCACATCGTGCCGGTCCATTCGCCACTGGTGAGATGCTTCAGGTACATCTGCTGCTGCTCGGGCGTGCCGTGCGTGTGCAGGCATTCGTACGCGCCGTGCGTCAGGCCCGGGTACATCGTCCATGCCTGGTTCGCGCTGTTGAGCATTTCGTAGATCGCCTGGTTCACGACGATCGGCAAACCCTGGCCGCCATAGGCCGGGTCGCACGACAGCGCGGGCCATCCGCCTTCGACGTACTTGTGATACGCCTCCTTGAAGCCCTTGGGCGTCGCGACCTCGTGCGTCTTCTGGTCGAGCGTGCAGCCTTCTTCGTCGCCGCCGCGATTGAGCGGGAAGGTCACCTCGGCCGCGAACTTGCCGCCTTCTTCAAGGATGGCGTTGATCGTGTCGATGTCGACATCCTCGTGGCGCGGCATCGCCTTGTATTCGTCGGCGATCTTGAGCACTTCGTGCATCACGAACTGCATGTCGCGGATGGGCGGCGTATAGGAAGGCATGGGCTACTCCTTCGTCGAAGGCTTGGTGGATTTCCGGGGGACTGCGGCATAGCGCCGCAGGATGTTCTCGAAGCCGCGATTGGCGCGCACGAATGCGCCTTCGTCTTTAAGGAACCGCGCTTCGTAGTGCAGGGCGAGGATCAGGCCGTGAATTTCGAACAGCATCTGTTCGTCGTCCACGTCGGGCACGATATGACCTTCGGCCTTTGCGCCTTCGATCGCACGCTTCATCGCACCGTGCCATGTCATGACGGAGCTCGCGAGCGCGTCGCGCACCGGGCCGGGCCGATCATCGAACTCGACGGCGCCCGAAATGTAGATGCAGCCGGAGTCGATCTCGACCGACGTGCGCTTCATCCAGTTGGCGAAGAGCGAACGCAATCGCGGCAGGCCGCGCATGTCGCGCATCGCGGGGAAGAACACTTCTTCTTCGAAGCGGCGGTGATATTCGCGGATGACGGAGATCTGCAGCTCTTCGCGCGAACCGAAATGCGCGAACACACCCGACTTGCTCATCTGCGTGACTTCGGCGAGTGCACCGATCGACAAACCCTCGAGCCCGATCTGCGTTGCAAGGCCGAGCGCGGCGTCGACGATGGCGGCCTTGGTCTGCTGGCCCTTCTGCATGGCGCGGCCTTCGCGCGTCGCACGCGTCTTGGTCGGAGGTTCGGTGAAGGACGACATGGTGTGCAAAAAAGAACGACCGTTCTATTTTGCATGAATTGAAGAACACCGTGCGAGATTCCGCCTGTCTAGACGGCCGCTTCTATGGAATGGAAGGGTAAACCCGCACGCGGCGGCGCGTTGGGCTACAGCCGGCGTAAGCGGATTCCGATGCAGGCCGGACGATTGGCACATGCGCAATCGGACGCCGCCGAGCTTACATTTCGGCGCGCTCCTATGGAAGAAGACCGGTGCATGAACCAAGATGAATCCATCGCAAGAGAACTTGCCGGAGGCCAGAAGATGAACATCACGTCCGAATTTCAGCTGCGGTTCCAGTCGCTGTTCGACCCTGGTCGTGGATATTCCTTCCCTTGCGACGCGCACGGCCATGTGGACCTCGACGCGCTGTCCGAGCGCGCGCGCCTCAACTATCTTTACTCACGCGCGATGATCGGCCGCGAAGTCGCGATGCCGGCGGTGTGCGCGGCGATTCACTGACGCTGTCAGTGGATGTAGTGAGTCAGCGCATCGTTGAACGACGGCAGGTCGGCGCCCACATGTGAGGTCGTGTACATCGACTCCGCGATGTTCAGCCCCGCGTAGTGGTGCGACACCACAAGCTGGTACAAGCTGTCCACGTACGCGCCGTTGCCGGCGGTTGCGCCGGCCATGAACAAGGTGACCGGAACCGTCTTTCCCTGCGCGGCGGCGTTCAGCTGCGCTTCGGCAGCCTCAAGCTGCCCCGGGATGTTCGCGTTTGAAGTCTCCGTCGCCCAGAACTGGTTAAACGTGATCGGGCCTGCGCCTTCGTACGTGAACGCGAAGAACGTGATCGTCCCGCCGTAGGACAGCCCGCTCAGGATGCGGTTGGTTGTGTCGGTGCGGTAGCGGGCGTCGATCGCCGGCACGAGTTCCTGCGTGAGGAAGGCGTGATAAGGCACCGACCCGGGCGGGAGGAAATCGGTGTTGCGCCGCGCGGTGCCGCCCACGCCAATGAGGATGGCCGCCGTGCCGCGCTGTTGCAGCACCTCTCTCAGCGCGTCGAAGCGCGTCTGGCTGGCGCTCGCGTAGCCGAACGCCGCATCGCCATCCACTGCGAAGATCACCGGGAAGTGCAGCGTCGGGTTCGCGTCGTATTGCTCAGGCAAGTAAACGTTGATCGGATACGTGGCGCCGGTGTTCGTCGAAACGAGCGACAGCGAATCGAGGCGGCCCGTTTGCGCCACGAGGCCCCCGGTGCCGGTGCCCACAGCTCCACCCCCGCCGCCGCATGCGGCCAGCAGCGTGGATGCAAACGCAAAGACGAAAGCGAACGCAAACCGGCGCAGGGCGGAACTCATTTTTTGAACGCTATCACGTCCTGCCGCTGCTCGCCAAGCCCCTCGATGCCGAGCGCGATGACATCGCCCTTCTTGAGGTAGGTCGGCGGTTTCATGCCCAAGCCTACGCCGGGCGGCGTGCCGGTGGTGATCACGTCACCGGGCATGAGCGTCATGAATTCGCTGACGTAGCTCACCAGCTCAGCAACACCGAAGATCATCGTGCGCGTGCTGCCCTTTTGCATGCGCTTGCCGTTGAGGTCGAGCCACATGCCCAGCTTTTGCACGTTCTTGATTTCGTCGGTGGTCACCAGCCACGGGCCGATCGGGCCGAACGTGTCGCAGCCCTTGCCCTTGTCCCACTGCGGTCCGCGCTCCAGCTGATATTCGCGCTCGCTCACGTCATTGATGACGCAGTAGCCTGCAACGTGCGACAGCGCGTCCTTCTTCTTGACGTAGCGCGCGGTGGTGCCGATCACAACGCCCAACTCGACTTCCCAATCGGTCTTCTTCGAGCCCTTCGGCAACATCACCGGATCGTTCGGGCCCTGCACGCACGAGTTGGCCTTCATGAACACCACGGGCTCTTTCGGAATCGGTGCGCCGGATTCAGCCGCGTGGTCCGCGTAGTTCAGGCCGATCGCGATGAACTTGCCGACGCTGTTGATGGGACAGCCGATGCGCGGATTGCCGCGCACGAGCGGCAGCTTCGCCGGATTGAGCTTGCGCAGCTTCTTGATGGCCGCTTCGCCGAGCTGATCAGGGCCGATGTCGGCGATCACGCCGGAGAGATCGCGGATTTTTCCGTCCGCATCGAGAAGGCCCGGCTTTTCTTTGCCGGCGGTGCCGTAGCGAAGCAGTTTCATTTCTTGTCTCCTGTTGTGTTCGTTGCGGATTCAGTACGTCAATAAGTTGCGCGGCCGCCCGAAAGGTCGAACACCGCGCCGGTGGAAAACGAGCAATCTTCCGTGCACAGCCAACCGACGAGCGCCGCGATTTCCTCGGGCATGCCGAAGCGGTTCATCGGGATCTTCGAGAGCATGAACTGGATGTGCTGTTCGGTCATCTGGTCGAAGATCGCCGTCTTCACTGCGGCGGGCGTCACGCAATTGACGCGAATCTGCGTATCGGCCAACTCTTTACCCAATGATTTCGTCAGGCCGATGACAGCGGCTTTGCTCGCGCTGTACGCGCTGGCGTTCGGGTTGCCGTCCTTGCCCGCGACCGATGCAATGTTGACGATGCGCCCCCACCCTGCTTCGCGCATCACGGGCACGACTTCGCGGCAACACATGAACAGGCCGGTGAGATTCACATCCATCACCTGCCGCCACGCGTCCACAGGGTAGTCCCACAATTTGGTATTCGGGCCGGTGATGCCCGCGCTGTTCACGAGCGCGTCGATGCGATTCGATTTCGCGAGCGTGGCCTTCACCGCCGATTGAATCGATGCATGGTCCGCAACATCGACGACGACGAATGACGCGCCGCTGCCGAGTTTTTTTGCGGCGTCCGATGCGCCGCTCTCATCGCGATCCCACAGCGTGGCCGTGCCGCCCGATTCGATCAGGCGCTGTGCAATTGCAAAGCCAAGCCCTGTTGCGCCGCCGGTGACGACCGCATGGCGCCCTTTGAAGTCGAGCTGGTTCATATCGTGATGCCGCCGTCGATGGCGTAGGTTTGCCCGGTGACGAAAGTGGATTCATCGCTTGCAAGGAACACCACGAGCGGCGCGATCTCCTCGGCCTGCGCGAGCCGGCCCATCGGCTGCCGCGCGATGAAAGCCTTGCGTGCCGCGACCGGGTCGGCATTGGCATTGATGCGATCGTGCAGCGACGGCGTGTCCACCGTGCCGGGGCACAGCGCATTGCAGCGAATGCCGTCGGCCACGTAGTCGGCCGCGATGCTCTTGGTCAGGCCGATCACCGCCGCTTTCGTCGTTCCGTAGATGAAGCGGTTGGGCAGCCCCTTGATGCTGGAACATACGCTGGCCATGTTGATGATGCTGCCGCGCCCCGCTTCGATCATGCGCGGCAACGCGGCCTGGATCGCCCAGAACTGCGCACGCACATTGAGGTTGAGCGCGAAGTTCCACTCGTCGTCGGTGGCTTGCAGCGCCGTGCCGCTGTGCACGAAGCCCGCGCAGTTGAAGAGCACGTCGATCTTCGGCATCGCGGCAATCGTCTTGGCGATCGCGGCCTTGTCGAGCACGTCGAGGCGCTGTGCATGAATGCCTGCCACGCCTTCGAACGACGCGAGCAATTTGTCGTTCACGTCGGTAGCCCACACGTCGGCGCCTTCGGCCGCAAGCGCGAGCGCACATGCGCGGCCCATGCCTTGACCTGCCGCAGTGACGAGCACCGTTTTTCCTTGCAGTCTCATGTCGCTCCTCGGGTTTTGCAGACGATATTAAACTGCCGGGCAAGGTGGCACCCTATATTCGCCTTCATCCCGCTGACGACGTCGTCATCGCCCGCTCGCAACTGGTGGGCGGCGCTTTGGTCGAAAGTGTTGCAGTCAAGGGCCTGATCCCGCCCGGCCATAAGGTCGCGATGCGAGATATCGCGCAGGGCGCACCCGTGCGCCGCTACAACCAGGTCATCGGGTTTGCGAGCAAACCCATCGCCGCCGGCGAACATGTGCATACGCACAATCTTGCGATGGGCGACTTCGAGCGGGACTACGCCTTCGGCGCCGACGTCAAGCCAGAGCCTGCAAAGCGCGAGGCGACCTTCCTCGGCTTCAAGCGGGCCGATGGCCGCGTGGCCACGCGCAACTACATTGGCATCCTGTCCAGCGTGAATTGCTCGGCAACGGCTGCGCGCGCAATCGCCGATCACTTTTCGCGCATCACGAATCCCGATGCACTCGCCCGGTATCCGAACGTCGACGGTGTTGTGGCGCTGACGCATGGCACGGGCTGCGGTATGGATACGGAAGGCCTCGGCATGCGCATCCTCGAGCGCGTGCTTGCAGGCTATGCGACGCATGCGAACTTCTGGGGCGTGCTCGTCGTGGGCCTGGGTTGCGAAGCGAACCAGATCAACGCGTGGCTCGCGCATTCGTCGCTGCGCGAGGGCGAGACGCTGCGCGTCTTCAACATCCAGGACACCGGCGGAACGCGCAAAACGGTGGAACACGGCATCGCGATGATCGAAGAGATGCTGCCGCGCGCGAACACCGTCAAGCGCGAGCCGTGTTCGGCCGAGCACATCACCATCGGCCTGCAGTGCGGCGGGTCCGACGGCTATTCGGGCATCAGCGCGAACCCGGCGCTGGGTGCGGCGGTGGATTTGCTCGTCGCGCATGGCGGCACGGCGATCCTTTCCGAGACACCCGAGATCTACGGCGCCGAACACCTGCTCACGCGCCGCGCGGTGTCGCGCGACGTGGGCGACAAGCTCATCGCGCGCATCAAGTGGTGGGAGCACTACACGAAGGTCAACGAAGGTGAGATGAACAACAACCCCTCGCCGGGCAACAAGGCGGGCGGCCTCACGACGATCCTCGAAAAATCGCTGGGCGCAGTCGCGAAAGGCGGCACGACCAATCTGAAGGCCGTGTACGAATACGCTGAGCTCGTGAAGGCGCACGGCTTCGTCTACATGGACACGCCGGGCTACGACCCTGTGAGCGCCACGGGGCAAGTCGCGGGCGGCGCGAACATGATCTGCTTTACCACTGGCCGCGGCTCCGCATACGGCTGCGCTCCTTCGCCATCGCTCAAGCTCGCCACGAACTCCGCGCTGTGGAAGCGGCAGGAAGACGACATGGACATCAACTGCGGCGAGATCATCGACGGCACGGCGTCGGTCGCCGAGATGGGCGAGCGGATCTTTCGCCTCGTGCTCGCGACCGCGTCGGGCGAGCTGTCGAAGAGCGAAGTACACGGCTACGGCCAGAACGAATTCGTGCCGTGGCAAGTCGGCGCGGTGATGTAGCTTTGATGTAGGACTGCGAAGCAAATGGCAAGAACGATCCCCGCAAGCGCGCTCACTGACGAGTGCACGAAGGTGCTGCGCGCCGGCGGCAGCAGCGAAGAAGAAGCGCATCGCGTCGCCGCGAACCTCGTGCTCGCCAACTTGAGCGGCCACGATTCGCACGGCGTCGGCATGGTGCCGCGCTATATCGATTCGATTCTCGAAGGCGGCTTGCAACCCAACACGCACGCGAAGGTCAACGTCGACCTTGCCAGCATGCTAGCGCTCGACGGTTGCCGCGGCTATGGGCAGATCGTCGGCGAAGAGGCGATGTCGCTCGGCATGGAACGCGCCAAGAAAACCGGCAGCTGCGTGATGACGCTGGGCAACGCGCATCACCTCGGGCGCATCGGGCACTTCGCGGAGATGGCCGTTGCGCAGGATCTGGTGTCGATCCACTTCGTCAACGTGCTGTCGCGGCCGACGGTTGCGCCGTGGGGCGGATCGGACGG
>Ga0265314_10002329_pt1 | contig 19624 bp, 18 predicted proteins | sample 4126metaG_FD_203106 | JGI IMG/M metagenome (GOLD analysis project Ga0265314, IMG submission 203106) | Rhizosphere microbial communities from Carex aquatilis grown in University of Washington, Seatle, WA, United States - 4-1-26 metaG | ecosystem: Host-associated > Plants > Roots > Rhizosphere >... | reverse complement strand
TTGTCAACAACGTCCGTGGAGATCACAGCTAGCCCCACGGCCCGCCGGCTCGGCTCGCTAGAAGACCACCACGTTGCGCAGGCCGTCGCCAGCCCGCAGCCGGTCGAAGGCGCCTTCCACGTCGTCGAGGCCGATCCGTCGCTCGACCAGCCGGTCGATCGGCAGCCGGCCGCCGAGGAACAGCCGGGCGTACGTGGGGAAGTCGACCGACGCGACGGCGAAGCCGTAGTTGCTGCCCAGGATCGAGCGGCTGCCGTCGACGAACGGGAAGACCTCGAAGCCGGCCCGGGCGCCGAACGGGGTCATGCCCACCAGGACCGCCGTGCCGCCCGGCGGCAGGATCCGGATCGCCTGCTCGATCGTGGCCGGCAGGCCGATCGCCTCGAAGGCGAAGTCGGGACCGCCGCTGGTCAGGTCGCGGATCTCGGCATCGGTCGCGGCCGGGTCCGGGCCGGCGAGGACCGTTGCTGTTGCGCCCAGCTCCCGAGCGAGGGCGAGCTTGACCGGCATCCGGTCGACGGCCACGATCGTCGCCGCCCCGGCCAGGACCGCGCCCATCACCGCCGACAGGCCGACACCGCCGAGGCCGATCACGACCACGCTCGCACCGGCCGGCACGCGAGCCGTCTTGCGCACGGCGCCGACGCCGGTCGAGACGCAGCAGCCGATCAGCGCTGCGACCTCGGGCGGCGTGCCGGGTGGCATGGGGATCGCGGCGCTGGCCGGCACGATCGTGGCCTCGGCCAGGGTCCCGATCCCGCAATACGGATAGAGCTCGCTGCCGTCCGGTCGATGGAGGCGGGTCGTGCCGTCGGACAGGCGGTGGCGGCTGGACCCCGAATCTGAGCACAGCCACTCCCGGCCAGAGCGGCAGGCCGGGCAATGGCCGCACGGTGCGTACCAGCTGAGCGCCACGGCCTGGCCGACGGACAGGCCCGTCGCGACCGGATCGACGCCCGGCCCGAGCGCCTCGATGACGCCCGCGCCTTCGTGGCCGATCACGAACGGTCCCGTCCGCGGCCACTCGCCGTCGCGGACGTGGAGGTCGGAGTGGCAGACCCCGCTGGCCAGGATCCGCACCCGGACCTCGCCGGCCCGGGGAGCGTCGAGCGAGACCTCCTCGATCGTGACCGGCCGGCCCGAGTGCTGGAGGACGGCGGCGCGCATCGGCCTAGTGTGCCGGACATGACGAGGCCCGAAGCCGCACCGGCCCCGGGCCTCGTTGTTTCAGCCGAAGACGATGCTCAGCCGACGGAGTTCGTCGCCTTGACCACCATCGTGTGCGCGAAGATGTCGTGCCAGCCCTGCTTGGTGGGGCTCTGGTACGTCGTGTACAACAGGTAGATCGTCCAGCCCAGCGCGGCCAGCCCGATGAGCAGCCCGAGGAGCGGGAACGGGTTGAACGCCTGGGCCAGGGTGAACGGCGCACCGAGGGCGAGCCAGCGCTTGATGGCCTGGTCCTGGGTCAGGGTGGCGCCGCTGCCGGCATCACCGATCTGCATCCCGAGGACCTGCATCCCGACCGTCGCGCGCCGCTTCGTCCAGGTGTAGATGAAGTAGCCGCCGCTGATCGCGAGGCCAACAATCGCGAAGATGATGGAGTAGATCGGGTTGTAGGCCCCGAACGTCTGAAGGTTGTCGCTGGTAGCACGCAGGCCGACGACCCCGAGGACGATCGCCACCACGACGCCGATCACGAACAGGATGATCGCGTCGATGATGTAGGCGATGAAGCGGTTCGGGACGTCGGCGTAGACGAAGCCCTTCGGTCCCGGCTGCACCGGAGGGGGCGGGGGGGCGCTCCAGCCGGACGTCGGTCCCGTCGGCGCGCCCTGGCCGCCGGTCGATCCACTCTGATCCATCGTGCCTCCCTGATGAGGTTGGTGTCGCGAACGTGGACCCTCCTCGCTCGCCGTTCCAGAGCATACGCATTCTGGTCCGCATCCACCAGACCAAACGCGATATTTCGGTGAGCCTGCTTCCACCCGGCAACGGGCTCAGGCAGCGACGACCTGGTTACGTCCGGCGCCCTTGGCCATCGCGAGGCCGACATCGCAGGCGCCCAGCAGCTCGGCCAGGCCGTCGGTCGGTCCGAGCTCGGCGCAGCCCGCCGAGACCGTCGCCGCGAAGCGCTGGCCCGACGCGCCCCGGACGCTCTGCTGCGCGAACGCGGTCCGGACCTCCTCGGCGATCCGGAACGCATCGTCGCGGGTCGTGCCTTCGAGGATCGCCACGAATTCCTCGCCGCCGTAGCGGGCGACGAGATCGCTCGCCCGGAAGCGCTCCATCAGCAGCTTGCCGAACGCACGCAGGACGGCATCGCCGGTCTGGTGGCCGTGGAGCTTGTTGAAGGCGCCGAACTCGTCAAGGTCGAACATGATCGCGGCCAGGGGTTGGCGCTCATCGAGCGGCAGCCGCTTGCGGGCGGCGATGATCCGCTCCAGGCTCGGCTCGAAATGGCGGCGGTTGAAGGTTCCGGTCAGCGAATCGCGGATCGAGGCCTCCATCACCTCGGCGTGGAGGTCAGCATTGGTGATCGCCAGGGCGACCTTGGCCCCGACGATCTGGATCGCCTCGAGCTCGAGCTCGGTGAACGGATCCTTCACGTCGCGCCGGACGAGGGTGATCGCCCCGATCACGACCTGGTCGCGGATCAGGGGCACGGCCACGCTGGCCAGGACATCGGGGCTGATCGCGTTCGACAGGGAGACCGGGAAGCGGCGCCTGTCGAAGGCGGCGTCGAGGACCGGCGCCCGATCCCGAATCGCGCGGCCGGCGGTCCCTTCGCCGGGCCGGATCTCGGCCCCCAGGAACTCCGGCCGGCCGCCGGCCAGGGCCCGGATCCGATAGGTCCCGTCGTGCCGGTCCAGGAGGGTCAGGAGGGCGGCGTCGGCCCGCACCACCTCGGTCAGGCCGGCCACGATCGCGTCGCGCAGGACCTCGGCGTCGAGGCTGGAGTTGACGACCGCGCCGAAGGTTACGACCCGCTGCAGGAGCTGGGCGCGCTCGGCCAGCCGGCGCCGCTCGCGGGACAGGGCCAGGGCCGCCGCCAGCCGATCGGCAACCAGCCGGATGATCTCGAGGTCGTGCTCATCGAGGGCGACCCGGTCGGACTCGACGTTGACGATCCCGAGCAGCTCATCCGAGGCCACCAGCGGCACGCAGATCTCGCTGCGCATCTCGCTGCCCGCCCCGAGGTAGTCGGGGTCGAGGCTGATGTCGGGCACCAGGGCGGCCTGGCCCGTGCGGATCACCCGGCCGATCACACCCCGGCTGCCGTCGAAACTTGGGATCGGATCGGGATAGCCGTGCTGGGCGCCCATCCGCAGCTCGGTCGACGAGCCGCCCAGCTCCTCGCCCAGGTAGATCGAGCCGTGGCTGTAGCCGAAGGGCCCGGTCAGCAGGTCCATGACCGCCTGGAGTGCCGCCGGCTCGGGCCCGTTGGCGGCCAGTGTCCGGCCGACGGCATCGAGGCCGGCGATCTGGCGATTGCGCTCGCGCTCGGTGGCATTGACCGTGCGCAGCCGTTCGAGGGCGATGCCCAGCGAGGAGACCGTCCGCCGGGTCCCGACGGCTAGGATCACCCCGACGACCCCCAGGACGAGGCCCTGCTCGGTGACTGCCGCGGGTTGGGCCGGGCCGCTGACCATCAGGGCGAGGCGAGCGAAGGCGACCACGACCAGGACCACGAGGCCCTCCCCGGCGCCGATCGCCGCAGCAATCACGATCACCGGGATGTACAGCGGCGCCAGGGGAATGCTGTGGGGATCGGCCGTGGCGTAGGCGGCGACGGCGACGAAGCCAATGGCCAGCAGCAGGCGCATCAGCGACCAGCGATCGATGGCCGGCATGCCCCGCCGGGACAGACGCTGGAGCGAGTAGCCGGCCGGAGCCATGCCCAGGCGCAGGCCGAGTGCGGTAAGGCTGACCTGGGCGGCCAGGAAGGCCGCGGCCAGGACGATCACGGCGAGCTCGAATGGTCCCTGGTCGAGGACGTCGACCAGGACGGTCGGGACGGCCAGGGCCAGGGCCAGGAAGACGTGCGGATCCGAGCGCAGGCGGCGGCGCAGCCGGAGCGGGCCAACCTGTTCTCGGCGCCTGGTTCGGGAGGTACCCGCGAGGTGCGCCGTTTTGGTCATGACCCCGAGTGTTGACCGCGGTCACCGGCCCCGGCCATGGGCCGGGGGTCCCCCTCGCAACGGCCAAACGTTCCGGTCGGGCCGCTTAGCCGATCTCGTGGTGCTTGCGGCAGCGGGCTTCGTAGCGTTCGTCGCCCATCCCGCCGATGACGACCAGCGGATCGCTGCCCGAGGCCGGCCGGCCGTCGACCAGGCGCTGGGTGCGCGAGGCGGCCTCGCCGCACACGATGCAGATCGCGCTCAGCATCAGGATCTCGTCGGCGATCGCCATGAGGTCGGGCACGGGCCCGAAGGGACGCCCCAGGAAGTCCCGATTCAAGCCGTTGACGATGACCGCCCGATCGCGGTCGGCCAGCCGCTCGGCCACGTCGACCAGGCCGGCATCGAAGAACTGGGCCTCCTCGATCGCCACCACGTCGGCCCGGGTCTCGGTCACGACCGCCTCGATCGAGCTCGAATCGGGCACGGGCCGGGCGGGAAAGGCGACGCCGAACCGGCTGCGCACCGTCTCCGGCTCGGTCCGGTCGTCGAGGGCCGGACGGATCAGGACGACCTTCCGGCGGGCGATCCGGGCCCGCTCGCAGAGCCGGATCAGCTCGGCCGTCTTGCCGCTGAACATCGGACCGGTGATCACAGTGATCGAGCCACGCGGGTTGAACATCCCTTGCAGCGTAGCGCGAGCCCGGTGCTAGCGGGAGGCCTTGAGCGAGACCTGCTCGATCACCCCCACGTCGGGCGGGTCGGGCCAGCGTGCCTTGAGGGTGCCGATCGCGAAGCCCAGCGCGTCGCGCGCGGTGAGCAGGCTGCCGCCCCGGGTCGAGGTCACGAGGATCCGCGGCCGGACCGGCGCCAGCTCCGCCCCGTATTCCGTCCGGAAGCGGACCTGCCATGTGGCGCAGGCCTGTTTCATCCGCTGCTCGAGACCGCCTGCGGTGGGCGCCCCGAGGACGACGAACTCGTCGCCGCCCTCCCGGGTCGCGATTGCCCCGGGGATCTCGGCCAGGGTCTGGGCGAACGAGCGCAGGACCCGGTCACCGAGCGGCTGGCCGAAGCGGGTGTTCCAGGCGCCGAAGCCGGCCAGGTCGATGAACGCGATCTCGATCTGGGCCCGAGCCAGGCCGCCGACCTCGCTCATCAGCCGGCCGAGGTCGGCCAGCCAGGTCCCCCAGGCCAGGCCGGTGCGCCGATCGCGGTGCTCGATCGCGAGCTGGGGCCACTGCCAGCGCTGGGCGAAGGGCAGTCCGATCCGGATCAGGAGCTCGGCGGTCGTGCGGGTCGTCCAGACCGCGTCCGGACCCGACGCCCGCCACCAGCCGTCCGCGTCCTGGAGGCTGCACAGGGCGTCCATCGTCCGGCTCGGGTCGAACTCGGGATCCGTCTGGCTGAGGAGTTCGGCCCCCACGAGGGTGGTCAGGACGTCGACCGGGCCGCCGCCGTCGCCCCAGCCGCCGAGGGGGTCCTCGGCCCGCTTGACGAAGCCGATCAGCGTCGCGGCCAGCTTCGGTCGGAGGCCCAGGGCAATCAGGGCGCTGGCCAGCTGGCCGCTGACCGAAGCGAGGGGCCGGTCCTGGAAGGGCGGGTCCGAGCCGCGCCCGATCCCCTCGTCGATCAGGGCGCGAGCCGCCGCGCCGTCGGCGATCGCCAGGGCAAAGGGGTGGACGCGGCGCAGGAGTCGCGGCCGGCGGGTGACCGCCCACAGGGCAAACGTGTCGGCCCACGCATGGCGCTGGGCGGCGCCGGCCGCCAGCGACCGGCGGATGGCCGGCAGGGCCTGGACGAGGAGCCGTTCAGCACGTTCCTGGCCGGGACCCTCGACGGCGACCATCGCCTCGAGGAACTCGGCCGACTCGGTGATGACCAGCGGCTCGACCAGGCGGGCCAGGAAGCGGTCCGGATCGGCCTGCCGGACGACCTCCTCGGCCGGCCGCCAGGCGTGCCACTCCCGGTTGGCGGTCAGGTAGGCCGGCCGGGGACTGCTCGGCTCGATCGTCAGCGGCCAGGGGTAATCCGCCCGGCGACTCGGCGCGCGCCGCTCGGGGCCGCCGACCAGCACCGCGCTCGGCGTGCGGGCCGACCAGGCGGCGAGCAGCCAGCCCACGTCGACCGGATCGCCGGAGGTTGCCTGGAGGTCGAGGAGGGTGGTCGGAAAGAGGGGTTCGAGGCGCGGGTCGGCCGCCAGCAACCGGTACAGGGCCTGTCGCCCGACCTTGGCCGGTTGTGAGCGGGGCGTCACGAACAGGAGCTCCCGTCTGGTCTACGAGCTCTTCGCGCCTGGCACTGGCCGCGATCGGCGCTCGTCTGGACCGTGAGTAGAGCACCTTTTGGTCGGGTGACCCTACGGTACGAAAGTACTACACGCGGGCCCGTCCCACGTTCCGCTGGTGCAGACCGGCAACGCGACCCGCGGCCGGTCGGGCGCCCGTCACCCTTCGACGGGCAGGGAGAACCGGATCGTCGCCCCGGCCCCGGGCTGGCTGGCCGCCGAGATCCGGCCGCCATGGGCCTCGACGAGATTGCGGGCGATGGCCAGGCCCAGGCCGGATCCGCGCGAATCGGCCGACTTGGCGAACCGGTCGAAGAGGTGGTCGACGAGATCCGGGTCGATCCCCGGGCCGGTATCGCTGATCGCGACCTCGACGGAGCGGCTCGCCTGTTCGCGCCCGGTCGCGATCGTCACCGTCCCACCGGCCGGCGTGTAGCGCAGGGCATTGGCCAGCAGGTTGTCGAGGACCTCCCGGATCCGGACGGGATCCACGTCGAGGAGCGGCAGGTCGGACGGCTGGTCGCCGGCCACGATCGTAACCCCCGCGCCGGCCGCCATCGTCTCGAACGAATGGGCCGCTTCGACGATCAGCAGCCCCAGGTCGGTCGGTTCGCGGTGGAGGGGCAGGGTGCCGGCCTCCGACAGGGCCACCGTGCGCAGGTCCTCGACCAGCCGGCTGAGGACCAGGGTCTCATCGAGGATCGCCGCCAGGTGCGCGGCGTCGGCCGGATGGACGCCGTCGACGATCGCCTCGACATTGCCCCGCACGACCGCCAGCGGCGTGCGCAGCTCGTGGCTCACGTCGGCCAGCAGCGAGCGCCGCTGGCGTTCGTTGGCCTCGAGGCGCTCGGTCATCGTGTTGAAACCGGCCGCCAGCTCGGCCAGCTCGCGCGGCCGTCCCCGGGGTCGCGACACGCGGACCGAATAGTCGCCGCGGGTGACCCGCCGGGTCGCCTCGACGAGCTCGTCGATCGGCGCGGTGATCCGCCGGACCCGCCCGCCGACGAACAGCAGGCCCAGGATCAGCAGGGCCAGGCCGCCGAACCGGAGGGTCACGACCATCCCGCCCTGGCCGGCCTGGTTGGGCCCCAGCAGGCCGAAGATCGAGGCAAAGATGAAGCCGCCGATCGAGGCCAGGATGACCACGAACAGGAGCAGCCCGAAGACGGCGGCCGCGAAGCGCTGGACGAACCAGCGCCGCGGGGGACCGGCCCAGCCCGGTTGCGCCCAGGGCGGCCCGGCCGGACCCCAGGGCGGCGCCCCGGCGTTGCCCTCGGCGTCGGGCTCCCACCACGCCCGGCCGCCGTCGGCCCGCCGCCGGCGCCGGCCGCGGGCCGGCCGGCCCTCCGATCCCGGCTCGGTCATGCCGGCCGGTCCTCGGCGAAGCGGTAGCCAACCCCGTACACGGTCAGGATGTAGCGCGGCGCCCGTGGCTCCGGTTCGAGCTTGCGGCGCAGGTTCTTGACATGGGTGTCGATGGCCCGCTCGTACGACTCGAACGAGGCGCCCCGCAGCGCGTCGAGGAGCTGGCCGCGGGTGAAGATCCGCCCCGGACGGCGGGCCAGGGTGGCCAGCAGCTCGAACTCGGTGGCGGTCAGCTCCACGGACCGGCCGCCGACCTCGACCCGCATCCGGGGCACATCGAGGGTCACGTCGCCGGCCCGGATCAGGTCGCTGGCCGGCTCGCCCGGCTCGGCCCGGCGGAGGACCGCCTTGACCCGGGCGACCAGCTCGCGCGGGCTGAACGGCTTGGTGATGTAGTCGTCGGCGCCGAGCTCCAGGCCGATCAGCTTGTCGAGCTCGTCGTCGCGGGCGCTGAGGACGACGATCGGCAGGTTCGAGTCACGCCGGATCGCCCGGATCACGTCGAGGCCATCGGGCTGGGGGATGCCCAGGTCGAGGACGACGAGATCAGGGCTGCGCGTCCGGGCCAGGGCCAGGGCCGCCTGGCCGTCAACGGCGGTCAGCACGGCGAATCCGGCGTGCTCGAGGTAGTCGCGGGCAAGGTCGATGATCTTGGGCTCGTCATCGACCACGAGGATCGTCTTCATCGGCGGCCATCGTAGGTCTGATCACCCGACCGGAGCGGGAAACAACGGGGCCCCGATGGCTCGGGACCCCGTTGCTGGCGGTCAGGCCGGTGGATTCGCGGTTGGTGCGTCGGTCGCCGGGGCCTGGCCGCCGGTGGCCGGGCCGGTGGTCGGTCCCGCGCTGGGCCCGCCGGCCGATCCGGCCGCATGGGCGCCGGCGTGCCACTCCTCGAGCCGGCCCCGGATCCAGGCCTCGCGCGGATCGCCGTCCGCCCGATTCCAGCCGGCCTGGTTCCAGCCGTCATGACCCGGGCCCTGGCCCGGGGTGCCCGGTCCGGGTCCATAGCCGCGGCCCCAGCCGCCCATGCCGCCGGGTCCACCCCAGCCGCGCCGGCCGCCGAAGGCGAACCGGAGCAGGGCGAAGAACAGGAACACGAACAGGAGGAAGCCCAGGAAATGGAACAGGCCGAAGCCCAGGAAGGCGAACCCGTAGCCGTAGGCGGCGGGCTGGGCTACGCCCGACGCCGCGAGGCCGGCCGAGTAGGCGGCGCCGGTGACCAGCCCGATCAGGGCCAGGATGCCGAGGACCGCGAGGATCCTGCCGAAGATGCGCATGAACGTTGAGTCTCCCGAGGTGTGCTTCCGTGCTGGCGATCCGGATGGAGCGCCTGCCGTTGGAGCTGATCCTCGGACGACGATGTGGAGCGAATGTGTGAGCGCTGCGGAGGTCTCGTGACCGGCGCCCCGGAGTCCCTCAGCGACCGGGCGCGTTGCGCTGGAGGCGCTCGCCGGGCAGGATCTTGAAGCTGTCGGGCCGCCGATCGCCGTTGACCGGGTGCGTCGGTCCGGGGCGCTGCTGGACCCCCTGGTGCTGGCCCGGCTGGTGCTGGCCGAGCGGGGCGCCCGTGGGCCGATTGGGCTGACCGCTGGGCCGTCCCATTGGCCGGCCGGGCCGGTTCCCGTTCGGGCCGCCCGCGCGAGTCATCCCGTCACGGCTCGGCCGGTGGGTCGGAGCCTGCCCCGGCCGGCCGCCGGCCGGGCGTCCGCTGTTCGCGAAGGCCGGCGCATAGCTGGGTGCAAACCCGGGGGTGAACCCGGGCTGGGCCGGCCGGCCGGGCTGGATCGGTCCGCCTCGTCGACCGCCCGGGATCGGACCGCCGCGTCGAGCCGGGGCAAAGCCCCGGGCCGGTCGGGGCGCACCCGGCCGCGGTCCGGCGGGTCCGCCCTGGGTCCGCAGCCGGATTGGCTCGGGCCGCAGGTTGCGATCGGGTTCGAAGCCGGCAATCACCTCGGTCGGAATCCGGTGGCCGAGGACCTGCTCGATGTCACGCAGGAGCTTGTTCTCGTCGACGCACACCAGCGAGATGGCGTCGCCCTCGATCCCGGCCCGGCCGGTCCGGCCGATCCGGTGGACGTAATCCTCGGCGACCATCGGCAGCTCGAAGTTGACGACATGGGGCAGGGCATCGATGTCGATCCCGCGGGCGGCCAGGTCGGTCGCCACCAGGATCGCGACCCGGCCGGCCTTGAAGTCACTCAGCGCCCGGGTCCGCTGGGGCTGGCTCTTGTTGCCGTGGATCGCGGTGGCCACGATCCCGTCGCGCTCCAGCTGCTCGGCCAGCCGATTGGCGCCGTGCTTGGTCCGGGCGAAGACGAGGGCCTGGTCGATCCGGCCGGACTTGACCAGGTGGGCGAGGAGCTCGCGCTTGCGCTCGCGGTCGACCGGCAGGACGAGCTGGCGGACCAGCTCGGCGGCCGTGTTCCGGCGGGCGACCTGGACCATCGCCGGGTCGCGCAGGATATCGGCGGCCAGGCGCCGGACGTCGTCCGAGAAGGTCGCCGAGAAGAGCAGGGTCTGGCGATCGCGGGGGAGCAGGCCGATGATCCGCCGGATATCGCGGATGAAGCCCATGTCGAGGAGCCGGTCGGCCTCGTCGAGGACGAGGATCTCGACCTGGCCGAGATCGATCGTGCCCTGGCCGATGTGATCGAGCAGGCGGCCCGGCGTGGCAACCACGATCTCGGGGCCGGAGCGCAGGGCGCGAACCTGGGGATCGAAGCCGACTCCACCGTAGATCGTGGTCGAGCGGATCGGTTGCCGGGCGCCGTAGGTTCGGACGCTCTCCTCGACCTGCAGGGCGAGCTCGCGGGTCGGGGCCAGGACCAGGGTCCGGATCCGGACCGGGGTCGCGTTGCGCCGGTCGCGGCTGGTCGGGATGTAGGTTGGCAGGCCGTTGCCGGGTGGTGCGACCGGGGGTCGGATCTCGCGGTTGGCGTTCAGCAGCTGCAGGATCGGCAGGACGAAGGCGGCCGTCTTGCCGGTACCGGTCTGGGCGCCGGCGAGGACATCGCGGCCGGCCAGGACGAGCGGGATCGCCTCGGCCTGGACGGGGGTGGGCTCGGTGTAGCCCTGGTCCGCGACGACGCGGACAAGTGCGGGCGCAAGCCCGAGGTGATCGAAGGACACGGTCGTGTGACTCCTGGGGGCCCTCCCGCACGCTCGCGGGGCCCGGTCAGGGCACTTGGTGGTGGTTCGCTGATCTCACGGCAAGAAACCGGGGCGCCGACCGGAGCGCCCATCGAGTACGAGGTCGCAAGCCTAGCACGGTTCCGGATCGGGCCAGGGATGCGAGCGGATCCTTGCCAGATTCCGTCACGAACGGCGTTATGGTCGGGATTCGGGTCGAATCCCGGTTTGACGGCCAGAGTTGCCTCGCTCCCGTGCACGAGCCGGATCGGCAGTTCGCGCCGCGTCCTCGAATTTGGGCCGGCCGCGACCATACCGCGGCTCGGAGCGGAACCTGACAGCGGTTCGAGCGGGCGTGGGCATTCGCCTTGGCGAAACGCTCCCCCGGTCCCACGTCCTTGGCAGATCCCGCGGCATAGCGGCCGTAGCGCGCCGGGCCAGTCGCGATCCGCGGCAGCGCCGATCGCTCGTCCGCACGCAGCGCATCGCAGTACAGTGCCCGCGATGTGCGCGGAGGAGGGTCCGGGCAGGTGAACCGGCGAATCGGTGCCGGTGGGCAGTCAGAGGGCGCCGCGGCCCGCCTGGGTGCAGCCCTGTGCGTGGCCGTCGGCCTGGCTGCCCTGCTCCTCCTGCTGGCGCCGGCCGAGACCGTCCAGGCCGCCGGCTGCGTCCCCCATCCACCGGTCAGCAACGCCTTCCCGGCCAATGCGCCGGTCTCGAGCCAGGTGGCGGCAGCGGTTCCCGTCGGGCCGCTGCCCCAGCAGCTGGTGATCGACCAGGCCGACGTCCGTGGCTACGCCTACGTCGCGGACAGCGGCAACGACAGCGTCTCCGTCCTTTCGACCCGGGAGCCCCTCGACACCTCGATCGGCGTCATCGCCAGCCTGCCCAGCGGCGGGCACATCCCGGCGATGGTCGCGATCGACGAACGGACTGGCCTTGTCTACATCGGCAACGACGGTTCGTGCACGGTCGGCGTAATCGCCGGCCGGACCAGCGGGGGACCGCGCCTGGTCGCCTCGCTGGCCGTCGGCCTGACGCCGAGCGCGGTTGCCGTCGGAGCGGACGGCCGGGTGTACGTCCTCGGCTCGAGCCCCGACGGGCTGGCCGTGATCAGCCCCGATGCCGGGGCGGCCGGTCCAAATCCCGGGCCGGGCGACTTCCAGGTCTCGGCGCCGGTCACGACCGGCTTTCCTGCGACCCGGGACACGATCGCGATCTCCCCCAACGGCAAGCTGGCCGTGGTCGGTGGCCTCAACGAGCTGGAGACCGTCGACCTGACGGGACCGCAGCCGGCCGTCGTCGCGGCGACGGCGCTCAACGGGATCTGGCTGGGCCTCGATTTCGATCCCGCCAGCGGCCTGCTGTATGCCTCGGACAACCTGTACGACACGATCACGAGCCTGCGCTTCGGGACCGACGGGATCACCCTCCAGCCGGTGGCCAGCGTGGCTGCCGCGGCCGCGATCGACGCCCACCAGAACGTCAACCCGGTCGGCCTGCTGGTCCTGCCCCTCAAGCGCGAGCTGGTCGTCACCAGCTACTCGACCCAGACCCCGCCAACGGCCAACCTGACCGTCTTCGCGATCGATCCAGCGGGGGCGCTGACGGTTGCCCGGACGATTCCGGGGATCGATCACTCGACCGCCCTCGCCCTCGATCCCGTCACTGGACGGGTGCTGGTGACCGAGCGTGAGGCCAGCCGGGTCTCGGTTCTCGACCTCGAGACGCCGACCCCGCTCGACCTGGCCTTCGTCCTGCCCGGCCCGTTCGACCTGTCCCTGGCCCCGGCCGATATCGCCCGTAACCTGGGGCTGACCCTGCTGGTCATCCTCCTGGTCGGTGCGCCGACACCGCTGTTCAACAGCACCCTGGACGCCAACGAGGACGAGATCCGGCGCTGGCTGCGGCGCCGGTTCCACCTCGAGGCACAGGCCGCTCCGCTCGAGCGGCTCCGCAACCGCTGGGCCGGGGTGGCCGTCTACCTGGTCGTGGCGGCCCTCCTGTACGCCTTCCTCGACCGGGCGTTCCCGTTCGGTGACCAGCTCGTTGCCTTCGGCTCGGCCCTGATCACCCTGGTTGTCGCCACCGGGGCCGCGATCCTGCCCGGTGATCGCTATGTCGCCGGGCACTACCACGAGCACGGCCTGCCTCGGGCGGCGCTGTGGACCCTGGGCCTGGCCGTCGTGTGCGTCCTCGTCACCCGCCTGACTGACGCCCAGCCCGGCTACATCTACGGGATCATCGGCGGCTTCACGTTCACGACCGTGCTGACGACCGCGGACCGGGGCCGGATGGCGTTCCGGGGTGGCGTGGCGATGCTGGGCGTCGGATTCGTCGCCTGGTTCTTGCGGGTGCCCTTCGAGCCCGCCCTCGGCCAGCCCCAGGATGCCGGCCAGCAGCTGGTCAACAAGGTCCTCGAGGGCCTGTTCGTGGGCTCGATCCAGGGCCTCGTCTTCGGGCTGGTGCCGCTGCGCTTCCTGACCGGCGCCACCCTGCGAGCCTGGAGCCGGGTCCGCTGGCTGCTGCTGTGGGCGGTCGGCCTGCTCCTGTTCATCGCGGTCGTGCTGTATCCCGTGAGCAGCTACGAGCCGCATCCCTCGGACACGGGACTGATCACGATGGCGATCACCGTCGCGACCTACGGCCTGCTCGCGGTGGCCTTCTGGGACTTCTTCCGACGCCGCGCCCGGCGGCTGGCCCGTGTTCCGGCCGGGGCTTTGGCGGCTGCCCTACAGCCAGTCGATCCGGCGCAGGAAGGCCACGGCGATTCCGCCGAGCAGGATCGAGGCGAACACCACGATCCAGAAGCCGGCCGCCTCCTTGTCGGCCAGGGCCGGCCCGGCCTCGCTCATCCCGAACAGGCCACCGATCGCGGCGATGCCGGCCAGGACGACGGTCACCCCGGTCAGCCGCTTCATGATCACTGACAGGTTGTTGTTGATCGTCGAGAGGTAGACCTCGAGGGTCCCGGCAGCGAGCTCGCGCAAGCTGTCGAACTCGTCGGTCAGCCGGATCAGGTGGTCGTAGACATCGCGGAAGTAGAAGACCTGGGCTTCGCCGATCAGGTCGAACTCGCGGCTGGTGAGCTGGCTGAACACCTCCCGGCTGGGGGCGATCACGTGGCGCAGCGAGACCAGCTCGCCCTTCAGCCGGAAGACATGCTCGAGGGTGGCCGGGACCGCGTTGTTGACCACGTCGTCCTGGAGGCCGTCCATTTCGTCGTCCAGGCCGTCGAAGACCGGAAAGTAGCCATCCACGATCGAGTCGACAAGGGCCCACAACAGGAAGTCGGGCCCGCGCTCGAGGATCGCCTCGATGCCCAGCTTGAGCTGGTGGGCCTTGCTCGGGTCCCAGCTGCCGGGATGGACCGACAGCAGGAACTGGCGTCCGAGGGCGAAATCGATCTCGTGGCGCTCGGTCGTCGTGGCCCGGGTCAGGGCGTACATCACCACGTGGATGATCCCGTCGATCAGCTCGACCTTGGCCCGCTCGTTGCGTTCGATGATGTCGTCGGCGACCAGCGGGTGGAGCCCGACCAGGGCCGCGACCTGCTCGACGACGGCCGGCTCCGGGTCGGTCAGGTCGAGCCATAGCCGGGTCTTCCCGTCCGCGATCAAGCCGGCGATCCCCGCCGGGTCATCGACCGCGACCGGTTTGCCGTCGCGAACGGCGTGCACGATCAGTCCGTCGATGGCCATCGAGCTAGCCCGAGATTTCGGCTCGTTCCGTGAACAGGGCCGTCACGGCCAGGCTGGCGATCAGCCACAGTCCGACCACGACCAGGGCGGTGTTCGGGTCGAGCCGGGCGAGCGACTGTCCGCCGCCGGCGCTCGCTGACCCTCCGGCCGAGTCGACCGAGATCAGCGAATCCGCCGCCGCGAACGGCAGGTACTTGACGACATCGGGCAGGAACAAGCCGGCAAACGTGCCCGCGAAGTAGATCCCGATCCCGGCGCCGACGCCGGCCAGCTGACTGCGGGCGAGGGTGGCGATCGTGAAGCCGACCGCGCCCAGCTCGACCAGGCCATACCAGCCCCGCAGGAACTGTTCGGGCAGGTTGCCGAAGATCGAGGTGTCGGTGATCCCGTCGGTCGAGACCCCGGCCAGCTTGGCGGCCAGGAACGTGACCACGACCCCGACCGCGAAGGCGACCAGCATCCCGATCCCGGCCAGCAAGGCGATCCCGAGGTAGGTCGTGAGCATGTAGCGGCTCCGGCTCTCGCCCCGGGCGACGGCCGTCTTGAGCGTGCCCCAGGTCCATTCGGAGCCGGCAATCGCGGCCGCATACGCCATCACGAACAGCCCGCCCAGACCCAGGACGAAGCTCAGGATCAGCGCATAGGCCCCCGGGAAGGTGATCAGCAGGAGGGCAGCCGCGCCGTTCGGCCGGGTGGCGGTCTCCTTGGCCGTGGCCCCGACGGCGAGGTAGATGACGGCCATCAGCAGGATCAGTAGGCCCAGGGTCAGCCAGGTCGCCAGCCGGTTGCGGAGCTTGCCCAGGGTCGATACGAAGAGCCTCATTGCCAGTTCCCGCCGACGACCGGCGGCGGAGCGCCGGCAGCCTGCGCCGGCGGCGCCGCCGAGGTCAGCTCGAGGAACAGCGATTCGAGGTCGCTGCCGCTCTCCAGGCCGGAGGCATAGATACCCGCCGTGGCCAGGGCCCGGTTGACCTCGGCTGCCCGGCTGGGCTCGATCGGCACGACCAGCCAGCCGGTCTCGTTGGCCGGTCCGGCGGGCCGGCCGTCGTCCGAGCCGTCGACCCGGGCCGCCACGCCGAGCGGGGCGATCGCCGCAACGGCGCGCTCGACCTCCGCTGCGGCCACCCGCACCCGGACCTGGCCCTCGGCGCTGAGGAGCGTCTCGATCGGCCCTTCCCGGACGAGCTTGCCCGCGGCGATGATCCCGATCACGTCGGCCAGCTGGCTCACCTCGCCGAGGAGGTGGCTGGAGATGAATACGGTCTTGCCGGTCGAGGCCAGGTGGCGGAGCGTGTCGCGCATGGCCACGATGCCGGCCGGGTCGAGGCCGTTGGCCGGTTCGTCGAGCAGGAGCAGCTTGGGGTCGTTGAGCAGGGCCCCGGCGATCCCCAGGCGCTGCTTCATGCCCAGCGAATAGGTCGAGACCTTGTCCTTGCCGCGTTCCTTCAGGCCGACCAGCTCGAGGACCTCCTCGACCCGCGTCTTGGGCGTGGGCGCCCCGCTCGCCGCGAGCGCGCGCAGGTTGGCCCGGCCGGACAGGTAGGGATAGAACGCCGGCGACTCGACCAGCGCGCCGACATCGAACAGGCGGTGCCGGTCGCCCCGGCCGAACGGCCGGCCGAGCAGCTCGATCGTGCCGCCGTCGGGGTGGATGAGCCCGGTGAGCAGGCGCATCGTGGTCGTCTTGCCCGCACCGTTCGGCCCGAGGAAGCCGTAGACCACGCCGGAGGGCACTGACAGGTCCAGGCCGGCCAGCGCCATGCGCGGCCCGTAGCGTTTCTGGAGGGCCCTCGTGGCGAGGGCGAGCCCGTCGGTCGACGAGCCGGCCGGGGCGCTGCTCAGGGGATCGGCTCGAGGTCGATCGTCCGGACCTGGCGGGAGCGGCCGGCTTCGGTGCGAACCAGCGCCGTGGGGATCACCCCGCCGGATAGCTTCTCGATGATGGCGGCCTCGCCGTTGTACAGGCCGCTGCCGATGATCCGGACCCGATCACCGACCGTGAGTCCTTCGCGGCCCTTCGTCGCGGACAGGTTGATCGACGCGACGGTCGTACGAACGATGGGTGGCGGCTCAATTCCCGGCAGGGGCGGCTTGACCGGGGCCGGGGGACGGCGGTAAACGTTGCGGCGGGGCTTCGTGGCGATGGTTCGGGTACCTCCCTGGCGGACGAGCATTCCGATCGATCGGACCGACCTGGTTGGCACCGGCCGGGCCGGGCCGCCTGACACGATAGACCATCCGCATTGCGCACGAGCGCGCGGGCGCTCCAGTGCGCCTCCGCCCAACCGCGGGATCCTGGCTAGACAGTTGACGATGCAACTACTTTCCGGTACGCTTCGTCCGAATTGAAACGCCTCAGCCGACGGCAGCTCTTGACGCCCTCGCGTTTCTTGGAACCGAAAACGGACGATTCGCAATGACAACCTTCGACCTTGCGGTCCTCTCTCTCGGCCTGGCGGTCGGGCTCACCTTTGCCGCTCACGGCGCCCAGAAGGCCTTCGGTTGGTGGGGCGGTCCGGGCATGACCGGCTGGCAGGCCGCCATGGAGCAGATGGGCTTCCGGCCGGCGCGCCTCTTTGCCGTCGTGTCGATGGCCGCCGAGCTGCTCGGCGGTCTCTTCCTCGCGATCGGCTTCCTGACCCCGTTCGCCGCCGCGGTCGTCGTGGCGCAGACGACCGTCATCATCCTCCAGGTCCACCTCGCCAAGGGCTTCTGGGTGGCCAAGGGCGGCATCGAGTTCGCCCTCCAGCTGGGTATCGGGGCACTCGCCCTGGGATTGCTCGGACGAGGCGGCCTGAGCCTGGACGGCGCGCTCGGCTGGGGCTTCGCGGTCTCGACCCGGGTCGACCTGCTGATCCTCGGGCTCGTCGTCGGCGTCCTGTCGGTCGCGATCCCACGCCTGGGACGGCAGCACGGGCCCACGCCCCAGGCCCGCTGACGGTTGGCGGCCGCCTCGGAACCCGTGCATACTCGGGCCCGAGCGGCCGGCCCGCGTCCAGGTCCGGCCAGACGACTGAGGGTTCGATGACCAAGCACTCCAAGCGAGAGCGCGAGCGGCGCGCCCAGGAGACCGAGCGGGTCAACCAGATCCAGACCGCCTGGATCGGGAGCGTCCCGCCCGCCGTCGCCAAGGCCTTTGCGGCCGGCGTCGAAGCGGCTCGAGCACGCGGACCGCACGTCCCGGCGCCCGACATGGCCCCCGGCACGATGCCCCGGCCGCCGCGCCCCGGCCACGAGCCCAAGGAAAAGCCCGAACCGGCCCGGCCCCGCCGGAACGGCTAGCAGGCCCTCGGCCGGCTAGGGCTTGACCGCGTTCCAGTCGGTGTAGATCCCGTTGGAATCACCAGCGGCATGGTCACCGGAATAGAAATACAGCGGGACCCCGTTGTAGGTCACCTGGAGCACGCCTGAATCGGCCCGGGTGATCGTGCCCAGCTTGCCGGTCACGCCGCCGCCGCCGGTCGGCGCTGTCCCGGCTGGGACGGTGACTGCGGGCCACGTGGCGATGCAGTCGTCGGTCGCCGTGCAGGCGCTCGTGCCGCTGTTGGCAACATCCTGGTCGAAGGCGTAGACGGTCATCCCGGTCGCGCCGGCAACCAGCAGGGTCCCGTTCGAGCCGACGGTCTGGGCGACGAGGGTCGGCGATCCGGCAGGCTGCGCTGCGGCCGAACAGGCGGCCAGGACGATGGCCAGGGCGGCCGCGATGGTGAGCAGGGTTCGTCGATGCATGGTCGTCTCCAGGTATGGGCGGGCTCCTTGCCCCACCACGGCCCGGACATCGGCGAGTACGCCGATTCCCGCGGGGCTGGTTTCCCGGAGCGTCTGCTAGGCTCGCCGGGTGACTGGTCCAGGTTCGCCCGAGCCGTTGCCCGAGCCCGCGTCCGAGCCGGCGTCTCAGCCGGCCTCCGGCAGGCGCCGGATCCGGTACCCCCTCGACTGGTTGCTGGCCGTCGTCGACGATCCAGCCCAGGCGCGAGGCGCCGCGGCCGCCCTGGCCGCCGCCGGCTTCGACGGCCGCCACGTCAAGGTCCTCGTGGGCAAGACCGCCGATGGTTCCTTGGCCGAGCTGCCGACCAGCAGCGGAGCGGTCGGCCAGCTGATCCGCCTGATCCAGTTCATGTCGATGGACCAGACGCCCGACCTGCGCCTGTACGAAGCGGCCCTCGACGACGGCCGGGCGATCGTTGCCGTCCACGGCGGCTCGCGCGACCGCCTGCTCGAGGCGCGCGACATCCTGGCCGCCAACGGCGCCCATTTCCAGAACCATTTCGGGCGGTACGCGACCGAGGAGTTCTCGCGCTGGCGAGGTCCGGAGCTCCATCCGCGCTGGTAGGCCGAGCCTTCCGGGCGTGCTCAGCTAGAGTCTCCGGATGCAGGTCTGCATCCTCGGTCCGCTGCTCATCCGCGACGGGCCGGCCGAGGTCGCGACCGGCGGACCGCTCCAGCGCCGGGTCCTCGTGCGGCTGGCCATGGATGCCGGCCGGGCGGTCGACCCGTCCGAGCTCGAGGCCGCGGTCTGGGGCGACGACCCGCCGGCTGCCGCCCGGCACACGATCGCGTCGCACATCTTCCGCCTGCGCCGGCTGGGCCTGGCGATCGACACGGCCGACGATCGCTATGTCCTGCGCACGCCGACCGACGTGGCGGAGGCGGAGGGCCTCGCAGCCGACGGCCGGCTGGCCCTCGAACGATCCGATCGGCTGGCGGCCGAGGCGGCGTTCCGGGCCGCCCTGGCCCACAGCCGGGGGCGGCCGCTGGTCGAGCTCGAAGACCTGCCCGAGGCGCGGATCGTCGCGACCCGGCTCGAGGAGCTGATCGAAGGCCTCCAGGAGGAGCTCCTCGTCGTCGAGCTCGATGGCGGCCGGCCCACCGAGCTCGTTGCCCGCGCCCGGCAGCTGGCGGCCGAGCAGCCCTACCGCGAGCGCCGCTGGGTCCTGTTGATGCTCGTCCTGTACCGGGCCGGCCGCCAGGCCGAGGCGCTCGATGCCTATGCCGAATGCCGGCGCCGGTTGCTCGACGACCTG
>Ga0265314_10002328_pt1 | contig 19628 bp, 18 predicted proteins | sample 4126metaG_FD_203106 | JGI IMG/M metagenome (GOLD analysis project Ga0265314, IMG submission 203106) | Rhizosphere microbial communities from Carex aquatilis grown in University of Washington, Seatle, WA, United States - 4-1-26 metaG | ecosystem: Host-associated > Plants > Roots > Rhizosphere >... | reverse complement strand
TCAGCGGCTGAGGCTTTTTCACCGGCTCGCCCGGCTTCTTCAGCAGGAGGGCCGCCTTGGCCTTGCCGTCCGTCCCCGGCGGGCCCGCCGTCGCGGAACCCTCGATCGGCGGCGGCGCCAGGATCGGCGAGTGCGCCTTGGCCACGTGCGGCCAGCTCTTGGGCGACCAGTCGTCGATCTCCTTCCGGCTCCCGTGGAAAAAGTCCTCCTCATCCCCGCCCTTGAGATTCTTCTCGATCACCTGCTGCGCCGTCTTGATGTCCGTCCCCTCCGGCAGGGCATCCTTGGAAACCAGCCACAGCAGCAGCTTGGTATCCACCGGCGCCGCATGCACGCCGAAGCAATCCACGCACACCGCCGCCTCCACATAGGGCGTGATCCCCGCGAGGCTCTGAAAATACGACCGAATCTCCCCCTTCTTCATCTCCTTCACCCGGTCCAGGCGCATGTGGTGCTCCCGGTCAAAAATGCTCTGCAGCGTCCGGTGCAGTGCCGAGCAGCGCGATTCGGCAAACGGATACCGCACGCCCAGAAGCGCCGCGAGTTCAATCGCCGGCGTCACGCGAAGCTCGTTGAAGTCCACCATCGTTTCCATGATCTTGCGTTCCGCCACCACCGTGCGCGCGTCGTCGCAGTCATATTCCAGGAACGCCCGGATCAGCCGCGTCAGCGGATCCGCCGGCTCCGTGCGCCGCGCCGGCGCCGCCTTCACCAGCCGGAGGAGAGTCTTTTTCAGCACGTCGAGTTTGATGGTGGCCTTGCTCATGGGGGCTTTGTTTCCTTTGCCAATTTTCCGTTGCTTCCCGCACGCATGATTCCGTGAACCGCTACCCCGGCGGATCGCCCGCCGCCGGACCGGTCGTGTCCACATTGTCGTCGATCAATTTGAGGATCTCGGCCTGCTTCTTGAGCGATTCATCCAGCACAAACGTCAGCCGCGGCGCAAAGCGCATCGCCATGTTCTGCGCCACCTCCGACTGGATGTGCCGCCCCGCCGAGCGAATCCCCTCCAGCGTCGTCGGCCCCGGCCGCTTTCCGCCCAGAATACTGATGTATACCTTCGCCTCGCGCAGATCCCGCGTGATCTCCACCTTCGTCACGCTCACCAGGCCGTCGATCCGCGGATCGGCGACATCGCGCAGCAGAACCGTCGCCACGATCCGCTGGATCTGCGACGCCACTTTCTGCTGCCTGATCGATTCTGCCATAGTGCCCGTCCACAATCGCCGCGATTGCCCGCTGCCGCGTCACCGCCCGGCGACGATCTCAATCTGGTAATCCAGCAGTTCCGCGTACCGCTCGCGCTTCGCCCGTTCCACCAGCTTCGAGAGCGAACTCTCGATCTGCCGGGCATCCGTGCCGACCATCGCGGCTCCCAGAAATGCATGCTGCGGATGATCCAGGTGATCGGTCTCCGCGAGGGAAATGTTGTGATGGTGCTGCCATTTGTCCTTGAGCGACCGCATGATCCGCCGCTTGTCCTTGAGGTTCAAAGCATCGCCGATCCGCAGTTCCAATTGAAGAATTCCGATAAGCATATTTCTGGAAACAGAGTTCAGATGTCAGAAGTAGTAGTCCAAAATCAGTTACATGCGACGTTCGACCCAAAGAAATCAATTGGCATCACCTTATCTTCTGACTTCTGTCTTCCGTCTTCTCTCATTACAGCGTCCTTGCCACATCCACCGTTTTGTACGCCTCGAGCCGGTCGCCGACCTTGATGTCGTCATACCCGGCGAGTTTCAGGCCGCACTCCAGGCCGCCGCGGACTTCCTTGGTGTCCTCCTTGAACCGCTTGAGGCTCTCGAGCGTGAGGTTCTCGGTGATGATGGCGCCGTCCCGGATGAGCCGGTACTTGTTGTTCCGCTGCAGTACGCCGTCTGAGACCATGCAGCCGGCGATGTTGCCCACCTTCGACACCTTGATGACCTGCCGGATTTCGGCATGACCCAGCACCTGGTCCTGCCTGGTCGGCGCGAGCATGCCGGTGAGGGCCTTGCGGATGTCGTCGGTGATCTCATAGATGATCCGGTAGATGCGGATTTCCACGCCCGTGCTTTCGGCCAGCTTCCGCGCCACTTCGTCGGTCGCCACCGAAAACCCGATGATGATCGCATCCGACGCCTCGGCCAGGAGCACATCGCTTTCGCTGATCCCGCCGACAGCCGCATGCAGCAGCCGCACTTTCACTTCCTTGGAGAGCTCCTCGGTCAGCAGTTGCTTGAGCACGTCGACCGAACCCTGCACGTCGGCCTTCAGGATCACGCGCAGTTCCTTGACCGTATCCGCCTGGATGGTCTCGAAGAGATTTTCCAGCGTCACCTTCCGGCGGCGGGCAATTTCCCCTTCGCGGTCCTGCGTTGCCTGCAGTTCGGCGATTTCCCGCGCCGCGTTCGGATCTTCCATCACATAGAACTTGTCGCCCGCGCCCGGCACCGATGAAAGCCCGATTACTTCCACCGGCGACGATGGCCCGGCCTCCGTGATCGGCTTGCCCTTGTCATCGGTGATCGACCGCACGCGACCGTACGACGCCCCGCACAAAAGCGTATCGCCCACGCGCAAGGTGCCATTCTGCACCAGCACCCGTGCCACGACGCCGCGATTCGGATCCATGAACGCTTCGATCACGGCCCCGCGCGCCGGCAGCGAAGGCGCCGCCTTCAACTCCTTCAAGGTCGCGGTGTAATCGAGATACTCGATCAATTCCTTCACGCCCTGCCCGCTCACGGCGCTTGTCCGCACCACTTCCGTGTCCCCGCCCCACTCCGCGGGGTTCAATCCCTGCTCGGCGAGCTGCCCGAGCACCTTATTGGGATTCGCCTCGGCCTTGTCGATCTTGTTGAGCGCCACCACGATCGGCACGCCCGCCGCCTTCGCATGGTTGATCGATTCCACGGTCTGCGGCATCACGCCATCGTCCGCCGCCACCACCAGCACCACAACGTCGGTCATGTTCGCCCCGCGGGCGCGCATGGCGGTGAACGCCTGGTGGCCGGGGGTGTCGAGGAACGTCACACGCTTGGTCTTGCCGTCGCCGCCGGTGAGCTCCACCGTGTAGGCCCCGACATGCTGCGTGATTCCGCCCGCTTCGCCCGCCGCGACATTCGCCGAGCGGATCTTGTCGAGCAGACTCGTCTTGCCGTGGTCGACGTGGCCGAGGATCGTGACCACCGGCGCCCGGCCGGCCTTTTCCGCGGTCTCCTCGCGGGCCTTGTATTCCCGTTCGAGAACTTCCGAACGCGTCTCGCGGGCCTTGATCGTCAGTTCAAAACCCAGCTCCATCGCAACGACCTGCGCGTGCTCCGGCTCGATTACCTGGTTCACCGTCGCCATCACACCCTGCCCCATCAGTTTCTTGACAATATCCGTCGCCTTGACGCCCATCGCCTCCGCGAGTTCGCGGATCGTGACCGGCGGCATGATCTGCACATGCTTGTCCTTGATGACGTGCGCCGGCGCATTGAGCGCCCGCTGCTGCTTGCTCATTTCGCGCTTGCTTTGCCGCAGGACGCCCGCGGCGCTGGCGATGCGCTCCACGCGATCCAGCAGGTCCGCCTCGCGCCACTCGCGGATCGCATCCGAGCCCGCATCGCCGCGCCGCCCCGTGCTGCCGCCGCGACGTGTCGACCGGCCCTTTTTCTTGGCTGCTGCCTCCTCGTCGTCCACCGGCGCCGCGTCGCCCCGGCTCGAGCCGCTCTTGCGCCCGCCGCTCGCCGGCAGGGGCATCGGGGCCATTGGCGCCGACGATGATGCGGGACCTCGGTTCATCGGCCCGCCGCCGCTCATCGGTCCGGACGCCGCCGGCCGCGGCCGCGGACGTGGCGCCGGCAACTGGTCCGGCTGCTCCATGCGGATCACTTTTGGCCCCTGCATCTGCGCGGGCGCAGGCTTCACCTGAGGGCCCATCGGGGCAACCGTCGTCGGACGCGTCGGAACGTTGGGAATCCCCATCGGACGCACCGCCGGACGCACCGGCTTCTGCGGCACCTGCGGCGCCAGTGGCTTCACCGCTGCGGGTGGCGCAACCACCGTCGCCGCCGGCCTCAGCGGGGCCACCGGCTTCACCGGCACCTCCGGCTTGGCCACCACTTCCGGCTTTGCCGGCACTTCCACAGGCGCAGCGGCCGGCGCTTCGATCACCGGGGCTGGCGGCGCCTCTTGCGCCTCGACCACCGGAGCGGGGGTCTCCACCTCCGGAGCCGCCTCCGCGACCGCTTCCTGCAATTCTGTTTCGACCGGCTCGCTCTCCTCGGCAGGCGCCTCGGCCTCCGCGCGCGCTCCTTCATCGACCTGGTCGAGCGCTTCATCCCCCGGCGCTTCGGCCACTGCCGTCGCCGTGGACCCATCCTCCGACCCGCCGGACCCCGGCGCCCCGCCCTTCTTGCTGGTCCGCTTCCGCGACGGCTTCTGAATCTTTACCGCTTCAACATGCTGCGTGCTCTCAATGGCGGTCTTGAGCGTGCTCGAGGCGAACCACTCGCGCACCGACTCCGCAAGCCCCGCACTCACCGGACTCATGTGCGTCCACGACGGCTTCTTGGGATCCGGAGAGGGAATCCCCTCGTTCTCCAGTTTCTTGACAATCGCCTTAGAGTCGATGCCAAGTTCTTTCGCCAGTTGGAATACTTTGAGACTCAAGTAAAACTCCAGATAATCCTTGCGACCGCCTTGGTGGCACCGGCGTCCCGCCGATGTATGTTTCTGATACCAGTATCCGTTTCACATCGTCAATAAAACCGTTTTAAACACCGCTTGTCGAGACCTCCTGGGGCACAGGCGTTTCGGCCGGCGCTGCTGGAGTTGACGCCTCCGCGGGCGATTCTGACACCGGAGCCGGTGCCGGCGCCGCTTCCAGGGCCGCCAGAGGTGAGAGCGGCGTGGTTGTCGCTCCATCCGCAGGCTTCCCGGGTCCGGACGACGCCATCGCGGCGTCCAACGGCGAGACCTGCGCCCTTTTCTCCGCGTCTTCCGCCGCCTTGCGGGCGGCATCTTCCACGGCGATCCGCTTGGCCTCGTCGACCGCCACGCTCGCGATCTTTTCCGCGAGGTCATGCGCCAGTTCCAGTTCCTTGATCAGGGGCTCGGGACCCATCTCCTCAATATCCAGAAGATTGATGACGCCCAGCGCCACCATCCGGTCGAGCATCGGCTCATCCACCCCTTCGATCGTCTTGAGCGACTTCTCGAGGTCCTCCAGGCCCTTGTTGTATTCCTTGGGCGTCAGGATATCGATGTCCCACCCGGTCAATCGAGCCGCCAGGCGTACGTTCTGGCCGCGCTTGCCGATCGCCAGGCTGAGCTGGTCGTCATTCACGACCACCGTCGCCCGGTTCAATTCAAAATTCAGCGACGTCTCGACGATCTCCGCCGGCTTCAGGGCATTGGTAATCAAAACCTGCGACGACTCATTCCACCGCACGATGTCGATCTTTTCGCCGCCCAGCTCATCCACAATGTTCTTGATCCGGCTGCCGCGCACGCCCACGCACGCCCCCACCGCATCCACCTTGGTATCAATGCTGGTGACCGCGATCTTCGTGCGGTAACCCGCTTCGCGCGCCAGCGCCTTCACTTCGATCACCTTCTCCTGCACCTCCGGCACCTCGACTTCAAAAAGTCGCCGGATGAAATCCGGATGGCTCCGCGACAAAATAATCTTCACCTGGCTGCCCGCATCGCGCACATCCAGCAGGAGACACCGAATCCGCTCCCCGGTGTTGTGCGTCTCGCCGGGAATCTGCTCGCTCTTGGGCAGAAACCCTTCCGACCGCCCCACGTTCACGATCAGCGCCCCGCCCTCAAACCGCGACACCGACCCCGTGATGATCTGCCCCTTCTGCTCCATGTATTCATCAAGGATGCTCGTCCGCTCGTTCTCGCGGATTTTCTGGATCAGCACCTGCTTGGCCGTCTGCGCCGCAATGCGGCCGAACTCGCGATAATCGATCAGCGTCTCCCCCTTGCGCACCTCGATCTCCCCACTCATGCGGTCGATGGTGCAGGCCACGTCATCGGCCTCTCCGTAGAATTTTCGCGCCGCCGCCTGCAGCGACGCCTCGATATCCATAAAAATTTCTTCCTTGTCGATGTTCTTATCGCGCGAGATCGAATCGACAATTCGCAGCAAATCCTGGTTCATTTACCCGTTTCCTAAAATGCCTTATTCAATTGTCGAAGCGGATTGTCTGGCTCCATCCGCCTCGTACGCCCGACCGCCCGGCGCGCGGCTGACAACTTTTCCGTCCCTGATTCCCGCGGCAGCCGGCCACCGTTCCGCCGCAAAAACAAAAGCGGTGGAGACTCGCTCCACCGTCCATTTTTCCGCGTCAACAGTACGCGGCAATTCCACCGCCCGCATTCTATCACAGAGTCAAGAGGTCCACCTCCTTGATCCGTTCGCGGCGGCTGCGCCAAAGCCAAAACGGCCCGCGAAAATTCGCGGCCCGCTCCAGCCAGCCATCCGCAGGACGGTGCCTCGCGTCAGCAAGGCAGCGGATGGCGGGAGGAACATGTGCGACTTATGCAGCCGCATGACTCGACTCTCGTGTCAGCGTGATATTCACGCCATTGTCTCCTGGCTCAAACAAATGGACCCGGCCGAGGTCCACCAAGACCCTAATTATACCGCCCGCCGCTAGTTTGCCAAACTCATGCGAATCCGCGCGACAAATCACATGCTCATGTCCATCCGTCGACAAGAACAGGTCCACACGATCCCCCAAAGGTTCCATAACATTCACTTTCGCGTCAAAACTGTTCCGCTCCCACGCGAATTTCCCCGCCCCTACTTGCCCCGGGACGCCCGGCAACAATCCCTCCGGCCGCACCCCCAGCACCATCTCACGGCCGACATAACCGGAAGCCCCGGAATATATAAACGGAGGCAAACAAACGCGTTGCACGCCAAACACAAACCACAGCGCATCCCCCTCCCGCACGATCTTCCCCTGGATAAAATTCATCGGTGGAGTCCCCACGAACCCCGCCACGAACCGGTTCACCGGCCGATCATACACTTCCAGCGGCGGAGCGCATTGCTGAATCACCCCGTCCTTCATCACCACGATCCTATCCCCCAGCGTCATCGCCTCTTCCTGATCGTGGGTGACATAAATCGTGGTCGTCTGCAGACGCAGCGAGAGTTTTTTGATTTCCGCCCGCGTTTCCACGCGCAATTTCGCATCCAGGTTCGACAGCGGCTCATCAAACAAGAAAGCCTTGGGATTCCGAACGATCGCCCGCCCCAGGGCCACGCGCTGCCGCTGCCCGCCGGAGAGCGCCTTAGGCCGGCGCTCGAGATATTCCTCGATCCGAAGAATTTTCGCCGCCTCCAGCACGCGCGTCCTGATCTGCTCGCGGGTCAACCCCAGCTCGCGCCGCCGCAGCTCCAACCCAAATGCCATGTTCTTGTAAACCGTCATGTGCGGATACAGCGCGTAATTTTGAAACACCATTGCAATGTCCCGATCCTTCGGCGGAACATCATTCACCACCCGCTCACCAATCCGGATCACCCCGCCGGAAATTTCCTCCAGCCCCGCCACCATCCGCAGCGTCGTCGATTTCCCGCACCCCGATGGCCCGACAAGCACCACAAATTCCCGGTCCTGGATGTCCAGATCCACGCCATTCACCGCCGGCCGCGGGTTGCCCGGATAGACCTTCATCACTTTCTCAAGTGACACGCGCGCCATCAGTCACCGCAAAATAAATGCTGGAAATGCATCGCCCGATGCGCCGGCTATCATGACCGCGCCTCTTGGAGATTGCAATTTTAGAGACTGTTTCGCACCGCCGGCAAACGGCGGATCAGGCGGCCTGCGTCAGCTTCGACGCGGCCCGTTCCTGTTCGCCCGGCGTGCACAGCCGCACCCCGATTTCATGAAACCCGTCCCCATACGCCCGCACCCGCACCACCTGCCCCTCCACCGTCCGGTCCTGCAGGGTCCCTTTCCCCTTGAGCACCGCCCGAAGGTAACTGCCAATCGGAATGGCCTGCTTGGCCAGAAGCCCCAATCCCTGTTTGGACATATTGTGCGCCTTGGCGGTCTGCGCCGGCCCTTCCGACCAGCTCCCGGCACCCGAACGCGTCAGCATCCGCACCTGCGCCGGACAATCAATCGCGTGCCGTTTGTCCTTGCGCCGCCCGGTGGTGCCCGTACCACTGTCCCCGTCCACCGACTCGCGGAATGCCCCGTCCGCCGCCGCCTTCTTGAGCAACTTGACCCACGTTTCGACGAGTTTCGGATCGTATTTTGCCGGAGCCTCGGCCTGCAGCGTGGCCACCGCTTCGGCAATCGTTTTCACGCGGCTCTTGAAAGGCCGGCACGCGGTCATCGCGTCAAACGAATCCACCACCGCGGCGATCCTGCTTAAGGAATGCAGTTTGTCGCCCGGGAGCGCATGGGGATAGCCGCTGCCGTCCAGTCGCTCGTGATGCTCCAGGCACACCCGCAGCACGGCTTCTTCCTTGATGGCCGCGGCTTTCAGATGTTCATGGCCGCGTGCGGCATGGGACCGCAGTTCCTCCCAGTCCGCTTCCGACACTGCCTCCGTCTTATTGAGCAGCACTTCAGGAATAAAGAGCTTGCCGATGTCATGGAGCATCCCCGCCGTGCAGGCGGCCTGCAGCTCTCCAGCGGCCGTGACTCCTGCGGCGTGCGCCAGGCAGGTCATCCACAAACCGACGTTTACCATGTGGGTCGCGGTGTAAAAATCATGCTGGGCGTGCGCGAAGAGATTGGAAAACCCCCGCGGTTCCAGCTGCACCAGTTTCGCCACCGCCTCGGCTACATGTGCGATCCGCGGAAGGCCCGCAGTGACCGACCGCTCGGCGAGGATGTCGTCCACCAGTTCGAGGCTGGTCTGATAGACCAGCGCCGCCCGGGTTCCCGCGGGAAGCGTGGCGTCCCCCACGATGGTCGTCAATTCCTTTTCCACCTGCCGGCGAAATCGCGCGTGGCAATCCACGGGCAGATAAATCATGCGGACCGCCGCTTCCTGCAGGCGGCGTTTATGGAATTCCGTGAACCGCGCATCCTTGGCGCAATACAGCGTGAAGCGGTTGGCTTCCTCGCTGCCGGTGGCGAGGTAAATCGGCATCCCCACCAGCGCCCGCACCAGCACCTGGTCGAGCGGAATCGGCAGATACCCGCCGCGCGCCGCCGAAGGCCGCGCCGCGTTCATCCCCGACTGCACAAGCCGCGCCTGCTCCGCCATCTGCGCACTTCCCGCTGCGGCAACGGCGACCGGCTGCGGCGAGCCATTGCCCTCAATGTTTTCTGTTGTGGAAAGTGTCACACCGCTGCTCCCGCCGGCACAAATCGATGGCGCATCCGAGTGATTCAATGAATTTACAATCGAACACTGATGGATACCGCTTTAGCAGAACCACGCGGCCGGCCCGTCACGTTACCGGACGGCCGGCCGGCAATCTTAGGCGGCACGCCCGGCTGCCCATTTTCTGGACATCCGGCGTCCGGATACAGCGGACAATTCGGCAGTTTGATCCGTTTCATTTCGGTGCGTGCCTGCGTTTTTCAGTGGGCGGCGTCGTCCCGGCGGTCAAACACCAGGTGAACCGGCTGCCACTTCAGCCTTTGGAAAAGCTCCCCATCCACCGATTCCCCAAGCAACACCAGCATGAACAGTTCGCGCGTCTTGGCCAGATCCCCTTCTGACGTCTTGTCGACTCTTAGAACGTAGTCCTTGGCGCCCGCGTCCGCGGCGAGCGGCTGCACCGCCGGCCCTTTTTGATGCCATCTGACCTCACCATTTACATCGCCCACCACCCCATCGCAACAATCCCCACGTTTGACTTTGCACCACCGGATACAGAAACTCTAATATTCCGCCCGCCTGTTTGAACTATGGCGATTTTTGCCTAATCCCGCGGGCACTTCACATTCTTCAGCAGGTAAGACCGACCATGCCCCCGACCCCGACTTCGCAGAAACTCAACAAATTCTCCGGCCACATCACCGAGCCCGCCAGCCAGGGCGCTTCCCAGGCGATGCTCATTGCCACCGGCCTTTCTTGGGCCGATCTCGAAAAGCCCCAGGTCGGCATCGGCAGCGTCTGGTACGACGGCAACCCCTGCAACATGCACCTCGCGGACCTGGGCAACCACGTTAAACGCGGCACCGAAAAGGCCGGCTGCGTGGCCATGCGTTTCAACACCATCGGCGTCTCCGACGGCATCTCCATGGGCACCGACGGCATGAGCTATTCGCTCCAGTCGCGCGACCTCATCGCCGACTCCATCGAAACCATCATGGCCGCCCAATGGTATGACGCCCTCGTCGCCCTCCCCGGCTGCGACAAGAATATGCCCGGCACCGTCATGGCGATGGGCCGCCTCAATCGCCCGTCTATCATGGTCTACGGCGGCACCATCCGCGCCGGCTGCGCCACCATCGGCGGCAAGGAAGAAAAGCTCGACGTGGTCTCCGCCTTCCAAAGCTACGGCCAGAAGCTCGCCGGAAAAATCACCGAGGATGAACGCAAGCTGCTCCTCTCCAAGGCCTGCCCCGGCCAGGGCGCCTGCGGCGGCATGTACACCGCCAACACCATGGCCTCTTTCATCGAGTGTCTCGGTCTTTCGCTGCCCTATTCCTCCTGCACGCCCGCGGATTCGGCGGAAAAAATCTCCGAGTGCGAGCGCGCCGGCGCAGTGATTCGCCATTTGCTCGAACTGGATTTGAAGCCGCGCGACATCGTCACCCGCCAGAGCTTCATCAACGCCATGCGCCTCACGATCGTGCTCGGCGGTTCCACCAATGCCGTGCTGCATTCCATCGCCATGGCCCGGGCCTTCGGCATCGAACTCACCCTCGATGACTGGCAGAAAATCAGCGACGAAACCCCGCTGCTCTCCGATTTCAAACCAAGCGGCAAATATGTCATGGAAGACCTCCACGCCGTCGGCGGCGTACCCGCAGTCATGAAACTGCTCCTCGCCAACGGCATGCTCGACGGCTCGCAAAAAACCGTCACCGGAAAAACCATCGCCGAGAACCTCCGCGACCTCCCCGGCCTCTCCGCCGATCAGAAAATCGTCCACGCCCTGAGCAACCCCATCAAGCACGACGGCCATATCCGCATTCTCTACGGGAACCTCGCCACCGAGGGCGCCGTCGCCAAAATCACCGGAAAGGAAGGCACGCGCTTCGAAGGCACCGCCAAGGTCTTCGATTCCGAAGAAGACATGCTGCACGGTCTGGAGCAGGGCAAAATCGCCAAGGGCGATGTGATCGTGATCCGCTATGAAGGCCCAAAAGGCGGACCAGGCATGCCCGAAATGCTCACGCCGACGAGCGCCCTCGCCGGCATTGGCCTGCTGCACGATGTCGCGCTGATCACCGACGGCCGCTTCTCCGGCGGCAGCCACGGCTTCATCATCGGCCACGTGACGCCGGAAGCCATCGAAGGCGGAAACATCGCCCTCGCCCAAAACGGCGACCGCATCGCCATCGACTCCGAAAAAGGAACCATCGACGTCCTCGTTACCGAGCAGGAACTCGCCGCCCGCCGCAACGCCTGGAAAAAGCCCCCGTACAAAGCCTCCCGCGGCACGCTCTATAAATACATCAAAAATGTGAAGAGCGCCAGCGAGGGTTGCGTGACGGACGAATGATCGCCGTGCGATCTGCCTTATTGTCTTTGGCGGATGCGAAAGCTAGGATGCAGTCATGCAGAACAAGCAAACATTTCAATACACTGTAGTTTTTGAGCACGAATCCGACGGGGGGTATCACGCGTTTTGTCCCGCATTGCCGGGCTGCCACTCACAAGGGGAAACGGTGGAAGAGGCAGCGGAAAATGTGCGCGAAGCGATTGAGCTCTACCTCGAAAGCCTTCGCGCCAATAACGAACCAATGCCCGTCGAAGATATCCTGATCAAGCCCATTGCGGTGGCCGTCCCCACATGAGCAAATTACCCGCCGTGCGAGCGAGGCAGGTGGTGCGGGCTGCAGAGGCAAGCGGCTTCATTTTTGACCGGCAGCGCGGAAGCCACGCAATTTATTTCCGCGCCAGTGACCGCAGGCGGGTTGTCATCCCAATGCATGCTGGAGTCGATCTCAAGCCGGGCACACTCCGCGGAATCATCGCAGATATGGGCTTGTCTCCCGAGGAATTCGCGGCGTTGCTGTGACATCTTTGCAGCGCGCGGTAACTTCCCGTGATCCGTGCACCGCCGACTCTCGCTCAGCCCCCGCCGGCTTGCGCCCGATCGCGATCACGCTCAGCCCCGGCCCGATCCGCATAAAATCCATCACCTTCGCCACCGGCAGCAAAAACTCATACAGCCACATCTGCCGCGGGTTGAGCTCCCCCTTCCTCATCCATTTGTTGATCAGCCAGCCGAAGACGCCCAGCCGGTTAAACTCCCGCACGCTGACAATCTCAAACCCCGCCTCCCTCATCTTTTCCGAGAGCTCCGCACGCGTGTATCGCCGGAAATGCCCCAGCACCTTGTCGCATACCGAATACAGCGCGGGATGCGCCGGCACCAGCACCGCCGCATGCCCGCCCGGCACAAGCACATCGAAATACCGCTTCAACGCCGTCCGATCCGCCTCAATATGCTCCACCACGTTCAGGCAGATCACCGTATCAATATTCTCCCGCCGGATTTCCTGGTAATCCTCCTCGCGCGTCAGGTCCACCCGATGCACCCGCAGATTCTCCAGGTGCCCGTACCGCCGCTGGATCATCTCCACATAAAACGGGTCCAGATCCACGCACACCAGCCGCTCGCGATCCAGCAGCAGTTCCGTGAAATTCCCGATCCCGCATCCCGCCTCCAGCACCCGCCGGCCGACATATTTCTTAAACGTGCTCAGCATCCACTTGTTGAACCCCCGCGCCCGCCGGATCGACTGCAGAATGTAATAGCCATCATGCGTGGTGAAGCGGGTGTCGATGAAGCGGTATTTGAAGATGCACCAGATCGCCGAAAGCGCATCGCGGAGTTTTATTTTTTTGCCTTCCGCCGCCGTCCGCCCGTGATAACTCACCGGCACCTCGTAGAGCCGGATGTTCCACTGCGCCAGCCGCGTCGTGAGCTCCGGCTCAATGCCGAACCGCTGGCTGTGCAGAGGAATCTGCCGGAGGATGTCCGCCCGCACCGCCTTGTAGCAGGTCTCCATATCGGTCAGGTTCACATCATTGAGCACATTGACGAGCCAGGTGAGAACGCGATTCGCCACCGTGTGCCAGTAAAGCAATACTTTTCGCTGCCCCGCGGAGGAGAAACGCGTGCCGAAGACCGCATCCGCATTGCCTTCCAAAATCGGCGCAATCAGCGCCGGATAATCGCGCGGGTCGTATTCCAGGTCGGCATCCTGGATGATCGCGATCGTCCCCCGATCGTCCCCGCCCGGCCCCAGGGACATCCGTGCGATCGCCGTCTGAATCGCCGCCCCCTTCCCCCGGTTTTTCTCATGAAACGCGAGCTTGATCCGTGAATCCATCTTCGCGAGTTCTTCGAGGATTTGCCGCGAGCCATCCGTCGAGGCGTCATCAACGCAAATCAATTCCATCGGAATCGAAACCGGACTCGCCAGCACCCGCGCCACCGCCGCACGCAGCGTCCGCGCTTCGTTAAATACCGGCATCAAAACACAAAGCAGCTCCGCGGCCATATCCACCACGATAAAAACCGGCGTCGGGCATCGCAACGATTAAACCAACTCTTCCAACTGATCCACCAGCTCCGCAAACCGCGTCAGCGCCGTTTCCACCGGCTCAGGCTTTTCCATGTCCACGCCGGCATCACGCAAAAGATCCAGCGGCCATTTGCTGCATCCGCCCTTCAGGAAATTCAGATAATCCGCCAATTCCGCCGCGCCCCCCTCGAGCACCCGCCGCGAGAGCGCAATCGCCGCCGAGAGCCCCGTCGCATATTTGTACACATAAAACGCATGATAAAAATGCGGTATCCGCAGCCCTTCGAGCTCCAGCACCGGATCAATCACAAAACGACTCACCGGCCCGGGCTTCTCTCCGCTCCCCGCCGGCACGCCAAAATAGGTCTCCAGCAGCTTGCGATACTCCGCCCGCAACAGGTCCACCGTCAGCGGCTCGCCCGCTTCCACCAGCGCATGGGCGACCTTCTCAAACTCCGCAAACATCGTCTGCCGGATGATCGTCCCGCGGATTTCATCGATCGCATGATTCAGCAGATACGCTTTCTCTTTGTCTGACTTCGCCCGGTCCAGCATGTATTTGAGCAGCAACTGCTCGTTGAACGTGCTGGCGACCTCCGCCACAAAAATCGTGTACCCGTAATACGCAAACGGCTGATTCCGCGCCGAGTGCCACGTGTGCATCGAGTGCCCCGCCTCATGCGCCAGCGTGAACACATGATCCAGCACCTCCGGCTGGTAATTCATCAGAATATACGGCGGCCCGTCATACCCGCCCGCCGAAAACGCCCCCGACCGCTTCCCCGCATTGGGATACCGATCCGACCATCGCCCGTTCGAAAGTCCCTCTCGGAGCGCCTTTGTATACGTCCCGCCGAGTGGCGCAAGCGACTCACACACCACCTTCACGGCCTCATCCCACGTGTGGTGAATCTCCACGCCCGAAACAATCGGCGCATAGGTGTCATACATATGCACATCGGGCAGCTTCAGCACCTTCCGGCGCAGCGCCAAGTACTTGTGATTCGTCGGCAAATGCTTCCGCACCGCCTCGATCAGGGCGTCATACACCGCCACCGGCACGTTGTCGTGAAACAGCGAGGATTCCCGTGCACTCGGATACCGCCGCGCCTTGGCGTAAAACATATCCCGCTGAACCGCCGCGTTGTAACTTGCCGCTAGCGTCTGCTTGTGCTTTTCATATTCGCTGTAATACACATCAAACGCCTCCTTCCGCACGGAGCGCTTCGAGGAATGCAGGAACTTGGAGAACGACGAATGCCCAAGCTCCACCTTGACGCCCTTCTCATCCGCTATCGTCGGCCACTTTAAATCCGTGTCCGTGAGCTGCCGGAAGATCTGGCTTGGACCGTCGGCAACCTGCCCCGACATCGCCAGCAATTGCTCCTCACCATTGGAGAGCGTGTGCGGCCGATACCGCAGTATCCGCTCCAGCGACAGCTTCCAGGGGGCCAGCACCTTCTCCTTCAAAAAGGCATCCATCTTTTCCGCCGGCACCGAAAGCAGCTCCGGCCGGATGTAACTCGCCGCCTCACCCGCCTTCACCGCCGCCAGCTGAAACCGCCCCTGCATCCGCTGGTAAGTCGAATCGCCAAGATCGCCGGCCGCCTTGAGCGATGCATAACTCCCCAGCCTTTCGCACAGCCGCTCGGTCTGCGTGTCAAATTCCAGCATCTCCGCGATCGTTCCCGCCGCCTCCGCCAGCCGCCCTTTGAATCCGGCGTAGCGCTCCACCTGCAGCGTCCACTTCTGAAAGTCCGTCTCCCACTGTTCATCGCTCGGATAAAGCTGCGTGAGGTCCCACTGATCCGCGAGCGCGACCTCGGCACGCTTCGGCAATACCACTGCCTTCGACTTTTTCGGCGCCGCCTTCTTAACGGGGTGCTTCACCGACGCCGCTTTGCGCGCCGACGGCTTCTTCACCGGTTTCTTTTTTGTCTTGGCCATGTGCAAATCCTCCATGCAATCTGGCGGGGAATTGTATAGGACCGCCCCGCCCGTGGCACGGGCTCCGCCGGAGGTTTCAAATCAGAGGGAAACAATGAGGAAACCAGTGAACGCCTCAGTGAACCGAACCGCCCGCCCGATATGCCCACCCCCGCGCCTCTTCATAACCGCACGACCGGCACGCCAGCACTTCCCCCCGCCCCGGCTGGATCGACCTGCTGCGTACTTTTCCGCACGCCGGGCATCGCCGCCGATACATCGCCACCCCCGCCAGCACCGTCAACGCGATCCCCGTGACCACCACCGTCAGGACCAGCGCGTAGGCGGACGAATGCGTCCGCAGTGCCTGCCGCGAAACCACGAACACCGCCGGCACCAGCACCGGGAGCATCACCCACCACCATCGAAACTTTTGCCTGCCTTGCCCCATTTCCGCATCTTAGCACCCCGTGGTTCCTTCTCGCCAGCGAATATTTGATATGTTTTCATGATTATGAGGCTGCGAAATCCCCTTCCCAGCCCAGCCCAAAGGCATCTTCTGGCACGGGAATCTCCTGGCACCTCCATGCAAAAATGCCTTATCCCGGGTATGCTCTCCCGCCCGGCGCACTGTGCGTCGCAATATTCAACGGAGAGCGAAACATGTCCAAGAGTTCCTACGCCCGCCGCAAGGCTCATCGCGAACTGGGCCGCCAGGTCAAGGAAGGCAAGGCCGACGAGACCGCCGCCGCCGCCTGGAAGACCGCTGAAGAAAAACGCGTCGCCAAGCTGCCCAAGAAGTCGTAAAGCTGCACCCGTATCATCCCCCCCGCTTCCGTTGCGCGCCCACCAGAGGGGAAGCACATGTCGGTCGCTACGCCCAATCCGCTCGCCAGCCCCGACCCATGGAATATGGTCGCGCCGGCGTACGCCGCCGAAATCCTGCCGCTTTTCGAGCTTTTCGCCGGAGACGCCCTGGAACGCGCAGACCTCCCGCCAAATCCGCACATCGTCGATGTCGCCACCGGGCCCGGTACCCTTGCGCTCCTCGCGGCCAAGCGCGGAGCGGAAGTCTCGGCCATCGACTTTTCAGAGCAGATGCTCGCAGAGTTCAAAAGCCGTCTGCCGCGCGAACTCGCACCCCACATCGACCTCCGTCAGGGTGACGGCCAACACCTTCCCTTCCCCGATCAAGCCTTCGACGCCGCCTTCTCCATGTTCGGCCTGTTCCTCTTTCCAGACCGCCTCGCCGGCTACCGCGAATTGCGCCGCGTCCTGAAACCCGGTCGCCGCGCCATCGTCACAAGCTGGGCCCCCTTCGAAGGCCCCTACGCCATCCTCATGGACGCCGTCCGCGCCCACGTCCCCGGCATCCCTTTCAGCCCGGGCCAGGCCCCGCTGGGCACGCCCGACGATTACCACCGCGAGATGAAAGAAGCCGGCTTCTCCAGCGTGCGGGTCGAAACGATCACCCACAACCGCCTCTCCGGCTCGGCCGAGGATTTCTGGGCCTACGTGCAGCGCACCAACGTCACGCTCCTCCTGCTGCGCAAAAAAATCGGCGAACCCGAATGGACCCGCCTCGCCCCCGCCATCTTCGAAAAAATCCAAAAAGAACTCGGCCCCGGCCAAATCTCCGTCCCCGCCCGGGCCAACCTGGGCGTCGGCGTGAAATAACTCACTCCGATTGCGGATCCTCAATCTCCTCCATGTGATCCCGCAGAATTCGCGCCAGCCGCTCCTTCTCCACATTCCCCGTCGCCACGCTGATCGCGATCACGTACATCAGGTCGTCGGTGATGGTCATATCCCAGCCATTTTTCTGGATGAATGCGGAAGTAGCGGCGAGGGCCGTGCGCTTGTTGCCGTCAGAAAAACCCTGCGTCGTAGCGATGCCGTAAAAATACTCCGCCGCGAGTACAGCGAGGTCGGCCTCGGAATCGTAGTGAGCGGTGAACTGCGCCCGTGCGAACGCTGAACGCACTACGCCCTCGTCAACGAATCCATCCTGCCCACCGAAAAGTTCCAGCTGATTCCGGTGAATGCGCAGCAGATCTTCCCAATCCAAAAAGGTGTAGGCCGCCATGAAGCCTCTCCCAATAAAAAAAGCCCGGCAAATGCCGGGCTTTGGAAATCAACTTTTTGCCCGGTTATTTCGCCAGCTTCGCAAGCGTATTGGCGTACTTCTTGTTCGTCACCGCCATGGCTGCTTCAAGGCTCCGCCCTTTTTCCGGGCGCGGAAGAATCCGTTTCTTCGCCTTTTCCGCTGTTTTCTGCGTCGTCGCCATGGTCAACCTCTTCGCGTCTTATCGACCGGATAATCCTAGGAATTCAACGGCCGCGATTCAACGAAATTCCGAAAACCTCGTTTTTACGAGATTTCCTTGGCGTTGATCCACTTCATCATCTTCCGGAGCTTCCGCCCCGTCACTTCCACGGGATGATCCTTGTCCGCGTTGTACAGCTTATTGAACAGCGGCTTGCCCGCCTTGTGCTCCGCCATCCATTCCGCCGCGAATTTTCCGCTGGTGATCTCATCGAGAATCTTCTGCATTTCCTTCTTCGTCTCATCGGTCACGATCCGCGGCCCGCGCGTCAGGTCGCCGTACTCCGCCGTGTTGGAAATCGAATACCGCATGTAGTTCAGCCCGCCCTGATAAATCAGGTCCACGATCAGTTTCACTTCATGCACACATTCAAAATACGCCATCTCCGGCGGATAGCCGTTCTTCACCAACGTCTCAAACCCCGCCTTGATCAGCGCCGACAACCCACCGCAAAGTACCACCTGCTCGCCGAACAGATCCGTTTCGCATTCATCCTTAAAGGTCGTCTTGATGATCCCCGCCCGCGCCCCGCCGATGCCCGCACCCCACGCCAGCGCGGTCTTGAGCGCGTTGCCCGTCGCATCCTGATGCACCGCCACCAGCGTCGGCACCCCGCCACCCTTCACAAATTCGCTCCGCACCAGATGCCCCGGCCCCTTGGGCGCGATCATCACGACGTCCACATCCTTCGGCAATTCAATCAGCTTGAAATGCACGTTCAGCCCATGCGTCGCGCCGAACGTCTTGCCCGCCGTCAGGTTCGGCTTGATGTCCCTGTTGAAAATTTCCTGCTGCAATTCATCCGGCAGCGTGACAATGATCAAATCCGCCGCCTTCACCGCATCGGCGACCGACATCGGCTCAAACCCATGCGAAATCGCGAGTTTCCCATTGGCCGAGTCCCGCCGATTGGCCACGATCACCTTGACGCCCGATTCCCGCAAATTCTGGGCATGCGCATGCCCCTGCGAGCCATACCCCAGGATAGCAACGGTTTTGCCCTTCAAACCGTCCAGCGAGGCTTCATTTTCGTAATACACATGCAGGGGAGACGGGGCCGCGGCTGACATTGTCGTTCCTTTCGGATGGAAACAAATTGAAAGACCCGGCAGAATACGACAATCGACCCGCCCCGGTCAACGTGGCACATGGCATGGCCGTCCCGGCCATGCTGCATTGGCGGGGCGCCGACGCCACGACTCAGACACCACTTTTCAAAAATCCGAGCCATGATTCCAAACGCAAACAACATCATCGCCCGTTTCAAAGTTTTCCAGGCCCAGGTGCGCGAGGTCGTCCGTCGCTCCCACACCCAATCCACTGTCAACGCCGCCGTCAGCCACACCTCCTCCGCCGATACCATTTATCAGATCGACACCGAAGTCGAACCCCTCCTGATCGCCTTCTGTGAAGACTTCGCGAGAGAAACCCCGCTGGTCCTCGTCGCCGAAGGCCTCCGCGATGAAAGCGGTAACGAAGTCCTTGAGCGTGTCTTCCCCGCCGGGCTGCCCCCCGAAAGAGCCCCGCTCCGCCTCATCGTCGACCCCATCGACGGCACCCGCGGCATCATGTACGACAAACGCCCCGCCTGGACCCTCGCCGGACTCGCCCCCAACAAAGGCCCGGCCACCCGCCTCCGCGATATCGAAATTGCCGTCATGTCCGAGCTCCCCACCAGCAAAATGGGAGCGGCTGATCTCCT
>Ga0265314_10002327_pt1 | contig 19628 bp, 12 predicted proteins | sample 4126metaG_FD_203106 | JGI IMG/M metagenome (GOLD analysis project Ga0265314, IMG submission 203106) | Rhizosphere microbial communities from Carex aquatilis grown in University of Washington, Seatle, WA, United States - 4-1-26 metaG | ecosystem: Host-associated > Plants > Roots > Rhizosphere >... | reverse complement strand
CGTGCAACGTGAGCTCCTATCTGCTGGCGTTCGATAACACGAGCGGCGTGGTGCTCGCGATTGCTGTGGCGAATGTCTCGGCGCAACCGGCTACCATTCCGATCGTGATTCGCGACGACACGGGCGCTCCGATCGGGTCTCCAGGAGCTACCATTTCAGTGCCGGCAGACGGCCATTATTCGTTTGTCTTACCGACCGTATATCCTGTCACCGCCAACAAACGCGGGACGATTCAGATCATTACGCCGCCGGGCGGCCAAATCAGCGTTCTGGGCATCCGAACCACACCTTTGGGAGGCTCTACTACGCTGACGACGATTCCAGCGCTCGCGAACGTGGGAACCAACGGTGGAAGCATCGCTCACATAGCAACTGGCAATGGCTGGCAGACCACCTTCGTTCTGGTGAACACGGGCAGCAGTGCAGCGCAGGTGAGCCTGAATTTCTTCGCCGATATTACAGGAGCACCGCTTACTTTGCCTGTTACTTTCCCGCAATCCAGCGACGGAACGACAACCGCGCTTTCCTCTTTGAATCAAAGGCTGGGCGCGGGAGCGACACTATTGATTCAAAGTGCCGCGCCTCTTTCGAACCCAGCGCCAACCACTGGTTCAGCGCAGCTTACGACCAACGGTAACGTAAGTGGATTCGTGATCTTCCGTTACAATCCCAACGGTCAGGAAGCCGTGGTGCCACTAGAAAGCCGCACCGCTAACGGTTTTATCCTCGCCTTCGACAACACCAACGGCACCGCGACCGGTGTTGCCCTTAACAGCGTTTCTCCACAGGCGGTGAGTGTCCCGGTGATCGTGCGCGACGATACAGGTAGGCAGATTGCGACCGACGCGGTCACTCTGGCCGCCAACGGCCACCTTTCCTTCACCTTGGGCACCGATAAGTATCCGCTCACAGCCAACTCACGCGGGACCATTGAGTTCGATACGCCATCCGGAGGGCAGATCGGAGCCCTCGGTATCCGCATCCCCGTGGGGCACACCTTCACTACGCTACCGTCCCTGGCAAAATAGAGATTTCGAGACGGCGCCTACCCGCCCGGCGATTGTGTCCGGATGGTCGGCCACCCGTCCACTACTTTTTGCGGACCGTGGGCCACAAGATATCCTACGGATGCGCCGTCCTCCAGGCATAAAGCGACTTCTTCATCAGCGAGACTGTATTGAATCTAGTACATGCCGCTCCCTATCGGCACGAAGCTCGGGCCGTACGAAATCCTCCCCATAAGTCCGCGATTTGTCAGGTGAGGAGCCGTTGCATATGATGGGCACGAGGCGGTTTTGATTGTAAGAGGTAATTTTTGATTGTAAGAGGTAATTAATGATGCGAGCAATTCTGCTGGTGGCGGTAGTGGTGGTGAGTGTGCCGGCGTGGGCGCAGATGGATTTTTCGGGCGAATGGGTGACGCGCGTCCACGAAGATTATCCAGAGCGTATCCCGGGGCCCGAACTTGGCGATTACCTAGGACTGCCAATCAACGCAGCGGCACGCTTAAAAGCCGATAGTTGGGATGCTTCGATCCAGACTTTGCCGGAGTGGCAGTGCCGTCCGCACTCGGCCGATTACATCTGGCGCGGGCCGTCGACGTTTCGCATCTCGAAGGAAGTGGACCCGGTGACGCGCGAGTTAGTCGCTTTTCACGCGGAGTGGCTGCGGTCAGTGGACCGTCCTATTTATATGGATGGGCGGCCGCATCCGCCGGAGTGGGCGGCGCATAGCTGGGGTGGGTTTTCCACCGGTAAGTTCGAGGGCAAGATGCTCACGGTTACCACCACGCACCTGAAGGAAGGCTATATGCGCCGCAACGGAGTGGCGCGCAGCGACCGTGCCACCATGATCGAGCACTGGATGCGGCATGGCGAGATCCTCACGGTAATGACGATTGTTACCGATCCGGTCTACATGACCGAGCCGTTGGTGCGCACTACTGATTTCGTAGTGGACTCGACGCAACAGATCCCGCCGTATCCTTGCGAAATGGTGGCCGAGGTGAAGCGCGAGAAGGGCGTGGTGCCGCATCATCTGCCGGGCACCAACACTTTCCTCAACGATTATGCGATTAAGGTGCACCTGCCGCCGCGGGCAATGCGGGGCGGGGCGGCGACAATGTATCCGGAGTATCGTGCAAAGCTGAACGCGCCTCCTGAGCCGAACGCCGACGATGCGCCAAAAACGGCGCAGCGGCCGGTGGTGGTGGACGACGGGCAAGTGCACGCACTGCATGTGCGCGGGAGCATCTATATGTTAGTGGGCGCAGGCGGCAACATTACGGCAGAAGTTGCCCCCAATGGTGTCGTGCTCCTGGTGGACAGCGGTAACGCGCAGATGAGCGATCAGGTTCTGGCAGCCCTGCGGCAGATCACGCCGCGTCCGGTGCGCAAGATAATCAACACGCAGGCTCACCCCGAGCACACGGGTGGGAACATGAAGTTGGCGGAATCGGGCAGCATGATCGTGAGCTCGACTCACGTGGGCGATCTGGATCTGGATGATGCTTCGGTAGGCGCGGCAATTATCGCGCATGAAAACGTGCTGAAGCGGATGAGCGGCGAGCTATTCCGGTCGCTGCCGACGGAGACCTATTTCGTCGACGACATGAAGTTGAGTGAAATGTTCAACGGAGAGCCAGTGCAGGTGCTGCACGTGCCGGCGGCGGTTACCGATGGCGACAGTATGGTGTGGTTTAGGCGGTCGGATGTGATCTCGACCGGCGATGTTTTCATGACCAACAGCTATCCGGTCATCGATCTCGAACGGGGCGGAAGCTTGCAGGGGATCATCGATGGACTGAACAAGATCCTGGATTTGGCGATGCCCGCGTTTCGGCTGGAAGGCGGCACCATGATCGTGCCGGGCCACGGGCGGCTGTGCGATATCGCGGACGTGGCATATTACCGCGACATGACTACAATTCTGCGTGACCGCATTCAGAGCATGATCCGCAAGGGCATGACGCTCGAACAAGTGAAGGCTGCTCGGCCGACGCTCGATTACGACGGACTATACGGTGCGACGGAGGGTCCGTGGACGACGGAGAAATTCGTAGAGGCGGCTTTCAAAAGCCTGAGCCAGTAGCAGTATCACTAGCCGCCGATTCTTGCTGATTAGCCAGTGCTAGGGCTGCCGTTCAGCGGTTGAGTCGCGACTGGCACGGCTGTTAAGAGGATTCCGCACGAGTGGTCGGGCGAAGCCCACGCCAAACATCGACTTTGAAAAAGTAAGTGACGGATGCGCCGTGATCCGGGCGCTATGAGCTTTCTGATTGGCTAAACTTAGCTCTTACAACCATATGCCGCTTTCTTTTGGTACCAAGATATGGTCATTTGAAGCGCTGTCGTATGAAACTTGGATAGCCGCATTCGCGACCACTGGGTTAGTAGGGTACCTTGCCGCACGTTATCTGTTAGGCGTTCCGGAAAACGGGTCTCGATGGTCTCTCATCGCCGTTCTTTTGGTTGGCGGTGGTCCGCTGGTTGCGGGTTTGGCTCGCCGAATAATCGCGAGAGACTTCGGTTCCGATATTCTTGCCGGGCTTTCGATTGTGACGTCCGCGACTCTTGGCGAATACCTTGGCCGGATCCATCGTCGTCCTTATGCTGTCGGGCGGTGCCGCGCTGGAACAATACGCCACGCGCAAGGCCTCCGCGGTATTGGGGGCGCTCGCGAAGAGATTGCCGCGCACTGCCCACAGGCGCATTGAGTCGCGTTTGGAGGATATCTCTCTCGATGAAGTGCGAGTTGACGACTTGGTTGTAGTTCTTCCGCACGAGACCTGCCCCGTCGATGGCACGGTCGTGGAGGGCCGAGGCACGATGGACGAGGCTACCTTACTGGGTAGCCCTACCTGATCTCCAAGGTTATTGGATCGGGAGTGTTCTCCGGTGCAATTAATGGCGAGGCTGCGTTGACTATTAAAGTCGAAAAACTGCCAGTCGATTCGCGTTACGCCAGAATCGTACACGTAATGCAAGAGGCGGAAACAAACCGACCTCGGTTCCGCAGGATAGCGGATCGGCTGGGAGCTTGGTATACGGTATTTGCACTGGCGTTTGCTACGGTCGGATGGATTGCCGCAGGTGATCCGAAACGGTTTCTCGCGGTGCTAGTGATCGCAACGCCCTGTCCGTTGCTGCTTGCGATTCCCGTTGCGATCATCGGGGCGATTTCCCTAGCAGCGAGCCGTGCCGTCATCATTAAGAATCCAGCGATGCTCGAACGGATCGATTCTTGCCGAACAGTAATTTTCGACAAGACGGGAACACTCACTTACGGGCGGCCCTCATTGACCGAGACCTTGTGTGTGCCGGAAATCGCTCCCGAAAACGCCATCCGTTTGGCCGCCAGTTTCGAACAGTACTCCAAGCATCCATTAGCGGTTTCGATACTGGAAGCAGCCGAACGCGGCAATATCGGACTCACCGCGGTCTCGGAAATCAGCGAAAGGCCCGGCGAGGGGTTGCGAGGAAGGATCGGAGGAAAAGTCATTCAGCTTACCGGGCGAAAGCAGGCTTTGCAAATGACCACAGTCGCGCCTTTCCTGCCACCTGTGGCCCCTGGTATGGAATGCGTTCTCCTCGTTGATGGCGAGTATGCGGCGACGTTTCGATTCCGTGATGTGCCCCGTCGACATGGCCGTTCCTTTGTCCGCCACCTGGGACCTAAACACCCAGTGCTGGTTTCGGGAGACCGCGAATCCGAAGTCAAGTATTTAGCCGGAGAAGTCGGCATTACCGAAACGCGCTTTGGTCAGAGTCCAGAACAGAAGCTTGCGATTGTCAGGGAGGAATCCGAGCGGGCCCCTACGCTGTTCCTCGGCGACGGCATCAACGATGCTCCCGCGATGCAAGCGGCAACCGTGGGTATCGCTTTCGGCCAGAACAGTGACGTTACGGCCGAGGCCGCCGACGCCGTTGTGCTGGAGGCCTCGTTCAGTAAGGTGGATGAACTAATCCACATTGGGCGGAGGATGCGTGCGATCGCGCTCCAGAGTGCGGTCGGTGGAATGGCGCTGAGCATTATCGGCATGGCGGCGGCGGCGACAGGATATCTGCCCCCTGTAGCGGGTGCAATTACGCAGGAGGTGATCGATGTCATCGCGGTGCTCAATGCGCTTCGAGTGGCTGTGCCAGGTGCGGTGCTGAGCGACAAGGAAATAAACCAATAACTTTGTCTAAGGAATTCCGCACCAGTCGGACCTGGGAGGGTTAATGGATAGCGGATGTGTGGTCGGCAACCAGGAAGTTATCCACTTGGAGGCGAGTCGGAAATCGCGGTGGATTCCAGCCCTTTAAGAACTATTATCGGAAGGCATCCGTGTCGCTTTCGGACCCATGTGGCTTTCACGACCCACTTGTGGGCAACAATCGGCCACCCTCGCGACGGTCTTGTTTCCTGAAACGGCGAACATCCGAGGGACCCTTGAATTGGATGCACCAACCGGTGCCCAGATCGGCGTTATCGGGATTCGCACGCCGCCCACCAATACTTATACAACGTTACCGGCGCTGGCGAGGTAGCCCCGCGTCTCGTAGACGTGGTTTCCTGCGCGGGGCACTATACTAGAGTCATTGCTCGGACACTACCGATCATGCACCTGATTGATTCGCCGTGATGCAAGAAGCTATCCGCCTCCTGCTCGACTATGGCTGTCTGGATCAATCATTTACTTAGGCGAGAACTACTTTGCCAGAGCGGGCAGTGTCGTATACGTATGCGCGGCGACGTTGGGAATGCGAATCCCCAGCGCGCCAATCTGAGCGTTGGCCGGTTTATCGAACTCGATGGTGCCGCGAATGGTCAAGGTGGGCGGATACCGATCGATCCCCAGCGTAAAGGCATAGTGCCCGTTTGGATTCAAGGTAATTGTGTCGGTCGCGATTTGGGTTCCGGAGGAGTCACGAACCACCACCCATCCGGCAACGAACAGCCAAACTGCCGGACCTAACTCTTGGAAGGTGTGCCCGGCGCCCTGGGTTGCGATAATGTTCACTTATCGTCGCTCAGGTTTGAGCACATTCTGAGCGACTGCGATGAATTATTTCGCAGCCTTCTCGGCTGCCGCTCTTTCCTCCGCGCGCGCGGCCGAAAGGATTCCAATCATGCCATAGTTACCTTCATGGCAGGCGTACTCGTAAATCTTAGAGTCGGAGTGTGACATGGTCATTTGCACGGTCCAGGGCCGGGCATAGGTGGCGGGATCATCCACAGTGAACTCGTAGAGCATGGTTTGGGGGCCGGTGCGGGTGAAGCGCTCGGTCAAGTGAAGTTTTTCCGAAGTACCGCGGAAACGAGTCTTATCATTGAAATTGGTGGTATCTACTACCAGCGTATCGCCATCCCAATGACCGACCGAATCACCCAACCACTGGCGCAGAGTGGATGGTAAATGGGGACGGTCATTAAGAGGGATAATACGCGCGCTGTGCAACATCTCAATTAGAATAACGACCGTATCCTTCGTTTGGAAGATCTGATAGTTGTTGTTGTAGGATCCGGGCATCATCGGTGGTCCAATCTGGGCCATGTGTAAACAGCGCTCGCCCAGGCCGCGGCTTTCCGGGCCTTCATTGAGATGCAGACGCCGCTGTTCGGCCGCTGCTGCCGCCCGAGCCTTCCCTTCCGCCGTCATGGGAGGAAGTTTTCCGTCTTTTGGATCCGAAATAAGAGAGGTGCGGAGGGTTCCGGTTACTTGCGTGCCGCGGTCCCACCACGCTTCGTTGTATGCGGCCGCGACATCTGCCTCTACATCGTTTCCCCGCTTGTCCACGTTATTCCGGTCCGTCACCCGCTTCGCCCAAGCTGAGGCTTCCGCAGGAGTAAAGAACTCTTTGCCTGTAAATTCCGTCGGCCGTTCAAGCGGGGTCACCGTGGCATTGGTCCAAACACCCCGCAGATCCGGTTGTCCACCCGCGGTGCGCGGCGTGATCCAGGCTCTGCTTTCCTTGCCGGCCTTACCTTTAGATATGTTCTGCGTGGCTTGGGCGCCCACGATTGGCGCCGTGATGATAGCGGCGATCACTACTAGACAATGAGCAGAGAGGCGCAGTTTCATTGAACCTCCAATACCTTCAGCTTATGTCAAAGATGAGTGGGATCGGCGGCGAAACAGCGGCGAATCTGGATTCGTGACCTTGCCAACGGCGCTCGCCTCGAGCCCTTTCGGCGCATCTTTGGCCACATGTGCGGAATCAACGGAGCGCCGCTTTGACAGTTTTGCGCTGATTGCCGAGAAACGCAGATGGTCGAGCCTTAAATCGTTCATTTTAGGGTCGATAGCCAGCATGTAAAGGCTGGTCGAACGCTCGTCGATCGCCCTTTCCAGCTCTTGAAATGCCTCTTCCCGACGGCCCAACGCGTCCATAACTAGAGCCATGTAGTAGGCATCGACGTATGCGGAGACGCGAATTTGCTGCAATTCCTCGGCGATGGCGAGGGCTGCATCCCTTTGGCCATTCCGAGCAAGGCACCTCGCTTCCAGCGCGCGGATCGAGCGGACAGCGGGCGCGATGGCGGTCGCGTTTCTATACTGTGCCAAGGCTTCCTGAATATTCCCCGCAAATTCCAGAGCCTGGGCGTAATAAGTACGCTCGAAATGAAGATAGGGATGGATCTTGACCGCTTCCGTTCCCAAGTCCACTGCGGCTTGCCACTCATCGCGGCTAAGGCGGACCAGAATCTCCGATGATGCGAGGGCGGGCTGCAGTGGATCGGCCAGCCGCGCGCGATGCAGGCTTTCTAAAGCCGCATCGAACCTTTTATAAGAAGCGTTCATCAGCGCCTGGCACATGTGAGGGCTCGCTCGCCACGGATCCACTCTCAAAGAAATATCCAGGTGAGTCTGTGCTTCTTCGGAGTTGCCTTCAACCAGCCAGAGTCCCCAGGCCTTGTCCGTGTGAATTTGTGCGGTCCAGCCGCCGACAGCTACTGCACGGTTCAGTGCATGCTGGAAGCGGCGGTAGACATCACAAGGGGCTCCAATGCCACAGGCCAGCATCTTAAAGTAAGAGCGCACCAATCCATAGAAACCTTCTGCGTTGGAAGGCTCCCGCTGCGTCATCTCACGGAAATACTCCACCGCCATATCCAGTCCCTCGGGCGTACAGCGGTTTAAAACGTGCCAGCCAGTCCGGACGAGATCTTCCGACCGCGGTATTCGTAAGCAATACCCCAGCTTAGGTTTATAGCTGATCCAGCTTCCACACTCGGCCAGAGCGGTTCGAACTGCTCCCACTGTGCAGGCCACGGTGTGCCGGGATACTTGCCTGCCATCCCAGGCTTCCCGCAGAAGATCCTCGTAATCGACGTACTTTCCTGTGTTCCACGCCAAAACCTTTAAGACGTGAAATGCCTGATTCCTGAGTCTGACCGCTATCCCGTCGCGCAATACACGGCAGGTCCTCACATCAACCTGAAAAGGACCCAAGTGAATGCGGTTCGGCCGTTGCTGTTCAGGCACTGAAGAGTTCGCTGCTACGCCGTTGCTGAAAAGCACAGGAAGCTAGTGTATCACTGCTGGTTCCGCTGAGTTAGGGGTCCGCGGCGGTTGCGAAAGTTCGCCGCTGTTTCGCCGCCCTTGTCATTCTGCTTTGCAGTAAAATTTAGGCAAACGGGGGGTGCGGGTGGCGGCCAACCCAATGCAGTTTTGTCTCCTAGTTACCGGCCGCTCAGTCTCGCCACAGAATTCTCAGGTCCGCAGAAGTGTTGCGCTCACGAACGTCTTGGAGTATGAAAAGGAGAAGCTAATAGACATGGGGACGGTATCGCGTATTCTGGTGTTTCTATCGATAAGCGCAATGGCGTGGGGGCAAGCGCAGAGTTCAGCGCAGATTCAAGGAACTGTCCAAGACTCGTCCGGCTCGGCCGTTCCGGGCGCTGACTTGAAGGTGACGCAAACGGCTACCGGCGTGGTGCGCACAGCCACTACCGGCGTGGACGGCACTTATGTTGTGCCGAATCTCCCAATCGGCCCCTATCGGCTAGAGGTCAGCAAAGCAGGTTTTAGTACAGCGGTTCAGACAGGAATCGTCTTGCAGGTCGCCACCAACCCTACCATTGACGTCACTCTCAAAGTCGGTGCGATTTCCGACCAGGTCCAGGTAGAAGCCAACAACGTCCTGGTTGAGACAGAAGCCACCGGTATCGGCAACGTGATCGAGAACCAGCGAATCGTAGAATTGCCGTTGAACGGAAGACTTGCGACGGACTTGATTCCGCTGGTCGGAGGAACCATTCCGCAGGGGCTGGCCGGGTCGGCGGGCTTCCCGAACACCGTCAATATTGTAGTTGCGGGAGGCCAGGCATATGGCAATGCATTCTGGCTGGATGGCAGCTTCTACACCGATCCCTACATGGCGACGAACATGCCGTTTCCTTTCCCCGACGCGTTGCAGGAATTTAAAGTAGAGACCAGCGCGCTAACCGCGCAGAACGGCGTGAAGTCGGGAGCGTCCATCACAGCCGTAACGAAATCGGGCACCAACAGCCTGCACGGCGATGTGTTCGAGTTCCTTCGCAATGGCGACTTCAATGCGCGCAATTTTTTTGCGACACGACGCGATACTTTGAAGCGGAACCAGTTCGGAGGCACCGTGGGTGGTCCTATTCGGAAAGACAAGCTTTTCTTCTTCGGCGGCTATCAGGGCACCATCACACGGCAGGACCCGACCGGAATCATTGCTTTCGTGCCGACGCCGGCCATGATTGGCGGGGATTTTAGCGCGTGCCCGCAGGACATCCCGGCAGCGTTGAAGGCGCAGTTCACGAACAATAAAATCAATCCAGCACAATATAATTCATCTTCCCTGTTGCTTGCCAAGAAGCTGCCCGTCACGAACGATCCCTGCGGACGTGTGACATTCGGCGAGGTCACTCGATCGAACGAAATCCAACTGTTGGGGCGCGTCGACTATCAGGCGACGGATAAAACATCGCTTTTCTTCCGCTACATGGCTACGACGTTTCGTCAGCCGGCGTCCTTGAGTCTAACTCCCGATGAGATTCTTTCCTCGGGCCAGGGCGGGTACGATAACCTAGCGCAGACGGCGATTTTCGGGCACACATACCTGATCAGCCCGACTACAGTCAACGCGTTTCGAGCGTCCTTCAGCCGCGAAGCCATCGATCGTTTCAACGCGGACTACTTTTCAGGATGCGACCTGGGCGTCCAGATGTATTGCGGCTACCTCCCTCACCAGAGTTCCTTCACGGTGACCGGCGCCTTCACCATCGGCGGGAATACCGCCAAGGCCATTAACCGGTTGAGCGTATACCAATTGAGCGACGACGTCAGCCTGGTCCGCGGCAGCCACCAACTGGGATTCGGCATCACGACTTCCGATACGCGGGATAATGTGAGAGGCAATGTGTTCGCAGAGGGCACATTTAGTTTTGCAAGCCTGCCTCAATTCCTGCTGGGCACCTTAAACTCGTTCAGCGATTCGGCGCCAAATGCGATTCCAGTGAATAAGAACTACGTGGGGATGTATGCGCAGGACACTTGGAAAATTTCCCCTCGCCTGACGGCCAATCTCGGCGTCCGTTGGGACCCGTTCTTCCCCTTTCAACTCACCAATGGGGCGGTTTACAACTTTGATCTCGCGAACTTTATCGCGGGCAAGAAGAGCGTGGTTTATGCAAACGCGGCTCCGGGTTTCACCTATCCCGGAGATCCCGGCTTCCCCGGCGGTAAGGGCGGAATGAACAAGCAGTGGAACACATTCGCGCCGCGTATCGGTCTGGCATGGGATCCCAGAGGTAACGGCCGTATGACGATTCGTGCGTCTTATGGCATTGCCTACGACTTCGCGGCGGGCGAAATGTTCGCCAACGAAGCAAATGCGCCCCCTTTCGGAAATACGGTCACCATCAGCGGTTCTCCTTTCAACAATCCTTTTGCAACCAATCCGGGCGGCAATATCTTTCCGTTTACCGTGAACAAGAACGTTCCGTTTGTGCCGTTCGGAACTTACATTGCGATGCAGCCCAACATGAAAACTACACAGGTGCATCTCTGGAACCTGACCCTGCAAAAACAACTGGGGACCAATTGGCTGCTTTCGGCGGCTTATATCGGCAGCGAAACCGAGCATCTCTGGTACACCTACCAAACGAATCCTTCGCAGATCGTCCCTTGTGCCAACGGAGTGGTGACGAGTTGCAATACGATCGCCAACCGCGACCAGCGGCGGGTATTGTCGCTAGCGGGGTACCCGGGTTCGAACTTGATCGGATTCCTGGATTCCTTTACCGATGGCGGCACGGCCGGCTATAACGGGCTGCTCCTAAGTGCTCGGCGTAGATTGAGCCGTGGCATCAGCGCAGACGCCAACTACACGTGGTCGCATTGCATCGGCGATTTGACTACGGCGGATAGCACCAGCGGCGCCGGTGCCGGCATTGTGAATCCGAATAACCGGCGGGCGGACCGCGGGAACTGTCAGTCGTCCGAGTCGGGCGGAACATTCTCTTCAGACCGCCGCCAGATCTTCAATCTATCCGTGGTTGCGCAAGCGCCGCAATTCTCAAGCCGCCTGCTGGCTACCGTGGTTTCCGGATGGCAGTTGGCGGGAATTTATCGCGCAACGACAGGTGGTTACTATACGGTCACTCTGGCTTCGGATGTGGCTTTGAGCAGCGCCTCCGGTCAGCGACCGCAGCAGGTACTTCAAAATCCGCTGTGCCAGAATCCAAACTCGTCCTGCTGGATTAACCCGGCCGCATTTACCACGCCTGCGCCCGGCACGCTCAGCACGCTGGGCAAGGACAACATCCAGGGTCCGGCGTTCTGGGAGTTAGATATGTCCTTATCCCGGACGTTCAAGATCCGTGAACACCAGTCTTTGCAGGTTCGCGGCGAAGCTTTCAACTTGCCCAATAGTTTCCGCGCGGGAGTTGCGGCTCCCAGCCTCTCCGCGGGAAGCCCAGGTCTTGCGCTGAGCTACCCGGCGAGCAACTTCGGCCAGATTACGAGCGCTCTTGATCCCCGGATTTTGCAGTTCTCGATGAAGTATGTTTTTTAATGCACGAATTTAGGAGTTAACACGATGCGATCCCATAAGATTTTTTTTGGTGCGATTAGTATTTGCCTCGGATTGAACTACTCGGTGCCCGCTTCGGCTCACCATGCTTTCGCCGCCGAGTTTGACGGCGAAAAGCCGATCAAGCTGGTCGGTGTAGTGACGAAGATGGAACTCATCAATCCTCACTCCTGGATACACATCGATGTAAAGGGACCCGACGGGAAGGTTTCCAACTGGATGGTCGAATGCGGCAGCCCGAATACTCTGCTGCGGCGCGGGTTCACCCGCAGTTCCGTAACACCCGGTATGGAAATCGTGGTTGATGGGTACCAAGCGAAAGACGGCTCACAGAGGGCCAACGGCCGAGACGTGACGTTTAAGGATGGGCGCAAACTCTTCCTTGGCACTTCCAATACGGCTACTCCGGACGCGGAGAAATGAACAGAGCACTTCACAACCGCGGGCAGTGGCTAGACTCAGGGCGTTTTGCCCGGCTGGTCCTGCCTCTTATCTGCGCTTCAGGACTGCTGGCGCAAACTCCAGCCAAACCGGCTGACGACATCGAGGGACATCCCAATCTCAATGGCATCTGGCAAGCGGTGAACGAGGCCAACTGGAACTTGGAACCTCACGCCGCAGAAGCATCGCCGGTGGTGGCCATGGGGGCGCTCGGCGCTGCTCCGGCCGGGTTGGGCGTCGTCACTGACGGGAAAATTCCGTACAAGCCCGAAGCCCTTAAACAAAGGGAACAGAACTACGCGAAACGGATGGAACTCGACCCCGAGGTCAAGTGCTACCTGCCGGGCGTTCCGCGCGCGACTTACATGCCTTACCCGTTTCAAATCGTGCAGTCGGGCAGCTTCATTTTTATAGGCTACGAGTACGCTAACGCGACGCGCACCATTTATATGAATAATCCCGGCGAAGCTCCTGTAGACAGCTGGATGGGCCAGTCCGTGGGACATTGGGAGGGCAGAACTCTGGTGGTTGACGTTACCAGTCTGAATGATCAAACCTGGTTTGACCGCGCCGGAAACTTTCATAGCGACAAGCTGCACGTGATCGAGCGCTATACTTCCTCGGGGCGCGATGTGATCCAGTACGAGGCTACGATTGAAGATCCAAATACTTTCCTGCGGCCTTGGAAAATCAGCATGCCCCTCTACCGGCGTTTAGACAAGAATATGCAACTTCTCGAATTCAAGTGCGTGGAAATGGTGGAGGAGTTGCTATATGGCAAGTACCGGAAGAAACCGGCGAACTGAGCGAGGAGGTTTTTCTATGAAGCTGGTCGGATTACTTTTGGTCTGCGTAATCCCGGTGCATCTTGCGGCGCAAACACCTGCAGGCGCCTCCAAGGCTGCAGGCTCACACGACCTTTCCGGAATCTGGGATACCGCCACGATAACGCCGATGGAGCGGACTGCGGACTTGGCAGGGAAGGCCTTCTTCACTTCCGCGGAGGCCGAAGCATACGAGAAACGGCTTGCGGTTGAAAACGATCGGGATCGGCGGGGAAAGCCGGGCGCGGACGATGTGGCGCGCGCTTATAACGAAGCTTGGTGGGACAGAGGGACGAAAGTTGTTCCTTCCTTGCGTACATCGCTCATCGTAGATCCCGCCGATGGCCGGATTCCGCCGTTGACTCCTGCTGCGCGAGCTGCCGCACAGAAGCGAGCTGCTGCTTTGCAGGGGCCTCCCAACGGCCCCGAGGACCGCGGGATTCAGGAACGGTGTATTGTCGGAGTGAACGTCGGGCCTCCCATCATTCCCACCGTCTACAACAACACCTTTCAGATTTTCCAAAGCGGCGGTACTGTGGTTGTATTTTCGGAAATGATTCATGACTATCGCGTCATCCCCACCGATGGAAGCAAGCACCTGCCTTCGGACATTCGTCTGTGGATGGGCGATCCCCGCGGTCATTGGGAAGGCAATACCTTGGTGGTCGATACGACCAACTTCAACGGAAAGACGCACTTTAGGGGAGCGGACGAGAATCTTCACGTCGTCGAGAGATATACCCGCGTGAAACCCGATCAGATTCTGTATCAGTTTCATATTGAAGACCCAACGGCTTTTCAGCAGCCGTGGGGAGGCGAGTTCACGTTCAACAAAGCCAAAGGGCTGATTTATGAGTACGCCTGCCACGAGGGCAATTATGGCCTGTCAGGACTCCTGAGCGCGGCGCGGGCGGAAGAGGAAAAAGCCGCCCACGAGTCCGAAGACCACAAGCATTAAGATAGACGCCTGCACTTTATCAGAACGTGATTTTGCCGGCCACCTGGAGAATGCGCGGGTCGAGCGCCGTCTGTACCTGACCGAATGTGGCGGTGCCAAAGGTCAGGTTTACTCCCGAGCCGCCTGCCGCCAAATTGGGCGGCGCCACACCAGCGCGGTAGCTGTTGGTTAAGTTGAAAGCCTCTCCGCGCAATTCCAGTGTCGTTCCCTCGCGCAGCCGAAATTCGCGGGCGACCGCCGCGTCGATTTGGAAGAATGCGGGCCCGGGAATATTTGCCCGTCCCAGAGGACTCAGCGTTCCCGCTGCCGGCAGCGCAAACGCAGCCGGATTGATCCAGCACGTCGGACTCGGGTTGGCACACAACGGATTTGCCAGGACCTGTACCGGACGTTGTGTCGTTGGGGACTGGCTGCTCAAGGCGACGTCAGAGCTAAGATTGACCGTCATCCACGGGGCCGACTGCGCCCGATAGATCCCGGACAGCTTCCACCCGGAAGCCAGCATGCTGAGTGGTTTATTGGCGAAGCGAGGCGTTTCGTAGACAACAGTCGAATTGAAATTGTGACGCCGGTCGGCGGAGAATGTGCCTCCGAGTTGGACCGACTGGCAATTGCTGCGGTCATAACGCCGGTCCGTCGGAATCGCCAAGCCTCCTCCCACACCGCCGGTACTCGAGGCGATCGCGAAATCGCTAATACAGTGCGACCAGGTATAGTTCGCGCTGACCGCGACGTTTTTACTCAAGCGCTTCTGGAGCGAAAGAATCATGGCGTGATAGGAACCGGTTCCGGAATAGTCCAGGAGCTGCACCGGTCCGTAGAGCTTGTTGCCGGGATACCCGTTTACAGTGAAAAGGCGGCGGCTGTTTTGATTGCCCGTGGTGTTGCAGGTGGTAACCGCTGCGCCTCCCGGACAAGGTAACACGAGTGCCGGATTGGCCTGATAGGAAACCAGCATGTGTTCTGTAGCACTGCCGGAGTAAGTAGCAGACCCAACCCAATCACTGCCGAACTGCCGCTGAACGACGAAGTTCCACTGATTCACCTGTGTGGTCTTGGCATCCGACGGCGCCACAACATAGGCTCCGGCTACGGTGTAGGGAGCATTCGGGCCAACTGTGTAGGGAAAGATGTTGCCTCCTGGATTGTTGGCGTAAGGGTCGCTGAACTGACCTGACCAGATCTGGGTATTCGCAAAGGGCGGGGCGACAGTCAAATTGGAGGCCAAATATCCGACCGGGAAGGAATAAGCCAGGCCGAAGGAAGCGCGGATGGTCATTTTGCCTGAACCAGTGGGGTCGTAGCCGAGTGCAACGCGCGGCGCGAACAGACCCCAGTGAGACGCCTGACCTGACATCCCCTGAAAACCGGGATCGCCTGGATAGGTAAGTCCGGGAGGCGCATTCTTATAGACCGTCGTATGTTTGCCAGCGATCATGTCCGCCATGTTGAAGTTGTAGATCGCGCCGTTGAATTGTTCGGCTGGAAGGTAAGGCTCCCAGCGTACGCCCATATTCACGGTCAATCTCCGCGAGACCTTCCAAGTATCCTGGGCATAGGCGTTGACAAAATACTTTTGTTGGTTTGCAACGTTCGGCAGTGCAATCGAGTTGGAGGAAAACTGGCCAAGCAGGAACTGCGCCAGATTCGGGAACGTCCAGTTCGTGACCGCGTAGACATTTCCGGTATAGAAGAATTTGTACTTCATTCCACCGCCGCCGAAATTCAGCTGGTGTGAACCGTGAACCCAGCTCAAATCATCGTTGAGCTGGTAAATCATGCCGGCGATATCAGCGCGCGAGTTGGTGCCGCCGCCGACGGAAAAGCCGCCCGTTACCGTGAAGCCGCTTTGGTGAGGGATATAGCCGCAATACACCTTGACTCCCAGATCACAGGCCGAAAAGAAGTCGCTGTTGTAGGGGCCGATCGCCAGCCGGCTCACGGTAGCGCGAACTTGATTCACCATGGTCGGACTGATCAAGTATGTGTCGCCCAGTACTCCGTTTTGGACCGTATCGTTCAAACCTGCTTGCGTTGTCGTCAGCGGGTTGTTTGGAGAAAAATCGAAAGATGGCGGCCGGAAATAGTGATTGGCCAGGTAACGCGCGAAGACGCTGTTTTTGCTGCTGGTTTGATAGTCTACGCGGCCGACGTACTGTTTATCGTCAGACTGCGTCACGAGCCCGAAGGACGTTTTGCCGCAAGGATCACCTGTGGCCGGAAGTTTAGCTGCCAGTTTGAGCGCGGCCGGATCAAAGAGTGACGGATTGATTCGGTTGTTGGTGAATAGATTGCGGACAGAAGCCGGAATGTTGGCGGGGCAGGCGCTGAAATCGCCCTGGATCATTGCGGGGGTGGGAATAAAGGAACTGGTCGCAACCGGCGTCTGGCGCGTGATCGTGTCCTGGAGGCCAAAAAAGAAGAACAGTTTGTCTTTCTTTATCGGACCGCCAATCGTGCCTCCAAATTGGTTGCGCTTGAGGCCGTCACCCAAGTGGCTGAAGTAATTAGTCCCGTTCATATCGGCGTTGCGCAAAAACTCGAATACGTCTCCGTGAAATGCGTTGGTGCCCGCCTTAGTAACAGCCGAGATGGTGCCACCCGAATAAACGCCGTTTTCTGCTGTCAGCACGCTGGTTTGGACTTTAAATTCCTGCAGCGCGTCCGGAAACGGGAGAGGCATGCTCGAAGAGTCCCACGGATTCGTGTAGACGCTGCCATCGAGCCAAAACCCCGTGGCGTTGGAGGTCCCGCCGTTCACTGCGAAGAACACCGAGCCGGGATAGGAGACCGTTCCCGCGACTCCAAGGGGTATCGTGGAGCCCGCCAATTGAACCAAATCGGTGGCCTGGCGGCCATTGAGAGGAAGTTCCAGAATACGCTGATTTTCGATGACCTGGCCGATGCCGGTGGCCTGAGTTTCTACCAAAGCTCCGTTGGCTTCCACCTGAACCTGCTCACTCACATTGCCGATCTTCAAAGAAACATCGATTGTCGGGTTCGTAGCGACCTGTAGAACGATTCCGTTTTGAACGTAGGTCGTGAAACCTTGCTTGGTTACCTCCAGACGGTACGGCCCGAGGGGAAGCTCAGGCAAAGCATACGTGCCATCGGCACTGGCGGTTGCCTTGCGCACGACGCCGGTCGAGGTCTGCGTGACAGTGACCTCGGCGCCCGGTATAGCCGAACCGCTGGCATCGAGAATAGCCCCTTGAATACGAGCGGTAGACTGCGCCGAAGCCAGAACGCCCGACAGCGCCATCGCGATAACGAGCCCAATTTTGGTTTCCACCCCAACCTCCCCTTGCAACGCTTTCCAGCAGATTTGCCTGGATGTCCAGCCAATTCTATGTCAAAGCAGGATGAGATCAGCGGCGAAACAGCGGCGAATTTTAGTGGGCTGCTTTTGTTGAACAGAGACGTTTTCCTGCCGGCTAGACGCGGACTAGTTCCGACCCAAAAATAACGCCAGGAACTGGTTTCTCGTGCGAAGGGCTGTTAGCGATAGGAATTGCCGCGGAGCGCGGGGCGAACGAATGCGCCATCGAAGCACAATTTGTAAAGCGCTGATATCGAAAGAGACAATGAAGCAGAATGGAGGGAATCATGAATCCGCCCGTCATATCGTCTCGAAATCAGTGCTTGTCTCCCGCCCGCGCGAAGGCGGCAATTGATGCACCGCTTGCCCCGACAGCTTATGGCCGGATGTTTCCCGAACTTCCGTCATTTGAGGCGGATGAGCAATTCTTGCACGCGCTGGGTCGCGCTGGCGGTCTCTGCGACTGTGGAGACACCAATGAATCCCCCGATTCATTGGGAGACTCCGCCGCGGGGTGGCCGATCTTCGGCCAATTCGTGGCTCATGATATAACGGCTGACCGGTCCGTCTTGCAATCCCACACGAATACGGCGGAATTGCGCAATGCCCGCAACCCGCAGCTCAATCTTGAATGCCTGTATGGCGACGGACCGACGGGGCATCCGTTTCTCTATCAACGGGACGACCCGGCAAAGTTCCTGCTTGGCCTGGACGGAGCAGACATACAACGAAACGTGGAGGGTATCGCGGTGATCGGCGACCCGCGCAACGACTCTCACCTGCTGGTGTCGCAACTTCATCTGGCCATGCTCAAAGCTCACAACACGTTCGTCGATGAAGCGCGGCTCGGCGGGGCAGGCGGCGATCGCGTGTTTGATCAAGCAGCCACGGAATTGCGGTGGCACTATCAATGGATCATTCTTAATGAGTTTTTGCCTGAGATCGTTGGCCCGACCCTTGCCGGTCAGGTGCTCCGAGAAGGCCCGCAATGGTTTCGCCCTGGCCTCTCGGGATTTATACCGCTCGAGTTTGCCGACGCTGCCTATCGCTACGGGCACGCTCAGATTCGTCAACGCTACCAATTGAATCCAGACACTGATCCGGTACCGTTCTTTCCCAATCTCCTGGGTTTCCGCTCAGTACCGCGCGAAAGCACCGTCAACTGGACGATGTTCTTTGACTCGGCCAGCTCGAAAGCGGCGCAGCGATGCAAGAGAATCGATGGGAAATTGGTGAGGGTCCTTATTGAGCTGCCGGCAGCCGTTACCGGCGAGTGCGAGGAAGACTATCGTTCGCTCGCCGTCCGGGACCTGCAGCGCGGGCAAGGCGTCGGGCTACCATCTGGCGAGACGGTCGCCCGTTACATCGGAATCGCCCCTCTCGCCGAGAAACTGGTCGGCCTTGCTTCCGCTGGTTGGCATGGTGAAACGCCACTGTGGTATTACATTCTCCGCGAAGCCGACGTCTGCGAAGGGGGTCAACGTCTTGGCCCAGTGGGCGGCCGAATCGTATCCGAGGTGCTGGTTGGGCTCATCGACAATGATCCCGCGTCGTATCGTAAGATCCATCAGGAATGGAAGCCTCAAAAAACACTAAGCGAGTTGCTGGCCGCGTAAAGGTGATGTCCTTAATCGTTCAGGCTCCTCACGATGAAGCCGTCCTTCTAGCGAGTCAGTCACCTGCTCGTTCAGACATAAAGGCGGGACACCCCGCAGTTGGATGAGTGGGCTCTGGTCACAAACAACCGCAGACCGATTGCCGGTGGCTGATGACCGCAGACTCTGAGCCGATTGTCGGCAACTCGGAGAGAGGGCTTAGAGCCGGCCGTAGGCTCCTTGGTCGCCATTCCTGTCGCGAAATCCCCTTCGCACCACTAAATTCCTAAAATCGGCTCCAGGAGGTTCGCCGGATTGGGTTCCGAGAAGCGCTAGGAGGAAGTTATATCTCGTGCGTAACCGGCTCTCCACGCCCAACCACATTCCGTATCGACAACTGTTATTGGCCCGAGTCTAAACTGACCCGTCCACCTGCGAACT
>Ga0265314_10002326_pt1 | contig 19631 bp, 19 predicted proteins | sample 4126metaG_FD_203106 | JGI IMG/M metagenome (GOLD analysis project Ga0265314, IMG submission 203106) | Rhizosphere microbial communities from Carex aquatilis grown in University of Washington, Seatle, WA, United States - 4-1-26 metaG | ecosystem: Host-associated > Plants > Roots > Rhizosphere >... | reverse complement strand
TCGCATGGACGCAACGCCTCCAACTCCCATACCCGCAGATTCGAATCTGCCCGAGCCGCCGGAACTGCCCTTTACCCAGCGCCGGTGGAAGCTGCTGGTGGGGTGTGGCTGCCTGACGATTCCGTTATTGTTGGTGGGCTTGGCCCTGTACCTGATGGTCGCGGCGGCGCGTTACACCAAAAGCATTCCGGCGTACGGCATGGCGCTTGAAGCCATCCGCGCCGACGCGCAAGCGCAACTACGCCTGGGCACGCCCATCGAAGACGGTTTCTCCGTCAGCGTCAAAGCCGAAGATGACGGCCCGCGAACCAATACCTCTTTTACAATTCCGCTTGTGGGTTCCAGTGCGGTCGGCACGGCTTATGTTGAAGCGCACAAGGAAGCTGGGGTCTGGACCTTGGACTCCATCGAACTCGAGATTGACGGTGAAACGCTGATGATCATGTTGCCCGGCAAGGAAGTTACACCGCCGCCGGCTCCGCCCAACCCGCCAGCGCCTTCGCCAAGCGGCCGGTTGCCTGCACCGACTCGGGCTCCGTAGTGGCAATCTATTTGTTCCTTTGCATCAAAGAGGGCCCTGAAATGCAGTTTCGGCTTGCCAGCGCAGCGCGCAGGGGTATGACATAGACATGCCGCAGCAGCGTCGCTTCCCCAAAGTGAAGCCCTCCCCGGAAGGCGGGTCAGAGACTCCGTCGACCCCAGGGCACAAAGGCACCGAGCCTTTGGGCAAGCTGTTGCTCGAAGCCGGCGCAATCACCAAGGCCCAGCTTGAAGCCGCCCTGACTGCGCAGCGCAAAAGCTTCGCGCCGCTGGGCCGCATCCTGCGCGACGAGCACGGCCTGAGTGAAGACGCTCTTTCGGCCGCGCTGCGCAAGCAGACGCACTGCCCTCGCATTTATCTGCGCTTCTTCCCGATTGACGAAAAGACCCTGAACTCGCTGGACCGCCAATTCTGTGTGGAGCACCAGGCGATCCCGATCGAGAAACTCGGCAATCTGCTCTGCGTCGCACTGCACGAACCGAAGGAACGCGACGTGCTTAAGCAGCTTCAGGCCGATACGAACCTGGAGGTCAAGGCCTTCACCGCGCCTTGGGAAGACATCAAGAAGAAGCTGAAGATCGTCGAGTAGTCCCTTCGCAGGCGACCATGCCCCGCGTCCGCAAACCGCAAGCAACCCGTGAAGAACCGACCGCGAACCGCCTCGCGTACATTGGCACGCTGGCGTCCGGCCTGGCCCACGAAATCCGCAGCCCGCTCAATGCGATGAAATTGAACCTGGATCTGCTCAAGGAAGAGCTGGTCACCAGCGTGGACGAGAAGAAGCGTGCCGAATTCGCCTCGCGCCTTGGGCTGATCGAACGCGAACTCGACGGCTTGCAGGAACTGCTGACCGAATTCCTGGCTTTTGCGCGTCCGCCAAAGATGCAGTTGCTCGCCACCGATTTGAACAACCTGGTCGGACAGGTGCTGGAATTCGTCGAACCGCAATGTCGGGAAGCACACATCGAGATCGTGCGCGACTTTCAGAAAGACCTGTATCCGGTGGCGGTCGACCAGCACCAGTTCGGGCGCAGCGTGCTGCTGAATTTGCTCCACAACGCGCGCGAGCAACTCAAGCAGCACGGCACGATCACGGTGCGCACGCGCGAGTTGCCTGAATACATCGAAGTGCGGGTCGAAGACAACGGGGGCGGGGTGCCGCCAGAAGTCGAATCCCAGCTATTCGAGCTATTTTTCTCGACGAAGGAACACGGGACGGGGCTGGGGCTGCCGATTGCGCGCCGCATCGTTCAGGAACACGGCGGCGAACTGCTGCTCGAAAATCACCCGGGCAAAGGGGCGGCGTTCCTCGTGCGGCTTCCCAAGAGCAAGATTTTGGAATATAAGAAGGACGCCGAGAAGCCCAACGGGTAAGCACGCCAACGCCATGTCCACGCCATTGATCCGCGTCAGCAACCTGGTCAAGGAATACAAAACCTTTGACCGACGCTCGGGCGTATTGGGCGCGTTTGCGGATATGTTCTCTCGCGAATACAAAACGCTGCGCGCCGTCGACAACGTTTCCTTTCAGATTGAACGCGGCGAAATGGTCGGCTATATCGGCGCGAACGGTGCAGGCAAATCGACCACGCTCAAGATTCTCTGCGGAATTCTTTTTCCGACTTCGGGCGAGGTGGATGTTGGCGGGCGCATTCCTTGGAAGGAGCGTGCCGCGCACGTTCAGCGCGTCGGCGCAGTATTTGGGCAGCGCTCGCAGTTGTGGTGGGACCTCGCGGCGGGCGAATCTTTACGCCTGATCGGCAAGATCTATGGCGTGCCGGACGATGTCTTCGCCACGCGGCTCGCGTTCTTTGAAAAAATTCTGGAACTCACGCCTTTCCTTAAGTCGCCGGTGCGCAAGCTCTCGCTGGGCCAAAAAATGCGCTGCGAACTGGCCGCCGCGCTGCTGCACGAACCCGAGATTCTGTTCCTCGATGAACCGACCATCGGCCTCGACGTTGTAGCCAAGCAGGCGATCCGCGAATTCCTCAAGACGGTCAACCGCGAACGCAACGTTACGATGATCCTGACCACGCATGATCTGCGCGAAATCGAGGAATTGTGCGAGCGCGTGCTGATTCTGGACAAGGGCCAGGTGATCTTCGACGGGTCGCTCGAAAAATTGCGCAAGCAGCACGTCGAGACGGTGGTGCTGCGCTTCCAGCTTGCCCGCAAGCTCAGCGCGGAATGGAAGCCCGCCGGGCTGCCCACGACCGGCGTGGAATGGAAACCCGACGGAGCGAAGCTCAGCGCGACGCTTTCCAGCGGTTCCCCGCAGCGCACCGAAGTGATCCGCGCGGCGTTGGATACCTTCGGTCAGGACGTGCAGGACATCGCGATTGAAGAGCCGCAGATCGAGCAGGTCGTCCAGCGCATTTACCAGCGCGGGGCCAAGAGCGCGGCGCCGCTCCCCGCCGTAGCGGAGAAAGCGTGAAACGCCGCGCGTCCTGGGCCGCCGCGGTGCTCTGCGGTGTGCTGGCCGCGCCCGCGTGGGGCGAAGAGCCCGCGCACGAGCCCGTCCCGCCGTTGATCGAAGCCCTGAAAACCGAGCGCGCCGAAGACCGGCGCCTGGCCGAGGCTCAGCTTTTAAAGGCTGGCGACGACGCGATCGTGCCGCTGTCCCAGGCGCTCGAGAAGGCCGATCCAAAATTTAAACCGGTGTTCGAAGACGTGCTGAGCCGGCTGGTGGCGCACTGGGCCAGTGCGGCGTGGGAGTGGCGCCACGCGCAGGGGCCGCCGATTGAAGCGAACTTCGCGCGGCTGTCGGCACTCTTCCAAACCTGGCCCGCGGCCGCACAAAAGAGCTTTTGGTCTGCGCTGCCGCCAGAGCAACGCAAATTTCCCCCTGACTATAAGGATACCTGTATCGCCGCGCGGCTGGGATTGATCGAGCCCATCGAGGCCACGACGCTTGAAATAAAAATCGATGGTTCCGGCGTCTACACGCGCCACCTGGAGATCGCGCGCTGGATCAGACTGATGCAGGCGGCGGCGCAGGCTTCTCGCGCGGCCGAAGGCGAGGACATCGCCAAGGACGAGCCGTTGAAGATGGACGAAGAAGTGCGCGGCCTGAACGAGACCTTTTTTCCAAACGATCCCGGAAAATGCAGCATCAAACCAGCGCCGGCCGACAAGGACGTGATGGAAGCAGCAATCAAGGCCGGCGTGCTGGAGCTTGCGATTGCCTTCCCGACGCTGGCGGACCTCGATGCCTGCCTGCAGAGCGTGCCCGAGCCTTTTTGCGTGAGCTTTGTCCTGACCGTGGGCCCGAACAACCGCATCCTGGTGCAGCGCAAACGCGTCTGGCCGACTAAAAAGATGTACGGGATGGAGCACCTGTTCCTCGACGGGCGCCGCGAGCGCTTCACCCTGAAGAGTGAAATCCCCGTGCGCCGAGTGACTGCGCCGAAGACCGAGAATGGCGAAAGCGTATGGGACGGTTCGGTCTGGGATCTGCTTAACACGGACGCCGTGGCATTTGAGCTCTCCGTAAAAGCGCTGCCCGCGGCTAAGGAACCGAAAGGCCGAACGGCAGTTCCGCCGCTCAAACGCATCCCAGACGACGCGACGGGCCGCATTGCCTACGAGCCCGCGCCGCCGGATCGATACGTGCTGATGCAGTTGAATTCGACAGAACCGCGTGAGCGTCGTGGCGCGGCCTGGGTGCTGCTGGACGAAGCGCGCCGCCCGTTCCAAGCCTCCGAAACGGCCGCGCGTGCGGCGCGGCGCCTGGAAGTCGGCGCGGCCCTGGCCGCAGCGCTGGAGCAGGAAGAAGATTTTCGCGCGTACCTGCTGATGCATGCCGCGCTGTCGGCCTGGTCGGGCGAAGAGCGCTCCTACGCGGAACCGGAAGCCTGGGGCAAGATTTTCCTGAAGAAGTAACGCGCAGCCCGTCCGTCAGTCCTTCTTGTATTTGCGGCTCGCGTTCTCAAGGAACAGGCGCTCATCGGGGGAGAGCGCGCCGATGCCCTGGTCCGAGATTTTCTTAAGCAACTGATCAACGCGCGCCGAAGTCTCGGGATCGACGCTCGATGAGGTGTGCACGCGCATGCCTATAGCGTCGTCGGCCGGCGGGCGGCGCTCGACGACCTTCAGCTTGGGCTTGCGGCGAAACAGATTCCGAAAACGCGCCCACCACCCAAGACTTGAAGCAGCCGATGACCGGAAAGGCGTCCCACGGCCCTGCTTGAAGAGCCGCAGATCAAATTTCCAATATAGCAATCCCATCAAACCACCGGCCAGATGGGCCGCGTGCGCGACGTGGTCATGCTTAAACAAGCTGGCGATATCGAGGGCGATATAGAGCACCGCAAGAATTTTGAGCGGTACCGGGATGATCCCGAAAATATTGATGGGCCGGTCCGGAAAATGCAGCGCGCACAGCACCAGCAGGCCCATGACCGCGCCGGATGCGCCCAATACCGGTGTGTCCACGTGTTGGATCTGCGCGTACGTCAGGTAACCCAGTGTGCCGAGCAAGCCGGAGAACAGGTACAGGCAGAAAATGTCCTTGGGGCCGTATAGGTCCTGTTCGAGCTGCTCGCCGAAGACGTAAAGAAAGAGCATGTTGTAAAAAAGGTGCGACGGGTCCTGATGCGAGAAGGTGTTGGTGATCAGCGTCCAGATGCGATAATAAGCGAACAGGCCTGGCCGGCTGAAGGTAAAATGCTCTTCGAGCGCGGGCGACTCGCCGGCGATTGTCCAGACGATCCAGACCGCGACATTGAGCAGGATCAGCGTCCAGACCGCGGAGAGTCCGAAAAGCAGGCCGCGGCTCTTCCAGAAGCCGCCGCCCACGTCGTCGCGAGAGTAATCTCGATCGTACAGGCTCATGGCGCGGAGATGTTACCTGACTGGCGGCGTTCGTAAATGAAAGCGCGGGGGCTATTCGCGCCAGCCCACCCGCGCGGATTCGGCCAAGCCTTCGCGGTATGTGGGAAAGCGAAGCGTGATCCTGAATTCTCGCTTCAACTTTGCATTTGAGACCTTCTTATTGCTGGCGCGGATCAGGTCCGCACAGCCGTCGGCGGGCATCTGCCAGTCAACGCGTGGATTGGGCACGCCCATCAGTTCGGCGATGCGGTTCATGTAATCCGTGCCGCGCTTGGGCAGGTCGTCGCTGACATTGTAGGCCTCGCCCACGCGGCCCGAGGAAAGCGCACGCACGAGAATTTCGAGGAAGTCTTCGACGTAAATGTGGTTCATCAGCTTGTCGGGATCGCTGGTCAGAACGTACGAGCCTTCGCGGATCTTCTTGTTCACCACGCCTTCGGGCCGGTAAATCGAGCTGGGCCGCAGGATCACGAGCGGCAGCGCGCGTTCGCGATGCGCGGCGAGCAGGAGTTCCTCCGCCTGCACCCGCAGCTTGCCCATTTTTGAAGTCGGCGTGCGCGGGGCGCTTTCGTCGAGCCACTCGCCGTCGGTCTGGCCGTAGACCGCGGTGCTGCTTTCGTAGACGTAGCGTGTGAGTTTCGCCCCATCGAGGGCTGCCAGCACGTTGCGTGTCCCGGCGACATGCAGGGCGTCCAGTTCCGCGTCGCTCCCGCCCATGCTGCCCATGAGGTGGTAGATCGCGTCGATGCCTTCCCCAAGCCCGCGCAAAGTCTCCGGCTTGGTCACGTCGCCAACGCGCGCTTCGAGGCCCAGCTTTTCAAGCGTAGTGGCATGTTCGAGCGAGCGGGTTAGCCCGCGCACGCGATGCTTTAACGCCAACAAGCGCTCCGCGAGGCGTTTACCGCGGTATCCGCAGCCGACGATTAATATGGAAGAGGGCGGGGGCGTTGCGATTTCTGGCTCCTTGTACAGGCCGAGTCACTGTATCGACGTGCCCAAGGATAGCGAAGTACCCATCAATTCAAGATCAGCAGGTTAGTGCAGGAGGTCTTTGAGAACGAGACAGCCCACGACAAGCACGGGCGCCAGCAGTACGGCCAGCACATTGAACTTCGTGCGCGCCAGATCCGCCACCTTTTCCGCCTGGTTTTCGAGTGCATCGCGCATGGCCGTCTCCTTTGGGTTCCTATCCAAGAGACTGGTTATAGAAAGTGGCGTGCCATGAAATCGATACAATGTGCGTCCGCATAAATCATTTGTAGTACTTTGGTTGCATGCGCTCCTGAATTTGCGCGGAAGAATACTCCGGACTGGAATTCCGGAATCCGGAATCGAATGTCCGGAAGCTTGGACACCAAATTCCGGGACCCGTAGGTAGTGTGCCTTACTGTTTCTCGCCATGCTTTTTGGCTTCTGGCATGGGGAAATAGTCCTCCACCACTGCCGTGGGCGAACCGAAAACAAAGCGCTCGATCTTGGCTTGTGCTTCCACAGAGCGCGTCCAGATGTCCAGGAACATGTCCGCGCGCGCCTGGATGTAATCCTGTTCGAGGCGCGGGCGAACTTCCTCAAATGTCGGGATGCGTTCGCCCAGGCGTTTTTCGACGAAGACAATGTGCGAGCCCAGGTTCGTGTCGAAGACCTGCACGTGTCCAGGTTCGGGGTTCTTGGCTTCGATTTCGCGATACAAGTCCCCCCACTGGCGGCTGTCTTCGCTCAGGATGCCCAGCGATCCGTTTTTGGACTTCGATTCGTCATCGGCGGAAAGCTGCAGCGTCTCGTTCCAGAGGTTCTTGTCCTTCTCGATCGCATCGGCGCGCTGAATGGCCAGGTCGTGGACTTCATTGCGCTTGGACTGATCGGCGTTGGGCGGGAGGCTGAGCAGGATCTGGCGCACCTGGTAACGCGCGCCTTCACGGTAAAAGTCGCGCACGATGGCAAATTCAATGCGCAGCGTAGCTTCATCCATGCGAATCAGGCTGCGCACGGATCGACTCAGCACGATTCCGGCTTCGAGCGCGCGGTGGTAATCCGCCATGCTCTGGCCGTAGCGTTCGAAAATGAATTTTTCGAGGGATACGTCCGCGGATTTTGGGTCCTTTTCCTTGCGCAACTTATTTAAATCGTCGAGCGCGAAGAAATCGGTGAGCATAGCGTTGTCGAGTTCTTCCTTTTTGATCTCAATCGGCACCGCGGGGGGCATGGGGTTCATGTCCTTCATTTCCTTGGGCAGCTTCTCCCAAGCCAGCCGCAAGGGTCCCAGGGTCTTGAGCGGCCCCAGCGCGATCTCGCGGTTGATCAGGCGCGTAAGGGCCTCCGGTCCGCGGCTGCGCAGCAGTTCCGCCCAAACCATCGACCGCTTGACCGGCATGTTCTTGACCTTGAACAGCACCGGATCGGGATCGCTTTCCGCGACGCTTGAGATTGGTGGCCAAAGCATCGTTCGGGGAAAGTCCATGTCCACCTGCTTGACCATGTACAAAAGCCATGCTTCGCTGCGCTGCTGGATGATGCTGTCGATGTATTTGCGTTCAACGACGTTGCGCAATTCTTCGAAGGTTTTCTGCTGTGGCTCTTCGATCTTCAGAATCTTGACGATGTGGTAGCCGAACTGTGTGCGGACCAGGATCGGCGGATCCTTGGGCTTCAGGTTCTTCACGCCCTCGTAAAACTCATCGACCATCGGACCGGCAGACGTAAACCAGCCCGTCTCGCCGGGCGTGATCTGCGCGCCGCCACTTTCGCGTGGGCTGGGCTGCTTGATGCCCTTGATCGTTTTGTGCTTTTCGGATGGATCCTGAGAATACTTTTCGACAGCTTCATCCCAATTGATGCGCCCGGCGGTGATTTCTCCGAGTACTTTAATCGCACGCTGGTGGGCGGCTTCCCATTCCGGGCCCAGGTCCACTTCCGGTGCGTCACCCATGTTGACGCCCGCGCGGCGACGCAATTCGGCCTTCAGCTTGCGGTCACGGGAAAGGCGCTCCTTCTGCGCCGCGGCGCTGGCCAGCCGCCCACCGGACATGAAGTCTCGATCGCCGAACGGCGAGATCAGGATGTGCGCGGCCTTGTAGCGCGTAAGCGGCTGAAAGAGCGCCGGATTGTCATTCAGGAATTTTTGCAATTCGGCCGGCGTGGGACGCAAGTCGCGGCCCAGAATCTTCTTCAACAGCAGCGACTCGCGGACCACCTGTTGCTTATATTGTTCGATGGTCAACCCGTAGCTGGTGCGCACCATGACTTCGAGGGACTTTTCGCCCGCGTCCTGAATGCCTCCCTTAACGGTCGTGGCCATCTCGGCTGCGTCGTACTTGGTCTGAATCTCGATCTCGTCGTTGGTGACCGTCAGTCCTTGGTCCTGTGCGGTGCGCTCAACGATCAGGCGTCGCACCAGGTCGTCCACGCCGTCTGTGGCGAACGAAGCGCAGAGTTCCCGAATCAGGTCTTGCCTGAAGATCGGCTTCTCGTTAACCCGTGCCACGATCTGCGGGAGGCTTTCCATGCCGGGCGGCACGGGGTCTTCACCGCACCAGCTTTGAGGGCTGAAGAGGACCAGGCAAAACAGCACCGCCAGCGGCATGCGCATAGGCTTCCTTTCGGACGGATTACGGAAAATCGAGTACGGTATTTTACCCGTACCTAATTGAGGAAGAACCAGCAAAAAGAGACGCGCCGGAGGTCCAGGCCTTCGCCTCAAGTTTCGGGTTCGTAGGTCAGCTTCAGGGGGTATTTCGCCGCGCGGGCCTTGGAATGCGCCTGATCCACGCGCAGCTCGGCGATCTCGAGCGGAAAAACGCCGACGAGCGCCAAGCCGTTGAAGTGCGCCAGCGCTGCGATCTCCAGCGCTGCGTTCTGTTCCTTCTTGAAGATTTCGACCAGCACGCTGATCACGAATTCGAATGTCGTGACGTCGTCGTTGTGCACCAGCACGCGGTATTGCGGCGCGAGGCGCACCTTGTCCTTAGTGACGGTTTTGGTTTCCTTCTCCGTCTCGGTGGCGGGCGGAGCCGGGGTCGCGGCAGCCATGGCATGGGGAGCGGTGCCGATAAGCACGGCAAGTCGGCGGTCCATAACGTGGCCAAGTATACGCAAAATGGCCGCCAAGGGAAGACTTTGCTTGGCGGGAACTTCAGCGGGCCGGTGCCAGCTTGATCCAGTAATAGCGGCTCATTTTGCCCGTCTCCGGACAAAAGGCTTCCTTCTCAAGGATGCCGCCACACTTTTCAATCACGCGTGCGGATGGCGTGTTGTCGGCAGCGCACGTCAGCAGCACCTCGGCCAGACCCAGCTTGCGGGCTTCTTCCAGCACCGCATGCAGCATCTGCGTAGCGTAGCCTTTGTTGCGTGCCTGCGGGCGTACGTCGTAACCGATGTGCCCGCCGTCACTGCGCAGGCTTTGGGTCAGCGCATGGCGCAAACGAATTGTGCCAATGAGTTCGCCGCGCGCGTCCACGTACCAGAATGAAGTCTGCGAAACGCGGCTGGTAACTGAGGCGGCGGGTTTTTCCTGATTGAGCAGGAGCGTGACGTAGCCATCGAAATTCGTTTCGAGAAGGCTTTTTAATTCGGCGAACTTCAAATCGCCGACGCTGGCGTACTCGCGAACCATGCCCATGAAGCTGTCTCTATACCGTGGGTCGGGGCGAACAAGTCGCAGGTCGATTTGTTGGGCGGTCATGAGCGTGAAATTAGTAAGTTATGCGATTCGAGCAACGCGAGAATGCCCGGCGATCCGGTTCTTTCGTTTCGCGCAGGCAAGTTGCCAGCACGCATCGTGGTGGACGTTGAAGACCACGCGCCGTAAGGTGAGATTCGCCGGAAGCATAGATCCTCTCCATAAGGAGTCTCCCGTGGAAAAGCGCCGCATTGGTTCGCTCGAAGTTTCCGTCGTCGGGCTGGGCTGCAACAATTTTGGCGGGCGCCTGGACCAGGCCGGCACGGCCAAAGTGCTCGACGCGGCCATCGACGCCGGGATCAATTTTTTCGACACTGCCGACATCTACGGCAAGACGCTCAGCGAACAGTACATGGGCGCAGCCCTCGGCGCGCGCCGCAAATCGATTCTCATCGCGACGAAATTCGGCATCGCCCTCGATGAACAACGCAAAGGTGCCAAGCCGGAGTACGTGCACAAGGCCTGCGACGACAGCCTCAAGCGGCTCGGCATTGCGCACATCGACCTCTACCAGTTGCATCGTCCGGACCCCGAGACGCCGATCAGCGATACGCTTGCCGCACTCAATGGATTGGTGAAGGCCGGCAAGGTGCGCGAAATTGGCTGCTCGAATTTCAGCGCCGAACAGTTGCGTGAAGCCAAGGCTGCCGTGCACCAGGGCGCAGCGAGTTTTGTCAGCGTGCAGAACGAGTACAGCCTTTTTCACCGCGAGCCCGAAGCCTGGATCCTGCCGGAATGTGAACGCGAAGGGATTGGATTTCTGCCCTACTTCCCGCTCGCCAACGGGCTCCTGACGGGCAAGTACCGCAAAGGCGAACCGCTTCCAGACGGGCGCATCAAGTCGAATCCGCAAAAGGCCGCGCAGCTCAACGAGGCTTTGTTTACAAAGCTCGACGCGCTCTCCGCGATTGCGAAAAAGAGCGGCCACACGCTGCTTGAATTGGCTTTTGGCTGGCTGCTCGCGCAGAAGTCGGTTTCGTCGGTGATCGCAGGCGCGACAAGCGTCGAGCAGGTTCAGGCCAACGCGAACGCCTCGGGCTGGAAACTTGCGCCGGCCGAACTTGCCGCAGTGGACGCTGCTTTAAAGTAAGGGCGCGCCTCTGCCGCATAGCCTCGCCATGCGGGGGGGTGTTGAACGTAATAAATTATTGCACCGGACGCTTGCGCGCTTCGCGCCACCGAATTAGCCCTTCTCCGATGTAGACCGCGAGGAACAGGCACGTCACCCAGCAGAAGACATCGAAGTAAAATGGCCAGGGCCAGAAGTGTGAAGTCTGTGCGCGCAGGCTTGGGATCAAATAGAAGGCCAGCGGCCAGCCATATCCAGGGCGCGGTTCAATATAGTCGTCGACCATGCCAGGTGTGATGTTGAGACCAAGCAGCGCGCCAATGCACAACATCGCGATCAGCGCGGTGCTGAGGTGAATCTGGTACCAGCGCCGCTTCGCGCTCACGCGGGGCGGCCTCGCAGACCGGATTGCCGGCGGGTGAAATTCATTCGGGACTCGGTGGCTTGTGTAAAGGCTTGCGCCAGCGCAGGAGAAATTCGGATAGCAGCGCCGCATTGACGATCAGTGCGACCACGAAAATGACATCCAATATTCCATATAAAATCAGGCGCGGATTCGAGACTGCCGTGCCATTGGAGAGCTGAATCGAATAGGGCCAAGGCCAGCCGATAATGGTCTTGGGTTCGAGGTCTTCGGGTGGCGGCGTAAGAGTCGGGTAAAGACGCGTGTCGATATGCTCGCGCTGCCGCGGGGTGAGTTCGTACCACATCAATGCGCCCGTCACGAACATCGCCAGGATGGCCGTAGCAAGGTGAATTTGAAACCATTTGCGCTCTGGCGCGTGCATGCGCGCAGCATAGCCGTACGCCCATTTCCGGCCAGCAGGGGCGCAGTGCAGATTGGCGGCTCAAAATGGCCCCGGCTTGCACGCCTCGTATGCGAGGATATCCTGCCTCCGCCACACTCGGGGAGACCTCCAATGCGCAGCGCCCACGCGGTATTGCTCACCTGCTTTGCTTGTTGTGCGGCGACGGGGCTGAAACTTCGTGCTACCGAAGGCCCAGATCCCGCCGCGTATCACGCGCAGGTGATGCAGAATGGAAACCTGGCCAACTCGTCGGGTGAAGATTTTTGTTGGCACGCCTCTTATTCGGCGAACGATTTTCTTGAAGCTTACGAAGCTTTCGGCGACGTGCGCTGGCTCGAAGAAGCCGAAAAATATTACGATTGGTATCTGACCAAGCTCAAGAAAGACCCCGATGGCTTCGAAGGCTGGATCGGGCCCACGATCACCAACACGCCGGAAATTCAGGAGGACGCGCTGGTCGGCGATGCGATCCTGTGCCGGCACATCGTGGGTTGGGCGGAAATTGTGCTCAAAAATCCCGAGCTAAAAAGGCGTTTCGGCGATAAGGCGCAGAAATACGTGGACCTGGCCACGCGCATTGTTTGGGAGAAATGGAACAAGCGCGGCTGCTACTACCAGGACGCCGCGGGCTACGGCAGCTACCGCACGCACGGCCGTTCCATCGACACGAAGTCCGGCCAGTGGGTCGAGCGCGCGAACACAATTCTCAGCCAGCCGCTCAATAAATCTTTCGACACCGGCATCGTACTCTTGCGGCTTTGGCGTATCACGGGCAAGCCGGAATATAAGGAACGCGTCGAACGGATTTTTTCGCACGGCAAAATGCTCTTCCGGCTTTTCCCGAGCGACCGCGTGGTCTGGTCGTACTGGGTGCCCAACGCGGCCTACGACATTGAAGGCAAGGCGCCCAAGCACTGGGTCGGCGTGCATCCGTCGCGGCCGGGCTACCAGGTCGGCGAAGTGGAGATGATCGCGGAAGTCTACGATTCGGGATTGGTCTTCGAGCAAGCCGACCTCGAGCGCATGATTCGCACGAACCACTGGATGGCCGAAGGCGGCGGGAAGGGCGGTTGGCGTTCGGCGGACGGCAGCTCCGAAGCCGGCGCGTTGTGGGATGGCTTGGTGCGCTGGGACGAAGCGATCCGCAAGAAATATGAAGAAGGCCTGAAAGGCACCGACAACACGACGCAGATTCGCCGCGCGTACTTTAAGAACGTGACGGAAAAACACCTAGACTGGAACCGCCTCTACGTAAAGGATGCGGCGCAGGTCAAGGTCGCGAAGACGCCGCTGCAGCCGGGACAATTCATTGCGCTTGCGCGCCCACTGCCCGACGTGATCGAGACACTGAACGCGGACAAGACCAAGCTGGCCACGGAAACCCTCGCCGCCGGCACGCTCAAGATTGAATTACTCGACGCGTCGGGCAAGGAAGCTTTGGGCACGCTCGCGACCCTGGAAGTCCCCAAGGACGCCGAATACAACGCGCCGCGCTGGGACGGTACGAACCCAAAGACCGGGAAAAAGGACGAGGCCGAGTATCGCATTCGCTGGACGTTGAACGGAGAATCTCGCGTCGAAGCGGTCTGGGTCAAGCCCGGCACGAAGCACGAGAAGTCGGGGCCGGAAGCGTTGAAGGCTGGCGACAAACTGGCTGTCGATTGCGAAGGCGATTTCGGTGCGCGCTGGCATTTGGAAGGCGCTGCGGCCAGCGCCGAGCAATTCCACGGCGGTGCGAAGAGCCTGAAGGTCATCGCCGGTCAGACTGCGGTGCTCTTTTTTGGCGAAGACGAAGACCTGCCCGTGAAAGTTTCGTTTTGGGTCTACGATTCGGGCAAGAAGTTGGGCAAGACCACGGCTACCGGCGCGGCGTGGGGTCTACAGACCGCGGCGGGCGATAAGTTTGCGCTGCGCACCTGTTGGCGCACCTATCTGGACGGAGACAGTGCTTACGCGTGGTTCAATACCGGTGAAAATCAGTGGTTTAATCCGCATCCATCGAAGATTGCGCGCAAGGAAGGTTGGACGCAGTGGGTCTTCGACTGCGGCGATCCGAAAGCCGTGAAGATCACCGCGGGCGGCGCGCCCGTCGGGAATTTGGATGCGAAATACACGCCGAAAGGCGCGGTGGCGTTGTTCCTTATGGGTGGCGATCCCAATGCGGGACCCTTGTATGTCGACGATATCCAGATTGAATTTACGAAGAAATAGCGTTGTTCGGAATTAGGGAATCAAGCAGCGCCTGCGCGTTGTCGTGGGCGGCGGCTTGGATTTGGGCTTCCGAAAAACCAGCCAATTCCAGTCGCGCGAGGGTTTCTTGCGCGGCCTGCAGATTGCGTTGCCCATTGTTATTGGTGCCGAGCAGCAGGCGTTGTGCGCCCAGATATTCGTGGTCCGCAAACCATTTCAAAAAGGGCAGGTCCCACGTGCCCGCCGTAGAAAGATCAAAATAGAAATTCGGGAAGCCCATCGCGATCTGTGCAGCTTCCATGTACCACGGTCCTGCGGCGTGCCCAATGATTACCTTCAAGTCGGGACAGGCCAGCCCCCCGGCCTCCAGGTCCACAGGCTGGCCAAACCTGGAATTGAGCTGCGGGTGGCAGGCAGTCCGGCCCATGTGAAAGAAGACGGGTACGCACAGGCGTTCGGCGGTCCGGCAGACTTCCAGCGCGCGCGGGTCGCTCGGCGCAAACCCGCGCGGCGGATAGAGCTTTACCCCGCGCATGCCGCGCTGGGTGATCCAGTATTCAAGTTGAGCCGGCGCGTCTGGATCCAGCGGATCGCTGAAGCACCACGGAATGATTTTGCTTGAATCCAGTTTTTCGACGAGCCGTGCGAGGTCCTCATTTGTTGTCGAAAAAATGCTCATAAATGGAAAGCGCGCCGAGTAGTCGAGCTTTAAATTGACGGTCGAAATTACAAGCCGCTTGAGTTCCGGCGCCGCAAGCAGGCGCCGGTAATTGTCGAGGGATTCCGTGAGGCTGACGAAATAGTGCGAATTGAAATCTATCAGTTGGCGCATGCTTAAAGCCTCGCCAGTCTGCGGTAGCCGATGGGCAGGCGCGTGTAGGCTTTGAAAGCTTCGGCATAGCCTGAGCCCATGGAATTGCTGATCGATTGCGCGAACTTGTAACGCGCATGGCCGGTCAAGGCGAGCGTGCGGTCGTTCTGGTCATGGTCGGTGATCGTCAGGTGCTTGGGCCCGCGGCCTTTGGCGTAGGTATCGTCGAAGAAATTGCACGAAGCCAGCAGGTCGAAAATCACGTCGCCGATTTCAACGTACGTATCGGGGCGAAAATCCGTGGCCTGCCAGCCGGTGGTGTATTGATAGATCTCGCCGCAATATTTGAACTTTTCGGAAGCCTCCGTTTCGAGAAAGCAGCCGCCATGAATTGCGGCGGTGCGCGAGGCGGCGCCTAAGGCCGTATGGTCGAAATTGCATTCGTCTTCCGCGTGGATGAAGACCACATCCGCTTTCACGTCATTTACGATCTGCGTGATTTCATGAACCAGCGCAGGATCGTTGTGCAGGCGCATGTAATCGTGATTCAGGCTGATCGTCTGGATGCCGCGCTCGGCGTGGAATTTCTCCAGCGCCGGTTTGAGTTCCGCGCTCCGCCCCGCCAGATATGGCAGGTATCGGTAATTTGAGATGGCCGTGACCATCGTCACCTTGTGCCCTTTGCGCACGGCTTTGAGCGCGGTGCCGCCCATGCCCAGCCAACAGTCGTCCATATGTGCCCCGATGGCGAGGATCGAGTAAGGTTTTTCCGGTTCGGCCATGATTGAGGCTCCAGTTCGCGGGTTCGGTAAAGGCTGCTACTTAATACCCCATTCGATTCGGCTTTGTGATGCCCCGCACGCCAAAAAGATGGATGGTTGTGACGGGGCAGCGCCTCCTGTAGCCTGTACCCAAACACCCTCCCGGAGCCTCTCAATGCCCGAAACCCTGCGCCGCGTGCGTCCCACACCCACGAACGCGTATCTGGCCAACCCGCATCGCGGCTGCTGCACGTTCCAGCATTTCAATGGGGATGACCTGTACCCCGGCAACACGTGGTCGGAGGAAGGCCCCATCACGTTTCCCAAGCGCAAATTCTCCGGCGTCGCGCCGGGCTATTTGCCCACGACGGTTTCGTACTGTCGATGGTTTTGGGAAATCTTCGAACCCGAGGAAGGCCGTTACGACTTTTCCGTGATCGAGAAATCCATCGAGACCGCCAAAGCGCGTGGACAGACGCTCGCGATTCGGCTGATGGCGTTTGGTTCTGCAGGGCAGCCGCAAGTGCCTGCATGGTACGCCAAGAAATACCCGACCGTCTCGGTGACCTCGGGACAGTTCACCGATGCGCGCCCAGTACATGATTCCCCCGAGTACCTCTACAAATTCGGCGCGCTGATCCGCGCCTGTGGCGCCCGCTTCGATGGCCACCCGCTCATCGAAACCATGGACGTGGGCTACATCGGCCCGTGGGGCGAAGGCGACGGTGAGATGAGCGTCGCGCAGATGCGGCGCTTCAATGACGTGCATAAGGAAGCGTTCTCCAAGACCGCGCGCCTGATCGAAGTCTGCGACGAGCAAGGCAAAGTCGGCATCGAATCTGGAGCCGGCTGGCGCTGGAATTGTTACGGCGACATGGGCGACGCCGGCTCGTCGCATGTCCTCAAGGTGAATTCATGGAATCATATGTACGACGCCTATCCCAACGCGGTGCATCATGCCCGCGCGCAGGAGCGTTGGAAAACGCAGCCCGTGCATTTCGAAACCTGTGGCGTGCCGATGGATTGGTATGACCGCGGTTACGACATCGATTTTATCCTCCAGCAGGGCCTTAAATATCATCCCACCTATTTCATGCCCAAATCGACTGCCCTGCCCGCCGCCTGGATGGACAAGCTGGCCGACTTCTGCAACCACATTGGGTACCGCTTTGTGTTGCGCCAGGCCATCGTGCCTACGGAAATCACCGCGCGCGGCGCAATCAAAATACATCTCTGGGTCGAAAACGTGGGCGTCGCGCCGCTCTATCGCCCTTACGAGCTGGCGCTGCGCGTGCGCCAGGGCGAGCGCGATACGCTTCTGACCGTTCCCGCTGCTGATCCGCGAACGTGGCTGCCCGGCGATACGATCATTGAAGCCACCCTGAACGCGACCGATTCGATCAAGCCTGGCCCCGCGGAACTCGCGCTGGGCCTGCTCGATCCGGCGACCCGCGAAGCCCGCGTCTCTTTCGCGGTCAAAGAAGTCTTCTCGGACCGCTGGGTTGCGCTGGGTCCAGTGATGGTGGGCGCCTGATGCCCGCCCGGCCACCGCAAGCCCTCGATTTTGCCGCGCTGCAGCCGTGGGTGCGCTATGCCGAGCATGAATTCTGGCGCTACCCCATGGAACCGCGCCGCATCTTCGACCACGAATTCATCTACCTCCTTAAGGGCGGCGTGCGCGTTGTTTACGGCGAACGCGAAGCCCAACTCAAGCCCGGCGACCTGTGGGTCATCGAGCCTGGCATCGTCAACGCCGGCGTGCCCGATCCCGAAGGCGCCGAAATCTACGGCGTGCACTTCGACTTCGTAACGCGCGCGGATTCCGCGCGGCTGCGCTATCCTCTGCGCGAGGAAAACGCCTTCCCGCGGCTGCGCCCGCGCCCGCAGTTCCCGGGCGGCCTTGTACTGGGCGGCGTGTACCGCACTGAAGTCCTCCCTGACCTGCGCACGTCTTTCGCGCGCCTGTTCGAAGCCTTCCACGACCGCCGCGCCAACCGGATCCTGCGCGTCCGCGCGTGCTGGCTGGAACTCTTCGCGCGGCTCGTACAGTCGCTCTCGGCGCGGCGCCTCGCCACCGCTGGAGCTTCCGGTCAGCGCGGACCCGACGGCGGCGGCAGTGCCGGCGGGAGCCTCGCCAAGCACCGCGACAAGGTCGAGCTTGCCGCGCGCTACCTGGAGGCCCACTTTGCCGAGCCCCTCGACCGCGAAGCCCTCGCTGCGCGCGTCGACCTAAGCCCCACGCACCTGACACACCTCTTCAAGCGCCTGACGGGTCGCTCGCCCATCGAGCAACTCCAACACCTGCGCATGACCGAAGCCAAGAAGCAGCTCCGCGAGCAGCGCCTGAAGGTCCGCGAGATCGCCCGGCGCGTCGGCTACGCGGACCCATACCATTTCAGCCGCGCGTTTCGCCGGCACGAGGGCCTCTCGCCGCGCGCGTATGTGGAGTCCCTGCGCCACCGCTAGCTTCGCTGCAAGCCCTATAAAGCTGGCGTGATCAAGGCTTTGCTGGTGAAGTTGCAGATGGCAATGGGCCTGATATAAGGCCGACCTGACCAGCGGCGCGGATGGATAAGTGGCGCGGCTGGTTGAAGGGTGGAGCGGTGGCCGAGCGGTTGAAGGCGTACGCTTGGAAAGCGTATATACGGTGAAAGCCGTATCGTGGGTTCGAATCCCACCCGCTCCGTCAGAATTTCTTTCCCATCCTCTTCAAGAAGTCTCCGGCCATGCCGGGCCTGAGCACTTTTGTGTGCCCGGGTCGCGGGCGCATGGCACCCCATGTATAGGGCCAGATCCGCAACCAACGCTCTCGAATAAGGCAGGCCTCGGCCTGCGCGTCGGTTGTCTTCCGCGATCTTGGGGCGGGGCGCGGTTGACCCTGTTTGAGGCCAATTGACCTGAATTTCAGGTCAATCCCCCTATGGAGAGATTTGTAAATTTTGTGCTCGTGGTGCAGTGATTTGGTATTTATGAGGGCTACGAGGAAGCTATGACCAGCGGAAAATAAACCCGTCTTCTGCATGCAAACGTCCGCTCGCTCCAGTGGCGCAGCCGCCTGAAAAACTCCAGTAAAGATACCGTGGACGCATACTCTGGCATCTAACACACCATATATAATATACCACTCTAGTGTGAGTGTGTCAAGGATTTCGGGTGTGAATTCCGAGGGGTCGTGGGAGGCCCACCGTCCGGCGCACGGGAGGAGCAAGCGCCTCCGCGGCCCCCACGGATCGCAAACTGGCGCCGCGGGCGGGGTTGAAATCGAGGCGCGTGGAGGCAGCGGCGTGATGGCCGTGCGGACCGCAGGGCCGAAATAAGGTAGCACGTGGCGAAGCCCCCGAAACACGCAGCTTGCAGATAAAGGAAGCCCTGAAGGGGCGGGACAAATTTCGGGTTGGGCGGCGACGGGGCACGCGGAGGATTGAACGAAGAACGACACGGCGAACGGCGCACGACACGGCGAACGGCGAACGACACGACGAACGGCGAACGAATGCCTCGGCCTTCGCCTCGGTTGCCCGACGGCCACGGCGAGAGGGTTTATTTTATTAACGGCCCTTCCACCCACCACCTAAAGGTGGTGGCAAACAACGTCTTGAAGCCTGCTGAAGCAGGCTGAACGACGGGGCAGTCGCAGGCAGAACGACGGGGCGTTCGCTGTGCCACCCCGAAGGGGTGTGCAGCTCATAGCCGGGTGGTGAGAAACGCGCGCGGCGTGCGCCGCGCAAGCGTTTCGTAACCCCCGGAACAGGTGCCCTAAAATAGAGCGCACCCCGGAGGGGTGCGGGGAAAGGGCGGCGCGCATGCAATGCGTTGGACGACGTACGAAAAACGGCGCACGGCATTGCGAACGGATTGCGCGGCTAGATCGCCGCACTTGCCCGACAACCACGGCGAGCGGATTTTTCCTTCTTAACGACTCAGTCCCACCACCTAAAGGTG